>Ga0209986_10002552_pt1 | contig 16574 bp, 12 predicted proteins | sample BlataG_FD_183168 | JGI IMG/M metagenome (GOLD analysis project Ga0209986, IMG submission 183168) | Deep subsurface microbial communities from Black Sea to uncover new lineages of life (NeLLi) - Black_00105 metaG (SPAdes) (version 2) | ecosystem: Environmental > Aquatic > Marine > Oceanic >...
CTCATCGAGCTTGGCGGCATGCCCCGGGAAGGCCTCGAAATATTGGCTCACAATCGGCTTACCCCGGGTTCCCGGCCTGGCCGGCGGCGGCTCAAGGCCGTGCCAGCCGCCGAGGATGCCCCATCGCTGAACGGCGGTGAAGTCGGGATGCTCGGGCGGCACATCACTGACATGAATCGTCGCCCCACCCCGTGACCAGATCCATTTTTGCAGACTTTCCACCGCCACTTCTTGCACGGGCACGTTCTCAGCCAACGCCTGGTCGGCAGCGAGGCCGGCCGCCTCCCCGAGTGACATCCAGATTGGCTCCAGCCGCAGGGCACAGAACCCGACATGGCTGGCACTGCAGGCGACCGGCGCGAGCAAATTCTGCACCTGCCTGGGAACGATGACGCCGTAGGGAATCTGGTAGGGGGCGACTGCTTTGTAAAACTCCCCCGTATGCCTGCCACCGATCAGGGGGCCTGCGTGGCCGGTGCCGTGGCAGTTGTGACTGTACTCTCCAATGGCGATGCCATTTCGGTGAAGCCGGCTGCGGGCATCTTCCGGTGCGTACTCGGTGTCGGCCTCGGTGTAGAAATGCATGCCGACCATCCGCCGGGCCTCGCGGACATATATCTGCGCAGGTAGATGATTCGTTTCGACAAATTCATCTCGGCAGAGCCCCCAGGTCGCGGCCTCCTCGCGAAAAGCCTGTGGGAGGGCGGGGTCGGTCTGCACGAAGTGGATCAACCCGAGTTGCCAGTCGAGATGCTCCTGTTCGATGCGACGCCGGGTAGCGAGATCAGCTTCGGGATAGTCCCGATTGCGGCCCGGAAGGGAGAGCCTGACCAGGCCTTTCGAGACATCGTTGATGTCGCGTTTTCCGTTGGGCAGGCCTGGCAGGTGTGCCTTGAGCATGAACCGGCTGCCCGGGTAGCCAAAGGCGGAGGAAAACTTTCCCGCTTCCACCAACGGAATGACTGCCGCATAGTCCTCCCGGCGGTATCCCTCCGGGACCGGCACCGCAAGCCGGTTCTCTGGTTCCTGAGTCATGCAGAGGCGAAAGTTGTAGCCCTGCAGGGCATCATCGACCGTGGCGGGAGCGAGCGATTCGCCATATTCATCGCGGGCCTCCCTGCCGACGCGGAAGGGGACGCCCGCCGCAGCCAACAGATCACCCTCGTAGCTGGCGTCGATCACCACTCGCGGGCTGATGGTCAGCTCGCCGGCGTCGGGGACCGCGAACCGCACCGCTGTGACACGGTCGTGCTGCACGGTGGCAGCCACCAGCCGATGGTTGGTCAGCACTGTGACAGACGGCAGCTCTGCCAGCATCTGCTCAAAGATCAGCAGATTAACCGAGGGCTCGCCATGGGTGCCCCGCCAGCAATCACGGAACTGCTGCGAATCGCCACCATACGTTCGGGCATAGTGGTCAACCACCCGCTGGCTGAACCGCAGGAATAATCCGTTGATTGCTTCGAAGCTGTGGAAGTCGGTGTGCGACAGGCCGTGCGTGACCATCCCGCCGATGCGGGCGGTCGGTTCCACCAGCACGACCCTGCGGTCTCCCGCCGCAGCGGCCACGGCCGCCGCAATGCCGGCCGGAGTCGCACCGTAAATCACGACATCGGACGAACGATGCTCGCCCCCCCCTGCCGGCACTGCAGCAGCGGGGAAGAACAGCACGATCAACAGCGGCAGCAGACGCTTCATCGGTCTCTTACTCATCGTTCAATGGCACCGCCGGCCGCCCCTGGGAAGGATTGATCGGGCCGAACTCATCCGGCGGCAAGGCCCGCATCGTAAGCCGGACATCGTCGACCAGCCCGGTAAAGATGGCGGTCATGTCGTAGGGATTACGGCCGATCGCCATCCGCGAAGAACCCGAGGGGCCGTGGCAGGCTGCTTCTGCGGCCACATGGCCGTTGACATAAAGCCTGAGCCGCTGCCCGTCGTAGACACCGGCAAGGTGCGACCACTCAGCCAGTTGCAGCGGCTTCTCACTCTGGGCAAAAACACGTTTTTCATCATGGGCCTGCCGCCGGCCTGCCACCGGCTTCCCGTCATCGTCGAGGGCGAGTGAGATCGCACTGCCGACGTCACCCCAAAGCACGCCCCCCGGACGGTCTGGCCTGACCCAGAGTTCCACGGTCAGGGGCGTGTTGACCGGACAGAAACTCCCCGAAGGGCTGAACCATGATTCGTTGTCGCATGCCAGGGCATGGCTGCCATCTGCCAACGCTGCGAGTCGGCCGCTGAGCCGACCATGTCGGCTATAGATTGATTGATCGATCCCTGGGGCATCCGGGGCGTCAAAGCGATACCAGGCCAAGGTGGCCAGATCGCCCCGTGGGGGGATGAAGATCGGATCAGCCCAGTTGACCGCGGCATCGGGCGTCACCGTCGCCGCCTCCCAGAACCCCCAAGCCGGTTCCGAACGCGGCAGCTGCTCAAGCCCCTCAGCGACCCGCGCCGTCCGTGACCGGGGGGCGATCCTCGGCATCTGGTTGTGCAGCAGGTCGGTCCGCCAACCTGCCTGCCCCGGGATAGTACTCACGCTGAGACTTGCCTCCGCCACCGCAATAGCTGGCCGGGGCGGGGCCGCTTTCGTCAGGCGAACCCGGCGGGCCGCCATGTGGTACCGATGCGGCAGGTCACGCGGCCAGAGCGGGATGGGCAGCCGCGCGGTCTGATCACCCACCGAGGCCGTCACCACCAGATATGGTTCATCAAATTGCCGGTCGGGCTGCCAGCTGAACTGCACATCGGCCGTGGGCTCATCCGCCGCGATCGTGAGCCGCTTCTCGACGATCGGCCGGCCGTTAGGCCGGGCAATGGTCAGCTGCACTTCGGGCAGATCGATGGCCGGCGGGCCGACCCGCAACACCTCAAAGATGGTTTCACGGCGGGCGTCAGATTGCAGTGGTGACGGGCCTGGGCCGTCGGGCATCTCGGCGGGGGTGGTCAGCCAAAAGGTTTCCGGTCCCGTCGCCGGGGCGATCGGCTCACCGCGAAACCGGGCGGCGCCAATCCGGGTCAGCCGGGCGTAGGCATCAGAAAAACTCCGAGCCGGCTCGACGTGAGTGTGCTCGGTGTAATCGTTCCAGCTGGTAATCGATGCCCAGTGCACCGGAAGGCGGCAGGCAAGGTCCCAGTGCGAGCGGTAGGTTCGCGTTCCTTTGAATGGTCGCGCAAACGAGCCAGTGTTGACCCGCCAGTAGCCCGGCGATGGACTGAAAACCCCCAGCAGCGGCCGCCCGTCGGAACGTTTGATGTCCAGCAGCGTTCGTTCGTGGTCCTCACTGTTGGGGCAAAAAAAATAGAGTCCCTCGAAGACGTCAGCATATTCTTGGATTTGGGGCAACGGATCTTTTCCATTGCGATAGAGCGCATTCATCTCGCCGATCAGAAAGAGCCGGTGCCCGGCCTTCAGCAACCGCTGCCGCAGGTCGACCCAGTCGGCCGGCGGTATCTGATAGGCCCCGTAGGTAAAGATCACCACTGCCCCATCGACCCGGAACGTCGTCGGCAATTCTCCAGCTTTGGCCAGCCAGTCAGCCAGAAACACCTCCCAGTCAGCAACCCGCTGCGTGGCGGCGCAGTCAAGGCAGGGCATGATGGCAAAACCGGGGGCCCGACGGTTGGCGATGCCAGCCATCTCCACCAGTTGGTCAACGAACTCCGCCGGCGGGCGACGCACCACATCGACCGCAAAGCCGTCGATTCCCGCGGCGGCCGCCTGCATGATCTGGCTTTCCAGCCCCGGCCCTGCATCTGCGGTGCGATCGGGCCGGGCATGACTGGGTGGATGCCATGGCACATGATGGGCAAAAACCTTCCGCGGTGGCGACGGCGGCCCCTCGTCTCCGACCACAGGCTGGCGGGTGATGCCCGCGGCGATCACCCCCACCAACCCCAGGCGAAAAGCAGTTCGAAATCCAGCCCAGCAAACTGAGGGCACAGCCAAGCGGAGAGCCATGGTTTTCATCAACACAGTGTAACTGGCCAGCGGCCCGCTCCCTCCCCAACGCCTGCCAGTGACGTTGAAGACTCTGAAGGCTCGAACAGCTTTGCCAGCTCAGCCCCCGGGCGAGCCGTCTCGCGTCGGACCGACCTGCCACGAAACGTCCTGCTGGAAAAATGAGGCAGGCACCGGCTGATCCTCAAGCTCAGTCCAGACCAAGCGGGCGACCTCACGGCGAGTCAGTGGGAGCTGGATTTCCCGCGTCAACTCGTAGCCCCGGTCGCGGACGGCCGCAATGACCCGGCTCAGCCACGGCTTGTCCGCCGGCTGATCGGGCAGGAAAGCCGTTTCCGACCCCTGCAAGCCGAGAACTCTTCGCAGCGCGAGCTGCTGAATCGCCGCCTGGTCAGGATCGTCAGGATCAACATCGGCAAACGGCCAAATCACCAGGGGGGTTCCCGCTTTGGCATCGAGCAGTGCCGTCCAGATGATCGGTAGATGCGCGGGGTCGCCCGGTTCGCCCTCATGCCGGAGGCTTGCCGCCGCCACGGCGCCGGCAGCCTGCCCGGCATGGATCGATTGATCGTGAAGCCGGCATGACGAACTGACGATGCTGGTGAATCCGAGGTTTTTTTGGGCAGCGATCAGGCCTTTGGTCGACTCCGGCAGGAGACCCCGGACTGGAAACACAGCCCGTCCGGTTCCGCCGCGGCCGAACCGGCGATTTCCTCGGAAGCTCGCCTCCCAGGGACCGGCATCACCCTTGTCACTCAGCCAGTGCCGGTGGGTGGGGTGAAAGTCGAGTTCAAACTGCCAGCTGAACACCGCATCAGGAAACATCGTCTTGGCATAGCTGGCGGGGCCGCGAACACCCACAACGTCCTGCTCTTTGACAATGTGTTTGGCAACCAGCCGCAGGCTCTCCCGGACATAGGGCTTGGGCGGCAGCCGATCGGCTGTGCCAAACTCGTCACTCAGGGCCAGGAACCGAAACTTGGGGAAGTTCTGCTGGAGGTAGAAGTAGTAGCGGAGCGTCCGCTGACGGGCGTCTGCAAACACAATCTCACGCTGCTGACGGGTCATCGCCACCAGATTCTTGCGTGACGCCCCCGGCTCGGTTGCTTCAAGGGCGGCAGCGACCGACTTGGGGTAGGTATCGAGCGGATAGTCGATCGACGGGTTGTTGATCAGCAGCACGTCCGGATGATCGATTTCGTCGAAGCCCTGACCATCCACGAGTCGACGGGTGCTGTAGGCGAACTCCTCCTTGATCCAGCCCCACTGCCCCTTGAAGGATGCCGGATCGTAGCCGGCCGGCTTGGGGAACAGGGTCGGCTGCTGCCGCTGTTCAAGGATCATGCACCAGGTGATCGGGTTGAGGTCGGTCACCGGCTCGGCCGTTTCCGGTGCGCTCGGTTCGTTGAACTCGGCTTTGCTGTCAATGCCAGCGTCCCACCGCGCTGGCGACCCTTTGATCACGTCTCCCCAGTCACTGGCATCAATGGTGAGGGCAGCCCGAACGGTGAGTGCATCACCGGCCGAACCACTGAATGTCACCCCGATGACGCGGTCAGCGGTCACCTGCACCGATTCAACGTCGTAGCCTGAATACCGCCGCAGCTGTCCGGTCTGCTCGTAAGGAGCCAGCAACTCCCGGAACACCTGCTCGGCAATCACTGGCCGGCCGGTCGTGATCACCCGGGTGTTGCCGGGGCGACGCACCCCGCCGTAGCGTTCTGCATTTTTGGCTTCAATCGCTTCAATCACTTCCCGGAAAATGCCTGACCGCGGAATCGGCACCGTGCCGTCGTACCCGTGGCTCCGATTCTCATCGATCGCGCCGAGGCCCTCCGCGCTGAACTGGCCGCCGAGCCACTCGATGTCATTGACCAGCACGATCCGCTCGACTCCCATCCGCGCCGACTGCACCGCAGCAGCGCACCCAGATTCGGTACCGCCGACAATCAGCAGATCAGCCTCCACGAGCCGGTCTGTGTCATTCGCCGACGCCTCACCGGAAACGACGAGCACTCCCGTGACCAGAAGCCAGAGTCCCAAAAAACCGACGAGCCGAGAGCTTCGCAGCGGCATCGGTTACCTCCTGTTGGAAAATTCGTTGCTGATCAAGCCAGGCAACTGGAGCCGTTGCCGGCTCATCTCGCCGTCACCGCGTACGGCTTTTCACCCGCTATGGAAAAACTCTGGCTGCCGTCCTGCCGGGGCAGGTCGACCTCGCAGACAACCTCAGGAAACAGCGGGCTGCCATCACCGAGGCCGTCGGGCGATTTTCCGTCAAAGCCGACGATAAGCACCCGGTGGGGCCCACCGACGGGTCCCCTCCCTGGTTCCGTCTGGTAGCGGCCACCGACGATTCGAGCCATCGCTCCGGGGCCCGCGTTCCCGGCAGCATCATCCGGCTCGAAAGACAGATAGCCAACCGCGACAGCTTTGCCACCAAAGCTTACTTCGCCCGAGTAGTCGAACCGCTCAGGGCCCGTTGTCCGGCTACAGCCGACAATCCCAACCGCCACCAATGGCCCAAGCACCACCAATGGCACCGCGTACCAGGGCCACGATCCGAACGCACTGCTATCTGACATGATCAGACTCTCCTCTCCTCAAGCATGCACCGCAGGCATGTTCATCGATGATCAGAACCCGTCGGTCACATACCCGTCATCACGGCTTCCGAGATAGCGATGTGTCTGAAGATTGATGGTGTCGTTCATGAAGCGAACAGACGCGTCGGCGAAGGCGACGTGGCAGCCACCGACATGAAAGCTGCCCATGGTTCCACTCATCGGTCCGCGGTTGCCAAATGCGGTATCGGCTTCAGAACCGTCTTTGGCGAATGAATTGATCTGCCATCGCGCGGCAACCAGCACTCCGGTCACCTCACCCCCAGCCTCAACACTGCGGGTGCTCGACGCCCAGCCAAAGTGTGAATTGTTTCCACGGCCGCCCGGGCGAAGCTGATATTTGGTCTCGCCCAGCATGTAGGTTTTGGAGGCGCCGTCGGTGATGTGACGAAACCGAATTTTTGAATCGACGAACAGGATGCCCTCGGTGAAGAAATAGCGATCCGGGCCCGTGTTGCAGATGTCGGGCTTCTGAGGAATTCCCCCGGCGCCCATCACCCCAAAGTAGTTGCTGTTGTTGGCACCGGAAATCGAATTGGGATCGGAAGGGCACTGAAAGCTGGGGTTCTGACGTAAGAACTCCGCGTGGTTGGCCGTGGAGCCGTGCGGGTCGCCATGGTCGGCGAACGAGGTGAACTTTGCGTCAAGCTCAAACTGGTTGTAGCGAGTGTCTTGCTCAAGCTGGGGCAGAATCAGAACGGACCATGGCGCCCGGTTGACCCCACCAGAACCATCGCTTGGAAACGAGCACCAGTTTGGCTTGCTGCGGTCCGTATGCATTACGGTTCCCGCTGGGAAGGCGGACTGAGCATCGGCGTAATTGTGCAGTGCGAGCCCGAGTTGCTTGAGTTTATTGGTGCAGGATGCCCGCCGGGCGGCTTCTCGGGCCTGCTGCACGGCCGGCAGCAGCAAGCCGACCAGCACCCCGATGATCGCGATCACCACCAAGAGCTCAATCAGGGTGAAGGCATGCCTGTGTCGGTTCAAGTGGGTCGCAGTCGTGAGAAACCGTGCCGTTCGTTGGGCGTTCATCGGAAATCTCCAGTTGGATAGGGGCAAATTATGGGACTGATGGATCTGAAAACTCAGAATGGAGTCAGGACGCGGCGACCAGGTCTGAGTAACCAAGCCGACGGGAAATACGAACAGCGTGCCGCTTGACAAGTTCGGCGATCGTCTCGAACCGCTCCTCGGGCAGCCGCTGGGCTGGAGCGGTCACCCAGATGCTCGCCACGGGCTGACTTCGGTAGTCGAAAACTGCCGCCGCAACACAATGCACCCCGTCAACTTCCTCGCCACGATCAACGGCATACCCGTTCTGCTTGACTGTCTGCAGTTGTTCCAGCAGCGTCTCGCGACTGGTGATCGTCTTGTCGGTCAGCTTCTCGAAGTGACACGTCTTCAACAGCCGATCGCGATACCGCGCAGGAAGGTGTGCCAGAATCACTTTGGCTGGAGCCGCGGTGTGCAGAGGGAACCGGCAGCCGATCTGGACCGAAACCTTGACCGGCTGGGCGGCAATGGCCTGCTCAAGCACGATTCCGCCATCGGAGATCAGTGCTGCAATCAGCGCTGTCTCCCCCGATTCATCACGCAGGTCAGCCAGGACATCGATCGACTTGGCAAGCAGTCCCTCCTGCTCCACGACCGAGTTCCCCAGCGCCAACAGTTTCCGCGAGAGCCGATAGGTCTGCTTGGACTGGTCGCGGTCGAGGTAGCCATGGTCCCGCAGCGTCGTGACGATCCGAAAGGCACTGTTTCGCGGAATGCTCAGGCGACTGGAGATCTCGCCGATCGTCAGGTCGGCCGCTGCGGCCAACAGTTCCAGCACGTGCAGTGCCCGCGCGAGATTCGGCACGTGATAGCGGTCCGAGCCACCCTCTTGAACAGGATTCAATTTTTCGTCCATCACGCTCCCCGTTTGACATATAAACTACCAGTTGAAATAACGATTGCAAGATTTTTCGCAATTTTCTTCGCCGAGGGGCGGCTGGCACGCCGTCTGGCCATCCGAGGCAGCGATCAAAGAGGTGATCGGCCGGGGGTTCTGCCGCCCTCCCAATGGCCGATTTTTGGCTTGCCGTTGCCGCATCGATCGAGTCTTGCCCATCCCGCCGCCATCGGGCCATGACGTCAGAACAAGCCTTCAGGAACACCCGCTATGAGTCAGCCGGCTGAAATGCTCATTGGATGCGGAGAGTGGGGGTTTCGAGACCTTCCGCTCGAAGAACACTTTGCGATTGCCGCCCGCCTTGGTTTCAAGGTGATGGAGTTCGGTATTGGCGGCGGCCAACCCGGCCGACTGCCAGAGTCGCTTGCGCCGTCGCAGATTGAGGCTTTTGTCGACATCTGCCACCGGCACCAGATCACGACTCCCTTCTGCTGCCTCGAAAACGACTTCACGCTGCCTGATGCGGTCGCCCACGATCGGATGCTGCAGCGAACGCTCGACCAGATTGAGCTCGCTCAGGAACTCGGAGCAACCCACGTTCGGCTGTTCACTGGATTCACACCAATCGGGGCGATGACTCCAGCGATCTGGAACCGCATGCTCGCAGCCTTCAACGCGGCCGATGAACTCTGTCAATCACTCGGCCTGGTCATCGCAATCGAGACCCACGGGAAGATCGAACTGCGGAATGGCGTGGCCCACCACACGCACACCGTCACCACCGACCGTGATGCACTTGCCCGACTCGTCAAATCTTTGCCCGAGACCGTGATGTTCAACTACGACCCCGGCAACCTCAAAGCGGTGGAACCGGATGACCATCGGTATGCCCTCGACCTGATCGGCGACCGCATTGACTACTGTCACCTCAAGGACTGGAGGCGATCAGCCGACGGCTGGGAGGCCGTCGCGATCGGCGACGACGACCTCGACTATGCCAGGCTCCTGCCACAGCTCCCCTATCGGGGCATCTTGCTGATCGAGTACGAGCCGACCACAGACGTCGAAGCTGGCATCAAGCGGAGTCTCGATTACCTCACGCGAGCGGGAATCGACTGGGCTTTCGGCCGCTAGCAGCCCGTCCAAAAAGCCTCCCGCGCCAATTCTGTTCGGCACACGAGTTGCCGAGCAATCGAATGACACCAGACGATGCTCCGTTTTGCCGCTCGCGTTAAGGGCGTGGTCTCACCCGTACAAGTGAAAAAACCCCATGCTTTGAAGCCCGAAGCGCAAGCTGAGGGAAACCGCGCTTTTTGAGCCCAGACCCGTATTCCCTCGGCTCGCGCCTCGGGCTTCCCGGAGTTCCGTTCCGATCAGCGCATTATCAAAAGCCGCAAGCCGGAGGCCGCGCAACGCTATCCCCCGGCTTGCGGTCGGGGGATAGCGGTTCATCAGTACCTCAAAAACGACACAGAATCCGTGCCGAACGGCATCGGCAGGAGGCCCGCGCTTTCCGTGAAGCCAGCCTTGCCCACTGCCAGCCGGCGGCAGGATGCCGCCAATGAGAACCAGCAGCCGGCCAAGAACCTCGGCTTCTTGGCCAGCTGCCCCAAGGAAAGGCCGACAGGATGTCGGCGCTTTCCGTGAAGCCAGCCTTGCCCACTGCCAGCCGGCGGCAGGATGCCGCCAATGAGAACCAGCAGCCGGCCAAGAACCTCGGCTTCTTGGCCGGCTGCCCCAAGGAAAGGCCGACAGGATGTCGGCGCTTTCCGTGAAGCTAGAAGTAGAAAGGGATGCCGTTTTTCTGGAAGAAGGCTTTTTCTTCAGGCAGAAACTCATCGCCGAGCTTTTCGAAGCCACCTTCTTCTTTGAATTGCTTCAAGAAACTATTGATCTGCCTCCGAAGTTTCTCGTCGGCTTTCCGCAGGCCAATGGCCCAGGTCTCTTCGCGGAATGGTTTGAGGAGTGCTCGGGTGGTGTCGGGATGGCGGCGGTGGTGGCGGTAGATCGAGAGTGAGTCGTAGATGAAGGCATCGACCTTGCCCTGTATCACCTCGAGGACTGCAGCTGACTCTCTGTTAAGCACAAACACCTGGGCCTGCTTGAGATCACGGGCCGCAAACTTGTGAGCGGTCGTCCCGATCTTTACGGCCACTCGAATCCCCGGTCGGTCCAGATCGTCAGCCGATTCGATCGGACTATTTTTACCGACGAGCAGGGTCAGCCCTGTGGTGAGGTATGGCTGCGAGAACGCGATCGACCGGGCTCGCTCGGGCGTGGCGGTCATCGACGAGATAATGCAGTCAATCGTGCCGGTGCGGAGGGCGGGAATGAGCCCGTCGAAGGCAATGTTTTCAATGACGACCTGCCGCCCGAGGTGCTGGCCGAGGGCTTCAGCCAGCCGCACGCTGACACCGGTCGGCTGGCCGTCGGTTTCGGTCATCTCGAATGGCGGGTAAGAAAGCTCCATCCCAACCCGCAGCGGCGCGGTAGCCGCGGACGCCGGGAACACCGCGAGCGTCGTGGCAAAGGCTGCGGTGGCCGCGGTGCGGACAAAAAATCGCCAACTGGTGAGCAAAACACGACGGCTTACCACAACGACCTCCGAAATGTGCGCTCATGGTGATGTCCTTCGAGCATAGCCAGACCCTATGCGTTCTGATAAAAAATGTTGACATGTCGTGAGATTTCGATATATTTGCATAAGTTGAGGGTTTATGTTTCGTCTGGCGAGGAGAGAAGGTGATGGCGGCTGCAGCAACAAAACACATCCCGGTGCTGATTTTGGGCGGTGGTTCGGCCGGCATTAGCGTGGCTGCCCGCCTGCGAAGGGCGAAGCACAGCCTTGGCCTTGGCATCGTCGAGCCCTCCGAAAGCCACTACTACCAGCCGCTCTGGACGCTGGTCGGCGCAGGGGTCTTTCCGCCGGAAGCGAGTCGGCGGCGGGAGGCTGACTATATTCCTGCCGGTGTCGACTGGATTCACGATCGCGTGGCTGCGATTCAGCCGGAGCGAAAGGCTGTCCTTACCGAGGCTGGATGTCAACTGACCTATGACTGGCTGGTGGTGGCCCTCGGCATTCAGATCGACTGGAACGCCATTCCCGGACTCGCCGAGGGCATCGGCACACGGGGCATCTGTAGCAACTACTCGTATCAGCACGCCGCCTACACCTGGGAGTGCATCCGCTCGTTTCCAGGCGGCACGGCGTTGTTCACGATGCCCAATACCGCAGTAAAGTGCGGCGGGGCTCCACAGAAGATCATGTATCTCGCCGATGATGCCTTTCGCCGCAGTGGTGTTCGCGAAAAGTCGGAGGTCGTCTTCGCGACCCCGCAGCAGGCAATTTTTTCGGTGCCGAAATATCGGAAGACGCTCGAGGCAGTGGTCGCCCGCAAGGGGATTGACGCCCGCTTCCGCCACAATCTGATCGAGATCCGGCCCGATGCCCACGAAGCTGTCTGTGAACTCGTTGACAGCGGCGAGCGGGTCACGATCCCCTACCAGATGATTCACGTCACCCCGCCGATGAGCAGTCCGGACGTCATTAAGCAGAGCCCGCTCGCTGATGCAAAGGGCTGGGTCGAGGCCGACAAGCACACGCTGCGGCATCCTCGCTTCCCGGAGGTCTTTGCCATCGGGGATGCTGCCGGGCTGCCCACCTCGAAGACAGGCGCGGCGGTTCGCAAGCAGGCCCCGGTGTTGGTGGCCAATCTGCTGGCGGCCATAGAGGGTCGGCCACTCACGGCCAGCTATGACGGCTACTCGTCCTGCCCGGTGGTCACCGGCTACAACCGGATGATGCTGGCAGAGTTTGACTATGACGGCGAGCCGGCCGAAAGCTTCCCCTTCGACCAGGCCAAGGAACGCTACAGCATGTGGCTGCTGAAAACCCAGGTGCTGCCGCGGCTCTACTGGCACGGCATGCTGCGGGGCCGGCTGTGAGCAACAGCCCAGTCAGCACTGCGATGCCGGCGTCAATTCAGTGATTCACCGGAAAAGTTCCAAAATCCCTCGCGACCGGTGGGGTGATCGTGGCTTGCAATCCGTTGGAAAAGCCATCGGGAAGCCATATCGAGTCCCCACCCGTGAATGCGGGCGAACACTCTTCCACCCTCCCCACCTCGGCTTTTTTTGCGTGTTGTCCAAGGAAACAATCGTTCGTCCGCATTCGTGGGCAAGGGCGAGGAAGGGCAATGCCGTTCGACGCAGATTCTGTGTCGTTTTTGAGGTACGGATGAACCGTGCCCCCCCGACCGCAAGCCGGGGAATAGCGTTGCGTGGACCCCGACTTGCGGTTTTTGTTAATGCGCTGAGCGGAACGGAACTCGGGGAAGCCCGAGCCGCGAGCCGAGGGAATACAGGTCTGGGCTCAAAAAGCCCGGTTTCCCTCAGCTTGCGCTTCGGGCTTCAAAGCATGGGCTTTTTCTCACTTGTACGGGCGAGGCAACACCCTTAAAGCGGGCGGCAAAACGGAGCATCGTCTGGTGGTCATTCGATTGCTAAGCAACTCGTGTGCCGAACAGGATTGGCATCCTGTCACCGGCTGGCAGTGGGCGTGGCAGTTAAGTGCTCGACGCCACTCGTACTGCCGGTCCGGTCGCTTCCGCCCCCGGCTTCCAGGTTCTCACAACATTCGACGAGGTCGGGGGTGCCCGTGCCCACGAGCGAGCTCCGGAAGCAAGCGCAGCCGGGAGGGCGAAGCGCCGCGCACGGGCAGTGAACGGCGGCCAAGGATGGCCGACGTGAACGTCCAGCGAGTGGGCACGGGGTCCTCCGACCGGCTGGCTTCACGGAAAGCTCGGGCATCGAGCTACACGGAAAACGCCGACATCCTGTCGGCCTTTCCTTGGGGCGGTAGCATGCGAAGCCGAGGTTCGCACGCTTCCGCTGGTGCTCATTGGCGGTAGCTGGCTTCACGGAAAGCTCGGGCCTCCTGCCCGACTTTCTTTGGGGCGGAAGCATGCGAAGCCGAGGTTCGCGCGCTTCCGCTGGTGCTCATTGGCGACATCCTGTCGCCGGCTCGTTGCGACGTGATGGTGACGCGTTAGCGACAGCCCTCCTATGCTGTGGGCATGTCCCGGTCGCTCGCCCACACAATCGTTGCTGCTGCCTTCGTCGGCCTGCTCGCCCTTGCCTGCATGCAGGTCCCCGGCGACTGGAACTGGGCCGGAGTCTGGGAATATCGGCAGAAGTTCGTTCAGGGCTGGCTGGTCACCCTTGGACTGAGCCTGGCGGCGCTCGTCCTCAGCGTGCTGATCGGACTGGTCGTGGCCCTGCTGCTGGCTGCCCGCAGCCCGCTGGTCGAAGCGACTGGACGGATCTATGTCGAGCTGATCCGGGGGACTCCCCTGCTGGTGCAACTGCTGCTGGGCTTTTACGTCGTCGCCAATGCGGTCGGCCTCGAAAATCGGTTCGTCGTCGGCACGCTGGTGCTGGCCGCCTTCAGCGGGGCCTACATGGCAGAGATCTTTCGCGGGGGCTTGGATGCTATCCCGAAGACTCAGCGAGACTCGGCCCGGGCAATCGGCCTCTCCCGCTGGCAGGCCTTTCGACTGGTGGTGCTGCCGCAGGCGGTGCGGCTGGTGCTGCCGGCAGTGGCCGGCCAGCTGGTCTCCCTGATCAAAGACTCGTCACTGCTGTCGGTGATCGCCATTTCAGAGCTGACCCTCAACGCCCAGGAGGTCAACTCCTTCACCTACTCGACCCTTGAAAGCTACCTGCCGCTTGCCATCGGTTATCTGCTGCTGACGCTACCGCTGTCGGCCGCATCGCGGTGGCTAGAAGCGAGCTTTCGGTACGAGCGGTAACAGCGACCCGACCATGAACCTTGTCATCAACAACCTGACCCAGCGATTCGGCACGACCACGGTGCTCGATGACCTGTCGCTGGTCACCGGTGACATCGGCTCGCTGGTGCTGGTCGGGCCGTCGGGTGGCGGCAAATCGACCCTGCTGCGGATTCTGGCCGGCCTCGATGTGCCGACTGTTGGCCAGCTGAGCTTTGATGGCACACCCCTGCCGCGGAATGAAGCCGGGCTGCGGGCCTATCGCCGCACGGTCGGGACGGTCTTCCAGGCCTACAATTTATTCCCGCATTTGTCCGCCCGCGAAAACCTGATCCTGCCGCTGGTCCATGTCCATGGGCTCAGTCGACCGGAGGCCGAGATGCGGATTGCCGAACCACTGGACCGGTTCCAGCTGGCCGACCATGCCGACAAGCGGCCAGCCCAACTTTCCGGTGGACAGAATCAACGCATCGCCATCCTCCGGGCATTGGTAGTGCAGCCGACCAGATTGTTCCTCGATGAGCCAACCTCCGCCCTCGACCCCGAAATGACCGCCGAAGTGCTCGACATGATCGAAGCCCTCAAAGAGACCGGCACCGACTTCGTGCTGGTGACACACGCCATGCACTTCGCCCGTGAGGTCGCCGACGAGGTGGCCTTCATTGGCGCGGGGGGCGTCATGGCCCACGGCACTGCCGCCGATGTTTTTGAGAACTGCGACAACCCCCGTGTAACCAACTTCTTTGAAAAGGTGCTGCGATGAACCCAGTTGAATCAGCCACCCCGGAACCGACGGCCGCCGTCCCAGCTGCTGCCGATCTTTCGCCCCAGGCGTTCGGCCGGCAGGTGTTCCTCGGGGCGTTGGCTGCCGATGCCATCGCCATGCCGGTGCACTGGTACTACAACCAGTCGGCCATCGAACGTGACTTCGGCCTGATCGACCGCTGCCACGCCCCAAAGCCGCAGCACCCCGACAGCATCCTCTGGCGGTCGGAGTACCGGCCGCTCAATGAGCGGGGTGACATCCTCCGCGAGCAGGCGCAGTACTGGGGCCAGCGGGGCGTCCACTATCACCAGTTCCTGAAGGCCGGCGAAAACACCCTCAACGCGCAACTGGCAGTCGAACTCTTTGAGCAGGTCCGGCGAGCCGGCCACTATGACGCCGAACGCTGGCTCGATACCTACATCGAGTTCATGCTCACCCCGGGGCGACACCGCGACACCTACGTCGAGGAGTACCACCGGCACTTCTTCACCAACTATGCCTCCGGCCGCAAGCCGATCAACTGCGGCGTCCGCGATATCCACATCGGCGGGCTGGTGCAGGTGCCGGCCCTCGTCGCCGCCCTCGGGCCCCGCCATCCCGAATTGCGGGAAATCGTCCAGGCCCATGTGGCCCTCACCCACAAAGATGGCGATGTACTGGCGGCTGCCGACGTGGTCGTGCGGATTCTGGCTGCGGTCAGCCGCGGCAGTGACCTCCGGGAAACGATCCTTGATGAAGCACCGGCCTGGATCTCAGCGGCCAAGGTGCGGAAGTGGGAGGCCGTCCCCGACCGCATCGTCATCGGCGGCATCCTCTCCCCGGCGTGCTACATTCCCGACGCCTTTCCCGCCGCCCTGTACCTCGCGTATCGTCACGCCGGACGGCCGGCGGACGGCATCTGTTCCAATGCCCAGTGCGGCGGCGACTCCTGCCACCGAGGCAGTGTGGTCGGCAGCCTGCTGGCGGCAACGGCACCGCTGCCAGAAAGACTCATCGCAGACCTGGCAAATGCCGAACGGATCGTCACCGACTGACTCCGCAGAGTGACCCAGCCCGACAAGCCCGCGTAGACAAGGAATGCTCCATGACCCCCGCCGCCGCCCAGACCCCGGGAGCCGTCCTCTATGAGACCAGCAGCCTGATCGATCAGTACCTTGAGTTTCATTACGGCCCGGAGGCCCTCGGCATCCGCAACTTCCCCGTCGCCTGCGTCGAGGCGATCCTGACGGCCATCGGCTCCGGCAGCCGCCAACGCTGCCTCGACGTCGGCTGCGCCGTGGGCCGGTCGGCCATCGAACTGGCCCGGCACTTCACCCACGTTGATGCCATCGACTATTCAGCCGGCTTTATCGCAGCGGCGGTGCAGTTGCAGGATGCGGGTTCACTCGACTTTCGAGTGCCAACCGAAGGCGTGCTGATGGTTGACCGCCGAGTGTCGCTGGCTGACCTGGAGGCCACCGATCTTGCCAGCCGGATCGTCTTCGCCACCGGTGACGCCTGCGACCTGCCCGCCGACCTCACCGACTATGACCTTGTCTTT
>Ga0209986_10002553_pt1 | contig 16571 bp, 35 predicted proteins | sample BlataG_FD_183168 | JGI IMG/M metagenome (GOLD analysis project Ga0209986, IMG submission 183168) | Deep subsurface microbial communities from Black Sea to uncover new lineages of life (NeLLi) - Black_00105 metaG (SPAdes) (version 2) | ecosystem: Environmental > Aquatic > Marine > Oceanic >...
ACTTTTTAGTGCATCTTTTGGATTTGCTTGGAGATAAATTGAAGTTGTTGAAATATTTGAATGTCCTAATAATAATTGAACTTGATGTAATGGAATCCCTGCATCCATAGCTCTTGTTGCAAATCCGTGCCTTAAACTATGGAAGTGAAGTGAGGGTTTGTTTTCCAATAGTCCTGCCTTCTGTGAGTATTTTTTAAAAGCTCTTTGCAAACTCCTCACTCCACACTTCAGAGGAATATAATCTAAATGAGAAAATTTAAATCCTTTTGGCAAAGGAGTAACTCTATCCTTTCCACCTTTTCCTGACCTTACTAAAATATTCTTTGCTTGAAAATTAATATCTCTTTTTTCTAAATTAGTTATTTCACTAATCCTTAAACCTGCACCAAAACCTAATAAGAATGCAACTTTATGATGTGTTTTTTTTGTAACTTTAATTAGTTTAGTAAATTCTTCTTCACTAATTGCTACTGGTAGTTTTTTCATTTTCTCAAATTGTGCCTTTTACGAATCCTCAATCGTCTTTTTAATTTCTGGGAAGTCTGATTTTGAGGGGTTTAGTAATTCATCTATTTCTTTTCCTAACCTCTTTTGTTCGGTTATCCCAATTCTATTGTTTGGTGGATGTTCAACTAACAAATATCTTAATGCTTCCAATATCAGTTTATCTGTTTTGTTCATTTTTTATTTATTTCCTGAAAGTTCTTTAATCTTCTTCATTAATTCTAAAATCTGGTCTTTTCCCATTCTTGATAAACATTCATAAAAATGATTTAGTTTTTCATAAGTTTTTTCAGTTCCATCATTCAATTTGTATTTCTCAATTTCAATAGGATTTTCATTAAACATCTTAGCAAATTGTCTAATTATTTGGTCTTTTGAACTTAATTGTTTGTTTTTAAGTTCATCAAGTTCTTCTTGTAACTCTCTTATCTTCTTTTTATATTCTTTCTCTATCATTTTTTTACTCTTTATTTTTATTATCGGAAGATTTTAGCATGGTGTATCTTCCTGCTTTAAAGTCTTTTAAGGCTTCTATCAATCCTTTTAAAGCTTCTTCTGGAAGTTCTTTTGCATCATCTAAAAACTCAACTTTTTCTGTCATTTTATTTTACTTTCTCCTTTCTTCTAAAAAGTGTCATTTAATTTTCCACCTCTTCTATATCATCTATATCAATTCCAAAGCTACAATTCATATTAGCTACTCTTTCCATCTCTTCTTTTGCATCTTCTTTGTTATCTGCTTCAACTTCTACATCATAACTTTCCCAATTTGGAATACAAGTTCCTTTATATTTTGTCATTTTTCTTACCCCCCTTCGTTTTAGTTTCAATATCTGCACACTCTTCTTCTAACCTAATCAAATCAAAATCTAAAGTAGTTCCATTATAAAATGTAATCTTAGGAAATACTTCTTCTTGATTCAAATATAAAACTAAACTCTCAACGCCATATCTTGTTCCATTTGCAAATGAGGAGTTTATTGTTGCACTTAATTCTGTTGCCTTAATTAAACTTACCCTTTGATACTCTGTATAAGCTAATGTACTTATTAAAACTACTATTACAAAAATCAAAACCCAAACAAACTTTAAATCTATTTTCATTTTGATTATAAAAACAGGGCAGGTTTAAAAAGAGGTATCTTCGAAAACCTTATCCCTGTTCATCATCTTTCAACAGTCGTAGAGAAAGATATGAAAGATGATTATGAGGTCTGGCAATTATTCTACTTTTGAAATAGAATATCTTGTATCGCTTCTCTTACTTCCTTTTCTCACTACCTTAGCCTTTTGTCCTGTGAGCTTCCCTAATGCTTTAATCTGTCCTAATAAACTAAAATTGTTATTCTTAACATACCAACTTCTATTATGTTCATCAGCTTCTCTTTTAACACTAAACACTATTGATGTTCCAAAATCTTGATGATGATTAACCTTTCCTTCATCTTGGAATATGAAAACTTCTGCGGTGTCTGGTGCTATTTTTAGGGTATCTTTTGCTTCAGATATTTCCTCTCTCCAATCTATTTCCTTTTGAGTTTCTTCCATTTTTTTAACCTCCCATATATTTAGTTTTAGACACAACATATTCTCCATACATATCTAAATCATAACAAGTGCATACACCTTCATCATACCAAGCATCATAATTCTCTGCACAGATATCATATAGACATTCATAAGTTCTTTGTTCTTCTCTTCCTACATACCAAAAAGCCCAAATAATATATGTTGTTTCTAATATGAACAAAATCATAAAAATAACTGCTGTTATTTTCCAGTTCATTTTTTACTCCTATCACCATTTAATTTAGTAAACTTAACACATTTATTATCTTTCATATAACAAATTAAAACATCTCCTTCAAAGTTCTCTTGAATTTCATTAAGTTGTAATGGTGAGATTTCTAAACCTAAAATATCTTGTTTCTTAAATTGAAAGAACACCATTAATGAAAGTAAGATTATCAAAAGTAATAATGCAAGAGTTGTTATTTTCCAGATATTCATATTAACTTATCTCCTGCCAATTCATCAATACTGTCAAAACACCAATCTAAAGGAAATATATCATTTCTTTTTACTCCTCTTGCTATTTCTTCTTTCAACTTCTTGATAAATTCTTTTACATCTCTTTCGTCATAAACATTACCGAGTGGATGTTCCATATCTTCAGCAATAAATCTCTCACTTAAATTAAATTCTTTCATTTTCCTTTCACCAGTTTTTTAAATTTCTTTTCCCACTTCCTATCATCTTCTTCTTTTTTCATTTCAGCAAGTTCTATTTTTCCTATATCTCTTTGTGCTTGTTTCATAGTTATTTTCTCTCCAGTGCTATCTTTCCAATCTTCAATATATCTTTTCCATATTTCTTTCTTTCTCATTTTCCTTTCACCTCTCTTATCTTTCTTGTATCTTTTAATGAAGCACTGCCATCATCTTGGGTAGAATTAACTCCAGCATTATCTGGAGTAGAAAAATAAGTTGATGGTGTGCCATCTACTTTGGCAGTGCTGTCAGAAAGATTATGATTCTGTAAAAGTTTTCTTATTACAGCATCAACTGTTTCATAACCAAATTTATATTTTAATTGGTTTAATCTCATCTTCAAATCTTCTTTAACTCTAATTGATGTATGTTTCATTTTAATTCTTTATTAACAACCCACACAAGTAATAACTTGTCTTGGAATATCAACAAGTTCTACAATAGGAGAATATTTAATTAAAAGAAAAACATTTATCAAAAGAGTAATAACTATTAGAGAAATAAGGAAAATAGATAATTGATTTAATCTCATTTTAATTATTAAAAAAGAGAAAGAACCCAGTCCTTCCTCTTGTGGTCATATTCCCAATAACTTGGAAACAACCAATTTATTATCTTTTGTATAGTTTTCATTTTGTTTCACCTTATAGATTAATAGATTTATATGTTTATAAACCTTTCCATTAACTTTATAAACCATTATTTTACTTGCTTAAACTAACCTTTTATAGATTTCCTTTTTCCTATATTCACTTTATTCTTTGGAAGTTTAGATGATTGATAGTATAAACAATCTGGAAAAATAAACTTACATTTCTTATTTCCATTTTGTTTGTTGTCACAACTATTTCCCTTTAAGTAAGGACAAACTATTTTAACCATTTTCTTTTGTTTGCTGCAACCATTATCTTTATTTGGCAATTTTCACATACTTTTTGGGCTTTTCCAGTAGGAACAAACATCTTTTCACACTTAATACAAGGTCTTCTTAATCTCTTCACTATTGGCATTTGTGTGTAATAAGACAGATAAGACAGATAATACAGGTAATCTCACTCAAATTTACTATGTAAGAAATTGAGTGGATATACTTGTCTTAAGTGTCTTATCTGTCTTGTCCCTCCATTTTATACCTATCCAAGCTCTAATTTGCTTTTTTGTGATGTTTTCTCCTTCATACCAATCTACATATACCCTTCCTTCTTCTATTCCCCTTTCCTTTATTCTCTTACTAATTGTTTTATCTGACATTTTTCTAAATCTATTTTCATTTAACCATTCATTTAATCTCTTTTCAAATTCCCATTTTGGTATATTTCCATCTGGGTCATTCATATCTGTGAATTCTTTAACAAATTTCTCTAAAGGGTCAGATTTTTCTTCATACTTCTTTGCTCTATCTTCTACACTCCCTTCATTATAAAAACTCCGTTTATGTAACAAATCTTTTAATATAATAAGACTTTTAAGGGCTAAAGCTTCATATTCTTCATCAGGTATATCATCTAAAATATCTTTTTCTTCTGAAAAAGTGTTAGGAAAATCAATGATTAACCATCTTCTATAAAATCCTATTGTTTTATCTGTTGTTGCAGGAAGGTTATTTGTTGCTATGAGTATCTTTGCAGTTGTTATCTTCAAAAGGATTCTTGTTCTTATACTCAAAACCAATAGTATCTTGACCTGTTAGTTTTTTGATTATAGATGTTTTGTTTAATTCAGAGAAGTTTGTTTCACCCATAACACAAACTAACTTTTTGTGTAACCTTGTTATTTCAAACCTTGAAGTAAGTAAAGTATCAAGTTCTGTGGAAGTTATGTTCTCTTCACCTATAAAACGTTTGAGAAGCTTTAGGAAACACGTTTTTCCGTTCATTCCAGCCCCTATGAAGCAAAATAATCTATGAATAGGGTAATCAGGTATCAAACAGTAAGAAATGATTTGGAAGAGGGTTAAAACGTGTTCTTTGCCTACCCACTCTTCAAAAATTCTATCTATTGTTGGAGTAGCTTCAAATTTCTTCTTATGCAATTCCCAAGGAATAGGATTAGTAACAAAATACTTAGATGTTGCTTTAAAACGTTTGCCTGTTTTAAAATCCACAATCTTGTCTTTAAATTGAATCCACGTTGGCTTGATTGGTTTAGGTTTATGTAATCTTGCTTCTTGTTTTAATGCTTCAAGTATTTCATTTTTTTCATTACTCTTAATTGTGTTTGCTATGCTAAGGAAACTTACAATATTTAATACATCTGTTTCATCTACTAACTTCCATTTAAATTGCTCTTTTTTCCATGCCCACCATAATTTACTATTATCATAGTAGAGGGGTTGAACACCCAAAATTTGCTGAGCTAAGTCCCTCTTTCCATAATATGTTATAATAATCTTTTCTATCTCTTCCTTTGTTTCTTTCTCATAAATCTCTTTTAGTTTCTCTTTATTTATTATTGCTCTACTACCATCTTCTAAATCAATAATTGTATCATCAGGTCTTTCCCTTAATGTTATACTATCTGCTACTTCTCGTGCTTGTTTCTTTCTTGACTTATCAGTAGGAATCTCACCTTTCTTCCACCTTTCCCAAGTTTCATAAATGTCCTTGGGTATCTTGGATTTCTTTTTCATCTTGCCTCTTTTTAAAATTTCCTCTGTTCATTTGACAAGAATCTTCATTTGTTGTTTTCACAATTAATTCTGGAGATTCTCCAATCTTTTTCCCTTTTGTGTATTTACATTCACAATGTGTTGCTTCTTTTGTAAATTCTGTTTTTCCACAATCTCTTGGACACTTTTTAATTACTACATCTTTTTTTAATAGATATTCACATGGTGATTCTTGGATTCTTGTATAAAGAAAATATTCCCTTTTATCTTTATTTATTTTTTTCTTTACATTTAATTTTCCTAAACACACCATTAGATTACATACATCTCTTAACTCTTGTCCATAAGAACCAGATTCTCTTTCTTTACTTATAATAAATGAGTAACCTACTTCTCGTTGTTGTAACTTTTGTAACCTTTCTTTAAATTTAGTTTGGTCTATAAAATCTTTCTTCCCATAACCTTCCATCTTTGCTAAACACATTTTTATCCTATTCTTTGCATAAGAGATAGGAACTCCTTTAAAACAATTTTTTCTATCTTTGGTTGATTTAATTTGTTCTATGTAGTCTGTTATTTTTCTTATCTTTTTGTTTGTTAATGTTTCTCCAACCATCTCTTTTATTATTGTAAACCAAATTTCTTTCTCACAATTTTCTCCACAACTTCCACATTCTGGACAAAGATAAAATCCACAAACAGCACATAGTTTTGCTCCCTCAATAGAAAACCATTGTTTGCAACTATGGCAAGGATAATTAACTATCTCATTACAATTATCACATCTAACTTCTTCTTCTTTTAAAGTTATTTGAGTGCCACACTTATAACAACTTCCCATTTTATTTCTTACCCCCTTTCATTTCTTGTGCAACCTTTCTCTTTCCAAAATCACTAAACTCTTCTGCATGATAAAAGACAGGACAATCATGTCCAAAAACTTCACAAGAAAACTTTTTATCAGATTCATATCTCAACCAAAAAAGTTCTACTAATTGTCCATAAGGACACCAGCCTAAAGTATGACATGGTTTCTCTTTAGTTAAATTACTTTTTAGAATTGTGTGGTTGTTCACCCAAATAATTCTTTTAATTTCTTCTACATCTGGTTGTTTAATTTTCATTCTTCCACCTCCCTTTCCCTAAATTGTTCAAGAACTTCAACGTCTTTAATAAAAACAAAAACCTCACCAAGTTTAATTTCATTTAGAAGCCATACATTATCTCTGGATTGTTTTATAAAAATTCCATTTAAGAAAGTGCCATCTAATAATTCAATATGAACCTTAACTTTATTTTCAAGAAAGAATTGTATCCTTTCCTTCATATCATTTTCATTCATTTTATTTATCAACCTCTATGATTTACAAGTTTTTTTCTTTTAAATACTTTTCCATTCCATAGGAAATAAATTTTAACCTACTTTTCTTGTGGAGATTATCTTCTTTTCTTTTTACGTTTTTTTCTTTTTGCCATTTTGTATTTACAAACCATTTTAATTATCTAAACCCCAAGGGAATGTTTCTTTGAAAGAAAGTAGAAGTAACTATAACACCCAGTTGCTGTTCCCTTGAGGAAAAAGAGGTGATTATAATGTGGTATATGTCCTCCTAAAAAACCATAGTTTTCCATATTAAAAACTGGCAGCTAATGCTGCCTGTGATTGTATCAAAGGAATTCCCACAATATTTGTAACTCCTACACTAACAAAATCTTTCAATTTCTTTTTCTTCTTATTAGCTAACTTAAATGAATGCCCAGCTAATGCTAAAGATTGTCCTGTTTGTGCTAAGTGTAGAAGTGTTGTTGTATTATTCATTTTAAGATTTTCCCAACTCTTTGGATTAAATTTAATTAATTCTCAACCTCTACCTACTAACCAAGTCTAATACACCATTTCTCAAAGTTGGAACTAATGCTACTATTCCAATAGCTAAAGCTGCGAATAATACTATTAATCCTGCTAAGCTTCTTCCACCAGCATTATCAATATAACCATCTGCTCCAAAGGTGTATGAAACATTAACATTTTGACCACTCCATACAGTATCTAAAACTGTAAGTTGAACACTCTTAAGTCCTGATGTTGTTGAAACACCTTCTCCAATAGTTATATTAGTTGATGCAATTACTGCTTGTGAATGGTTACTTGCATTAGTTATAACTGCTGCCGGTGTAGCAATATATTCTTGTCCTGTTATATCTGTTACATTTACAGTTGGATGACTTGCTAATGTAACTGTATCATTTGTTAAGGAATATGTGTTTGTTGCACTATAAACTTGAGGTGCAATACCTCCAGTGAATAATGCTAATGCTATAACTACTCCTACAAATACAGTTAAAAGAACTCCTGCCATTCCTAAACTACTTGCTCCTATTTTATTCATATTTTTAAACTCCCCTCCTGAACATCATTTGAAAAATAAATTCTCCATTTCCTTTTCCATAACTTCATTAAAATATCTACTTCTGTATGGTTCTTCTTTTCTTTCTTTAAGAACCACAGTCATAGGTTTGGATTTCTTAAGTATTTTTCTATAAACTGTTTTCCCTCTCAAAAATTGTTTTTTCTTACTTGTTTTTTTAACTGGTGATTTAATATTTTCTTTTGTAACTTTTTGTTTTGGATTAATAAATTTCTCTGCTTCAACTTCTCCTGCATTCTTCTTCTTAACATACTCCTTAAATCTTTCTCCTATTTCACTCATTTGAAAAAATTACTTCCTCCATCAAATAAATTTGGATTATCTTTAAATATATTTTTTTGTTTTAGAATATCATTTCCACCTTTAAATAAATTCTTTCCTTCAAACATCTTTCCTTTGAAAGACTGATTCCTTTCTCTTTGTCTAAAGTTCTCTAATTGTGTTTTAATTTCTCTTTGTCTTTTTTCTTCCATAAATCTTTCCAATTCTCTTTCATTAGAATTCTTCTGTCTTTGCTCTAATAATTTTCTCATTCTTAATTCTTTTTCCATTTCTCTTAATTGTTCTTTCTCTTTTGATTTCCTCGCTAAAAATTCTCTAATCCCCATATTAGTTTTATTTGAATTTTATATTTAAAAGTGAATTATTTTACTAATCTTGCAACTATAAAAAAGGTAATTAATCCAACAATTAATACAACCAGCATAAATACTCCTCCTAAATATTGTGCCATAAGAACACTAAACAAAGCAAACATAGCTAAGGTTATTGTGTTTGGCATTTTAAAGAAAGCAGCTAATGCTGCAACAACAATGAAAGCTAAAAAAGTAAATATTTCTGTAGTTCCAGCTAATGTATTTATAAAGATACTTTGTAAATCTAAAGGTTCAACAAATACCATTAGTCTGTCCCCCTAAAAAATTCAACCAAACTTAATATAAATCCTACAGTTAAAGGTCCTAATATTAATACAATTATTGCTGAAATCCAAGTAGGATGAATTGCTAATGAATAATTCATAATTGTAACAAATGAAGTTACAAATAATGCCAAACTTCCAGTTATTAAAGGAAGAATAATAAAGTTCTCTGGACTTGCTCTTGTAAATATCCCAATAGCAATCCCTGTGATTATTCCTATTAATATTCCTACAGAACCAAATATAGCATCAAATAAAGGACTTGCAGAAACACTTGCCTCACTTGTTCCTAATCCAACTAAATTAAATACTCCTTGAGCACCAGTAGGAATTCCTGCCATTTGTAAAAGCAAAATTATTCCTGTTAATATTATTATATAGTTAAATACTTTCATCTTAAATTCTCCCTGATTAATATTCCTATGAATATTACTCCTATAAAGATTGTTGGAAAGTGTGGAACAGCTCCTATAGGATTTAAATTATCTAATAATCCTAATCCCACATCAAAGAATAATACTAAAGTAAATGCTAATGTTGATATTGCTGCAGGACTTACTAAACCAAATTTCCAGCTCATTAAACCTGTGAATATAAAGATAGTTAAGAATGTTATTATTGCTAAACCAAAGTTATCTATTCCAAACATTCCTTGTGTAACATAACTTCTTAAATCTGTAAAGAAAACTCTTAAACTCCAATCTCCTCCTGTTGTGCTCCTTACATTCCAAGTTCTTGTAGCATTAGTTTGATTCCCTGAAATTATCCAATAATAATTCATAATAATTGTTGTATCATTCCCTGTGCTTTGAACTAAACTTGTTGTTCCACTATTTGCAGATAAACTTGTAGAAGCTAAAGCATCTGTTGAATTAGATAATGTAAAACCAAATTCAGTAACTGTCCAATATGAAGAATTAAGATTAAATGTAAAATTAACATCTGTATTATTTGATAATGTTATATTTATTGGAGCAATATTATAAGAGATTCCTCTTGTGTAATCATTTGTTGTTGTTCCACTTATCGTTCCTAAATTTATGGTATAACTTGTTTGAGTTGGGAAAATTGTTGTTTTGAATATTGGATAACCTGTTAATTGAAAAGTATAAGTGTGTTGTATATCTGGATTATTAAAAAAAGTTATTCCTCCATCTGCTCCAGTATATCCTGAAGAAATTAATGTTTCAACACCATCAACTAATCTTGTAACATTAGCAAATACATTTTCTAAAGGTTGTTCAGCACTATTTACAACTTGGAATATTGAATATATACCTGATGCTGTTGCTAAAAGATTAAATGTTCTGTTTGTAGTTATATTAGAAAAACTCTCATCAAAGTTTGTTATCTTTTGAGGATAACCAGAAGCTGAATAACTTGCTAAACCAACTACAGTTACATTTCTTCCTTCAGGTGTGAAACAAAATCTATACTCTGGATTCTCTGTTGAGTTAGTAAAACTTAATGTTTTATTTATTGAACCTGCTCCTCCAGTCATATAATAAACCCAAGTAGTTGCAAAAGTTGCATTAATCTTTGCATTAGTTGTTTCATCTTGGAAAGTAAAGTTAGTAAAATTTGATTGATGTGAAGAATTACACAGAGCAAAAGTAACTCCATCTATTGTTTGAGTATAGTTATCTGAAGTTTGAGTATAATCTCCCAAATCCCACTGATAACTAATATTTTGTTGTCCAACAGAAGTAATTGGGATTGTTATAGTTCTTGTTAAGGAAAAATTATTATCTGTTATATTTGTTATAGTCATAGTATAAGAAGTTCCATTAAAAATCATAGCAGCATTTGTTGGAGTATAACCATCAACAGTTGTTATGTTTATTTGATAAATTTCATTATTTGTTTCATAACCTGTTGCTGAATGATTCTCTTCATTTATTGTTGCACCAACACTAAAAGTTCTATTACTTGAAGCAAAAGAACAAGTGTTTGTAGAATTACAAGCCAAGACATTCCACTGATAACTTTCTGGAATAAGATTTTCTATTGTTTCTATTGTTCCATTACTTATTCCAGTTATAGTTGCTGTAACACTACTATTCCATAATCTTGTTGAATTCCAAACATAATAAGTTGCATTAAGTAAGTCACTCCCTGAAGTATAATTAGCTGTGAAGTTTTGATATGTTACAGAAATGTTTGAATTATCTGCAGGAGTTGTTAATGTTACTGTTATTACTCCATCTCCTCCATAAACCATAAAAGCATAATCACTTGTTGTTGAATAAGAAGAAATACATCCAGGTTCAATACCATCTGAACAACCACTTCCTCTGTAAACAAAACCTCCAGCATAAGGATTGCTTGTATTAACTTTCCAGTGGAATGTATCTACTCCATTTGCAGTTGTATTAACATAGATTGCATATACTCCTCCTTTGGTTAAAGTTAAAGTTGTTGGTATAGAAACATTAACCCAAGTTCCTGCTGCATTTGTTCCATAAGGAGTTATATCTTGAGGATAAGATATAACTAATGGATTTCCTGTTGGGTCATTTGAACTATTAGTTGCAAAGATACTTACCCACATATCATAATCTCCTCCTGAATTAGCATAATAACCTTTAATACTAACATTACTCACAACAAAACTTTCATTTGCTCCAACTGTTCCTATTGTAAATGTTTGAAACCAAGTATCTGTTGCAATAACTGTATTTGTATCATTTGTTGTTCCTACAAAGTATTCATATAGAGTTAATGCACTTGTTACTAATATTGGTAGTAACAATAGAGCAATCACTAATGTTGATAACTTTCTCTTCTTAACTCTTGTTTTATTATTCATCTCATTACCCTCGCTGTTATTAATCCTCCTGCTATTGATATAACTGTTATGATAAAGTATGGAATAACAATATCAACAGCTAAACAAGTGAGTTTAGTTCCATCAGAGATAACTCCTGTGTTTGCACAATCTAAATTAGTAGCATTTCTTGCTCTATCAATTTCATCTTTAAAGAAATTAACCATCAACATTCCAACTATAAAAATTATTATAGCAGTCAATATTGCTAACATTATTGTTTGTCCTTTATTATTCATTTTAACTTCCAAAGAATATTTTTGCACCAATAACTGCTCCAGCAATAAATAAAACTCCTCCTATGAAATAAGCCATATTTATATCAACAACAACACAAGTTGCCTTATCAAAACTTGTAATTGCTGGGTTGGTGCAATTTAAACCAGTTGCATTTCTTGTTGCATCAATTTGAGTTTTAATTGGTCCTGCAAGTGCTAATATCAATACAATCATAGTTACACCCAACATTAAACTAAAGATTAAAACTTGTGCTTTATTGTTCATTTGAAAAACATTTTCTTCTTGGATTTAATTATTTCACTTACTTCTGATTTCATAGATAATCTTTTCCCTCTTAATTGAATGAAAGTTAAAGGAAACTCTGCCTTTTTCTTTGGAGCTCTGAAGATTAATGGTGATGGTTTATATAGAATATCTGGTTGGATAGTTACTCCTTTAGGAACTAATCTAAATGTAGCAGCTAATGTTCTTCTGGTTTTCTCTGCACCTAATTTTAATGCTTTTCCTTTTGGCAAACCTTTTGCAATAGTCTGGAACTTTCCCCTTCTTCTAACTTGAACTTCAAATGCTTGGAGAATCTTTTTTCCAATTCCAGCTTTCTTTAAAATTGAACTATAACTTTTCTTTGATGGTGGAGGTGGTCTATAATATGAACCAGAAGTATAACTTGGTTTGCTTGGAGTAATAGAACTTGGTTTTGAAGGAGTAATATAAGAAGGTCTTGATACCTTTGAAGGACTTATAACAGAACTTGGTTTTGAAGGTCTAATATAACTTATTCTTGATACTTCAGAAGGTCTAACATAAGAAGTGGTTGAGATTTTTGAAGGACTTATATAAGAAGGATAACTTACTCTTGATATTTCACTTGGTTTATAATAAGATACTCCTATTCCAACTAACATACTTGAAGGAGTTGTAATAGGATAACTTGAAGGAAAATAATAAGAAGCACTTACTTGTGAAACTGGAATAGCTGTTAATCCTGTTGTCACTCCTGTTGTAGTTTTAAATACATCAATAGGAACTCTTATATTATCCCATCTAAAGAACTGTGATTTTCCTACAAGAATTACTTTAGTTGTTGGAGGAATAATAGCTTCAACTTCTGGTTTTATTGCTGGAATGAAAGCATAACCTAATGGAGCTTTCTTTCCTATTATAAATTTCTTTGGAATAACTGTTGCAACTCCAGGTTTTCCATAAGGACTAAATAAATCTCCTCCATATAAAGAATAACTTGCACCACCAGTTCTTAAGAAATGTGGTGAAATACCATAAGCTCCATATAATCCTGGGAACTCACTTGCTCCAGGAGTAACTTCAAATCCCCCTCCTTTCCAAAACTTTGCACCAGTTGCGTGATACATCATAGGTTCTTTGTAGTCTGGTAATCTATATCTTCCTTCTTTAAATAATCTTAAATATTCTTTTGCACTTATTCTTCCTGAAGGAGCTTTTACTAATCTTTCTTTTCCTGTAATAACTTCTTTTGGAACTAATCTTTCTGTTGGTATTTCTTTTCTACCTCTGGTAGCCCACCAACCTTCTACTTTTGGCCATACTTTTGCACCAAGATATCCCCCAGTAATCATAGGAGTAACTTCAGTTGCTCCAATCTCTCCAAACTTTTCTCCTCTTCTAATCCAAGTTGGTTCTTCTTTAATTCTTTGGTAAGTTCCATAACTATAAAGTCCAAGTAATGTTGGTCCTGCAACCTTTCCAACAACTTTAGTTGCTACAGGTCCTGCAACTTTAGTTATCCCAGCACCAACTAAAGAAAGAACTTTTGAAGCAACAAAGAAAGTAGCAGTAAGAGCAGCAGTTTTAAGTGGTTTTTCTCTTAACCCTCCATAATATCCTGGAAAGATTCCACTATAAAATTCTTGAGCTTTTTTCCATCCTGGTTTTAATTCCTGACCAGTTTGTTTTTCCCATAACTCTTGATATTCTTTAAGGTATCTCATCCTTTCTCTTTCAGTTCCAAATACAGAGGTTGCAGGAGGAGCTTTATATGTAACTTCTTTTCTTATATATTCTTCAGCTTTTGCATATTTTTCTCCAATCTTTCCAAGAACAGTTGGTTTAGATATAATTCTTGCACCAGTAGGAGTAAATTCAACTGTATCTCCTCTCTTAATAGCTTCTGCTAATCTTTCTTTTCTCTTCTCTTCCATTCTTTCATAAACTTCTGAAGGATATCTCTGACCTTTTAAACTTCTTTCAATCTGCCCTGCAGTTTCAGGAGTAACTGTAACATCACCAGTTGTAGTTTTAATAGTTCCAGCAGTAATAATTCCTGCTTGAATTCTCTCTAAAGTATATTGTGCTTTAATATTAGCTAATTCTTGTTGTAATTGTAATGTCTTTGCTTGTCTATCTGATAATGATTTAATATCTCTAACACTTTCTCTAAATTCTCTTGTAGCTTGAGCAGTTGATTGTCTTGTTCTTGCTTCAATATCAATAGCAGCTTGTTTTTTCTTTTGTTCTTCTACAGCTTTTTGAGCTTCATAAGCTTGTCTTTCTGCAGACAATCTTTGTTGAATATCAACAACCATTCCTCCACCACTTTTATAAGTTCTTTTCCCATCAGCTTCTTCATAAATTCCTCTTGTAGTATGAACTTCTCTTGGGATAGTTGTAGTTCCATAAGTTACCATTTTAACATCCTATACATTTCCTTGGAATATCAATTAATTGATATGAAGGAATATATTTAGTTAAAAGATATAGATTTGCTAATATAGAAATAGTTACAGAAAATGTAAGTGCAACAATTATCTTATCTAACCATTCCATTATTCAAACCACTCCTCTAATTTAACTTTAACAAATTTAACATCTTTGTTTAAGAATTCTTTAGGAATTTGTTTTTTAGGAAGATTAATATGAATCTGCCCATTATTACTGTTTCTCACCAGTTTTATTTTTAAACCCCTCACCATTTAAAACTACACGTAGTTTTATATTTAAAAGTGAATTAATATTCTTTGCCTTTCAACCAATTTATATCTCTATCTTTCTCTTCTGATGAGAATCCATATTTTCTTTTAAGAATTCTTAAAGTCATATAAGCTTTTCTTTTATCTTTAATATTAAATTTAAAGAAATCAATCTTAGCTCCAGAGAAATCTCTGATAGTTATCTCTATGATTTCTCCACTTCTATTATTATCTCTAAAGAATCTACTCAATTTATGCTCCTGTTAGTAGTGCATAAGCAATAACTCCACCAATAATCAATCCACCAATAGTTAATCCCCAACCAATTTTTTTCTTGGTTGTTATTTTATCACCTTCCATTCTTGCCATAACATATTTCTGTCCATAAGTTTCGTGGTTTTCTTTTAAAGGATTGTAAGGATTTATTTTATCTTTAGGTTGAAAGATAAATGGTTTTCCTTTATAGAAAAGCATATCATCTAAATCAGTTACAGCGTGGAAAGTATCATCTAATTTGATAGTTCCATCAATTATAGGTTCTCTTTTAAAGTCTATGTTCCTATTCTCATTAATTATAGCAACAGTTATATAACCTTTATTCAATCTCCCTCTTGAAATTCTTGCTTTCATAGGAAGATTAAACTTTTTAGTTTTCTTTCTTGCTGCTGCTTCAAATGCCTCTCTCATTTCTCTTACTTCATCTTTCAAACTTTTTTCTTCTTCCATATTAACCTCCTTACATCTCTGGTTCTTTAGGTTCTTTTGGTGCGAACCATCCTTTATTTTTCTTTGGTTTCTTTGTTACATCTCCAATCTCTCTTCTTTGTAATACAGCTAACTTTGTTAAGAATCCTGTCCTTGAAAGACTTGTAGATGTTAATATCTCTGCTTTTTTAGCAAAATAATTCCCAAAATAACCCATATTAGCCACGTCACTGCAAAATAATGCCAGTTCCTTATATGTTCTTTGGGGTAGTTTTGGCAATCCTATCTCTTCTTCAGTTAAGAAACCCAATTTTGTTGTATCTTCTGACCCAGCTACCTTTGCTAAAAAGGTATGGACATTATATTTCTCTTCTGGTAGTGCTGCTGTTCCTACTAACTGTGCTAACCTCTGAGCAACTTCTTCTTCATCTAAACTTTCATCCATTTTAATCTCTTAAAAATCCAATATCAATTCCTCTATATAGTGTTGATAACAAACCAAATAAAATCACTATAAAGACTTTCCAACCAGTTAAATCTGAATAACTGATTATAAAATAGGAAATTGCTATTGGTATAAGCATACTATACACTGCATTTACTGCACCTAAAGATGCTATAAACACTTTCCAAAATTTATTCATATTGTAACCTCCTCTGTTGGAGAAACCATCTCCTTTATTTCTCTAAATACATCTAATAATGTTTTATTTGCCAGTTTGCAATAAGCTAAAATACCTAAACCAACTAAAACAAGTATAACAACTAATGTATCAAATGCTGTCATTTAATCACCTCTGGTCTAAAACCTTTTTTTTGTTTAAGATAAGGAATATATCCATATTTTTTTAAATCATCAATCAAATAATCTGCAACCTCTTCTTCATTCTTGCAAGATTTAATCTTTTGTTTAAATCTTTTCATAGCTTCTTCACTCCAATTTTGATTATGTTCCAAGTCAGGAAATTCTCTAATCACCCCCTGATAATTCAACTTCAATCCTTCTATTGAAGCAACTTGAGAACCAAACAGAGTATTTCCAAACTTAACAGTAGTCCCATCTATGATTATGAATATCCTTTCATTTCCAAACTTGAAGAGTAATCTCATTTTAAGCTACACTT
>Ga0209986_10002554_pt1 | contig 16569 bp, 13 predicted proteins | sample BlataG_FD_183168 | JGI IMG/M metagenome (GOLD analysis project Ga0209986, IMG submission 183168) | Deep subsurface microbial communities from Black Sea to uncover new lineages of life (NeLLi) - Black_00105 metaG (SPAdes) (version 2) | ecosystem: Environmental > Aquatic > Marine > Oceanic >...
GAAAGTCGAAAGTGCTGTCACAAACATAGTTCATGGTAGACCTGTTCTGAACAGAGATGCACTGGCCAATCCCCAATGCCTGGATTGCTATGAGAAGCTTATTGAAGAAGGGGTGCTCAGATCTTAGGCTGCTCTTGTAAGAGGCGAGAAGAACAGCGAGACCGGGTGCAACCAGAGACCTGAGGCTGTTTGGAAATGTAGTGCGAGGCTTTAGCCTCGTGCTGCACGACCCTGAAGGGTCGCACTACAGAATTGGGGGGTTAAGAGTCTCCGCGATAGCCAGGACAACTCCGAGTCCAGAGCGAACTGAAACAGCCTAACAACTGGTAGGGAGGTGACCACTTAGAGTCACTCCACGATAAACGGGTGACTTCTCAGGCGCTGCTTCTTACGCGTACTCTACGGAGAGTATCCCTGGAAAGGATGGCTTATGGATTTCGATTTAAGTGAGGCACAGAATCTAACCCGCCAGTCGGTCCGGGCCTTCGCTGAAAGTGAGATCGCTCCGATCGCCCGAGAGCTGGATGAAAAGGAGCAGTTCTCTCTCGAGCTGACGCGCAAAATGGCGGACCTGGGGTTGCTGGGTTGCTTTGTTCCGGAGAAGTACGGCGGGTCGAATATGGGCTACATCTCGTATGCAATCGCGGTTGAGGAGCTGGCCAGGGTCGATGGTTCCCAGGCCGCTACTATTGCTGCCGGAAACTCTCTGGGAATCGGGCCCATCTACTATTTCGGTGACGAGAGGCAAAAACAAGAATGGCTTCCCAGGCTCTGCTCTGGGGAGTGCCTGGCTGCGTTTGGGCTGACCGAACCTGATGCTGGCTCCGACGCTGGCAGCTCTCGCACCACCGCAACGCTTGACGGGGATCACTGGACTATCAACGGGCAGAAGATCTTCATCACCAACTCGGCTTGTCAGTTGACGGGCGTCATTGTTGTCCAGGCGGTCACGGGCAAGCATGAGGATGGCAAGCCAGAGATCAGTTGCCTTATCGTTCCGAGCGGCACACCTGGCTTCACAGCTAAGGAGATGAAGGACAAGATGATGTGGCGGGCGTCTAACACAGGTGAGCTTTTTTTCGACGATTGCATCGTACCGAAGGAGAGCCTTTTGGGGAAGAGGGGGGATGGCTTCCGTCAGATGCTTGCCACACTGGACGGCGGGCGTCTCAGCATTGGCGCCATGGGACTGGGCGGGTCTCAGGCGGCTTTCGAACTGGCCCTGCAGTACGCGAATTCGCGCATCCAGTTCGGGCGGCCGATCGCTTCCTTTCAAGTCAATGCTTTCAAGCTGGCCGACATGGCCTTAGAGATCGAGGCAGCCAGGAATTTGCTCTACAAGGCCTGCTGGCTACGGGAAAATGGGCATCCCATCACCAAGGAGGCGGCCATGGCAAAACTGTTTTGCTCTGAGGTTATGCGCCGCTGTGTCCATCACGCCGTGCAACTCCATGGAGGATACGGGCTGATGAAGGACTATGTAGTCGAAAGATTATATCGGGACCAGAGGCTTCTTGAGATCGGCGAGGGAACATCAGAAATACTGCGCATCGTGATTGCCCGTAGTATCGGGGCGGCGGGAAGGGGATTCTAGACAAGAGCGCACCTTAGAAGAGGCGCTCCAGTGGCCCAGCAGGTGACTCTGGATTAACAGTGATGCATGTTTCCTTCCCTGGGGTTATCGGCAAGTCCGGGCCAGGCCGACCGCCACAACCACCAGGGCGATAATCAGGATAGTCCAAATCGTGGTCGGATTGCGTCTGCCAACCTTGGCAAGCCTGCGTTCGGACTGCCTTCTCTTCCGCCTGCTAGTCATATTGTGCCCCAAGCCGCGCGACGTGGAATACTACACCGGCGGTATCTCCAAACCCGGGAAGCAGTACGAAATGTGGATTACCACATCTGCTTGACAAGCTTCGCTGTTACCAGTTCGGTGGGACCCTCCGGCGGCAAGCCTGACTGCCAACCTTGCGACAACAGGCCAGCGGTCATCGCTTTCATTGTAGCACAGCTCAAATAGCCTGCCGTCCTCACTAACAGCTTCGAACGGTTCTTGGCCTGATTCTCGCCAGGCTGGAACGTAATCACCCGGTTGTTGTCTTCTGAACAATGAGAAGTGACAAAGCTCAGACGTATGATCAGGTGCAAGGCATCAAGTGCACAGGGAAACAGCCCTGTCATCCAAACATCTGACGCGTGCCAGTTGAAATGCGTTTGAGGCCGGCATGAAAGCCTGGAGGCAGTAGGTAGCCGAAGGAGAGCGACGATTCTGCGTCACAGCACGTCGGTTTCCCACGAACTGAGTGATTTCCTCTTGCCGGCAGTGAGAATTAACGGGATTTTAACAAATATGTGCTACTCTCACTGCAAGGTCAATGTTCTTGGGCAGACCTTGTCAGAGCTCGGTGGGTGGATTTGTTTCCCGCCAAGAAGGGGCGGCAGACAGAGCGCCGGCCCGGGGAGGTGAAAGGATTGGAGACTGCACAGAAGTGAAGCGACAAGCAAAAGTGCAGGAATATGGAGGTGAACCGTGAGGCAGAAGCTGATAGCCGCGCCGTTAGTCGCCATTCTGTTTCTGTTGTCGGCGACGACCGCTCCTGTCCTTGCCGATGGGGCATTGTTCATAGGCGACCATCTCATGTGGCAGGACCTTTACCAGTCGGCTCAGAAAGCCATCATACTGTATGACAATAGTGCGGGCAATAGTACGCAGCACTTGATTCTGTCGGTCAGCTTCGGGGGCGATGCTGAGGAATTCGCCTGGGTCATCCCTGTGCCCAACAAGCCTGAGATCGATGTTACCGACTCTGAGCTATTCCGGGAGTTGTCCGACTTCACTATAAGAGCGATTCCCGAACCGACGTGGCCCAGTTTCGGGTGCTACGCCCCTGCTGATGTACCTCCTCCGAATGGAGTAGACGTTATCGAGGAGCAGGTGGTCGGTCCTTATGCTACGGCCATTTTAGCGGCGACGGACCCGACGGCACTGGTGGACTGGCTGAATACAAACGGTTACTTCTTCCCCGAAGAGGGTGAGGAGATAATCAGTGAGTATATCGCCAAGGAATGGTATTTTGTAGCCACCAGAATCAACGCAGTGGACGAAGACACCGGCCATGCCCTGGCCGAGGGAGCTATTGAGCCCATAGTACTGAGCTTTGCATCGGATGAGATAGTCTATCCACTGCGCATCACCTCTTTGAGCGCAACATCGCCTGAAGTGCTTTTGTATGTGTTTGCTGACCAGGTAGTGGTGCCCAAACAGTACCCGTTCCGCGTCGGATATGGTTACTGGAGAGAGAACGCATTTTCCCTGGAATTCGGGGACAAGGTGTCCGTTGAGGACCTATCCGGCTACGACATTCTGCCGGAGCTGGTTTCCACCCATCTGACCGGTGATGAATTCTACCTCACAAAGCTGAGAGGCGAGATCAGGGCCGACCGGATGGTGGATATAGAGTTCATCGGGCATGAGTTGGGCGGACAGGCATACTCACTTGGCTACAGCTGGAGCGGTGGCAACGTTATCCCTGGAGCCAATCTGAACAACGGTGACATCGTTTTGTTCATGGTCATTACTGTGCCTGTGTTTGGCCTTTACCTCTGGCGAAGACGTCGGAGCAGGGTGCCAGGCGCAAGCTAGTGAGGCAACCGATGGGGCGCAACGAGACGAGGCCAATCCCGATGAACCTGACCGTACGGAGGTGGCAGGGTGATGATAATCAGTTTGGGGAAGCATCATCCCATGAAGAGAGTTGGCATCTTGCTGATTGCGCTAGCCCTGGTTGCAGGGATGGCAGGCTGTCCTCCTGGTCGTCTCCCTATTCCTCCTCCTGATCCCGGTCCTTCCTGGACCTGGAGATACGGACCTGGTATGACCTGAATGTCGTCAAGGACAATCTGGCCGGGAATCACCGTCTGATGAACGACCTCGATGCCACCACCGCCGGTTATGAGGAGCTGGCCAGCCCCACAGCCAATGAGGGAAAGGGCTGGGAGCCGATTGGAGGCAGCCTCCCTCCGGGTCTTTCGCGCTCGTTTGCCGGGAGCTTTGACGGTCAGGGATACGAGATAGGGGACCTGTTCATCAACCGCCCTGGTGAAATCCAGGTCGGGCTCTTTTATGTTCCTTCTCTGGGAGGGCTCGTCGAGAATGTGGGCCTGGTGAATGTCGCTGTGACTGGCGGTAGATATGTCGGCGCTCTGGTGGGAAGAAGCTATGGCACTGTGAACAACTCCTATTCTGCCAGCGGCGTGACGGGCAAGTGGTGGGTTGGTGGCCTGGTTGGCTATAATATGGGCATTGTGGACAACTCCTATTCCACAGGCAGCGTGACTGGCGAGCTGGCTGTTGGCGGTCTGGCAGGAGCTGGTGAGTCGCGGGCCACGGTAAGCAACTCTTTCTGGGACACCCAAACCAGCGGACAGGTGACTTCCGATGGCGGCACGGGCAAGGCGACCGCTGAGATGCAGGCCATTGTCACCTTGGCAGATATGGAAACCGAAGGCCTGGATGCCCCGTGGGACATGGTCGCCCTCGCTCCGGGTGAGGCCAACCCCGCCTATACCTGGAATATCGTTGATGGGCAAACGTATCCCTTCCTGAGCTGGCAGTCCATTGTTTGAGGCAACCTTTTTGGACTTCATGCATTACAGTATTAAGAGAGTCATGTAGTACGGACCAAGATTGGAGAGAAGACGTACTGTAATGACCGATTCAAAGGTGGGGAAGAAGTGATGAGAAGGAAGCTGCTGATCGGATTAGGTGCAGTCGTTGTCATTGTTGTCGTAGTAATAGCAGTCAGAATCCTTGCTTATGACCCGGAAATACGGGATTGGCATGATTTGTATGCCATCAGAGACAATTTGAGTGGAAGTTATGTCTTGATGAACGATCTCGACGCTACTGCTGCCGGTTATGAGGAATTGGCCGGACCCACAGTCGATGGAGGAAAGGGCTGGCAGCCAATTGGAGCTTGGCGCAGTGCATTTAGCGGGAGTTTTGACGGTCAGGGTCATGAGATAAGGGACCTGTTCATCAACCGCCCTGACGAAGACTATGTTGGGCTTTTTGGCAGTGTTGGTGAAGGAGGGGTCATCAGCAATGTGGGGGTGATCGGCGCTGCTGTTACTGGCAAGGAACTGGTGGGTGGTCTGGTGGGGCATAATTCGGGCACTGTGAGCGACTCCTGCTTTGGCGGCAGCGTAAACGGCGAGAGGTTAGTTGGTGGTCTGGCAGGCGGGAATGTCGACACTGTGAGCGACTGCTATTCCACCGGCGGCGTGACCGGCAACGAAGATGTTGGTGGTCTGGTGGGCATTAATGCTATCGGCTTTAGGCGCCTCTCCTATTCCGACGGCGCCATGACTGGCGGAGGAGATGTCACCGTGCTACCCGGATCTAAGCCCGGCACTGTGAGCAACTCCTATTCCACCGCTAACGTGACTGGCGGTCAGTGTGTTGGCGGCCTGGTGGGGTCTAGTATGGGCACTGTCAGCCACTCTCATGCCACCAGCAACGTGAGCGGCAATTCATCTGTGGGCGGCCCCTCGTGGGACACAAAACTCTGGGCACTGTGAGCAACTCCTGCTCCACCGGCAGTGTGACGGGCAATGAGTATGTTGGCGGCTTGGTGGGGTACCTGGCCGGATTTGACGGTCTGGGCACCGTGAGCAATTCCTGCTCCACCGGCAGCGTGACGGGCAACGAGTATGTCGGCGGCCTAGTGGGATGGAACCACGGCACTGTGAGCAACTCCTATTCCAGCAGTAACGTGACCGGCCATCGGTATGTAGGTGGCCTGGCGGGCAAAGTTGGTTGGTCTGAGCACACGTGGCCAGGATATGTGAGTGACTGCTATTCCGTTGGTGAGGTGGACGGTGATGAGGATGTCGGCGGTCTGGTAGGCTGGCTTGACCGGGGCAAAGTCAGTGATTCCTTCTGGAATATCGAAACCTCAGCCAGAGACCGGAGCGATGGCGGGACGGGCAAGACCACGGAGGAAATGCAGGACATCGCCACCTTCACAGACACGGCAACAGAAGGGCTGGACGAGGCGTGGGACATAGTCGCCGTCGCTCCCGGCGAAACTGATCCCGATTATACCTGGAACGTCGTCGACGGCCGGGCCTATCCCTTCCTGACCTGGCACTCTGTTGTTTGACACAACCGAGTTGCGCGGGCACAGCACTGATTAGGTCTATCGGCCGCCAGGTGCGGGCAGGCCCCGCCCCTACCGTCTCCGCTGAGATTCTTCGCCTCGGCAGGTCGGGGCTCAGAATGACATGAGAGGACGGCTGGCAGCGGAGCTTGCGGCACAGGGCTTACCGTGGGCGGGGACAAGCCCGCCGATACGGTCCTCGCTGAGATTATCCGCCCCGGCAGGTTGGGGCTCAGAATGGTGGGAAGCTGAGGGGAGGCGGTGACTCGCGGAATTGTGCCTTGACTTGTGCGGCTGGCTATATTCCCGGCTTTCTTTTATGCCAGTCGGTTGCCTGCTCATAAGCGAAGGCAATGCGCAGCAGTGTTGCCTCGCTGAAAGGCTTGCCCATGAGCTGCATACCTATGGGTAAACCTTGTCCTGACCCTGAACGAAGTGAAGAGGAAGGATCTGCGGCAAAGCCGGCGGGGATGGAGATAGCGGGGATTCCGGCTATGTTTACGGGTAAGGTGCAGATGTCGGCCAGATACATTTGCATCGGGTCTTCCAGCCTATCGCCGAGCTTGAAAGGCACTGTGGGCGAGGTCGGGGTGACCAGCGCATCATACCTCTCAAAGGCCTGGCCAAACTCCTGTTTTATCAGTGTGCGCACCTTCTGTGCCTTGAGATAGTAGGCGTCGTAATAGCCTGCCGACAAGGCATACGTGCCCAGCATTATGCGCCTTTTTACCTCAGCGCCGAAGCCTGATTGTCGCGTCCTCTCCGTTGATTCGATTACGTTGCTGGCATTGCCCGCAGAAAAGCCGTATTTCACCCCATCGTAGCGAGCCAGATTTGCCGAGGCCTCCGAAGGGGCGATTATGTTATAGGCAGCCAGTCCGTATTTCGTATGGGGCAAGGAGACCCCCCAATCTATGTCTGCGCCCAGTTCCCGTAGTTTGTCCACAGCTTTCTCCAGAGCCGCTCTTACCTCTTTCTGCATGCCCTCGACAAGATAGTCCCTGGGGATGCCGATCTTCAAGCCCTTGATCTCAGGAATCAATTGCTGGGTGTAGTCGGGCACGGGATAGAATACCGAGGTTGAGTCTCGTGGGTCATGCCCGGCGATGGCGTTCATCACCAGGGCACAGTCGGTGACGTCCTTGGTCATTGGTCCGATTTGGTCAAGGGAGCTGGCAAAGGCGACCAGGCCGAAGCGGCTGACGCGACCGTAGGTCGGCTTGAGTCCCACCACGCTGCAGAATCCGGCCGGTTGACGGATACTGCCTCCCGTATCAGATCCCAGCGCATAGATAGCTTCGTCTGCGGATACAGCAACTGCTGAGCCACCGCTGCTGCCTCCGGGGACGCGACTCAAATCCCAGGGATTGTGGGTGGGGAAAAAGGCCGAGTGCTCCGTAGAAGAGCCCATGGCAAACTCATCCATATTAGTTTTCCCCACTATTATCGCCCTCTGTGCCTTTAGTTTCTCAATCACTGTAGCATCATAGGGAGGGACGAAATCCTCCAGCATCCTGGAACCACAGGTAGTCCTTATACCCTTCGTGCATATCACATCTTTGATTAAGGCAGGGATGCCGGCTAAAGGGCTGATTTCCTGGCCGGTTCTCATGTAAGCATCGACTTTCTCCGCCTCCTTGAGAGCCATGTCTTCAGCGATGGTGACACAGGCACGCACCCTTTCCTCTACCGCAGCGATGCGCTTCAGGACAGACTTTGTCAGTTCCAGTGACGAAATCTTTCGTTGCTTGAGAAGGTCGTGCGCCTCGTGGATAGTTAGCCGGTGTAGTTCATTCGCCTGCATGCTTAGAGCCCTTCCTCGAGGCTGGAACACGTGACGCGTTCACTCTAATATCGCCTGTACCTTGAAGCAATTGCTCTCTCGTTTTGGCGCGCCCGATAAGATCTCCTCCTGGGAATATGACTCAGCCACAACGTCTTTCCTGAGGACATCTTGTTGAGGGATGGTATGAGTCGCCGGCGGCACGCCGGTCGTATCGACTTGCTTTAGTATTTCGAAATTCTCCAGAATATTGGATAGCTGCAGACTGAATCTCTCCACCTCCTCCTCGCTCAAGGCCAGGCGGGTAAGCCAGGCGATGTGCCTCACATGTTCGTAACTCAGCTTCATCTCGATGTGACTTCACATTATAGCACTATGCCGGGCAGTGTAACAGCAGTTGCTTACCTGCAGGAACAGGACTATAATGGGAGGCCATGAAAATTCGAAACGTTGTCTTGCTCTCACATCAAGGGGCGGGGAAGACCTCGCTTACCGAGTCCATGCTCTTTGCCGCAGGCGCTATTCAACGCTTGGGGAGCGTCGAAGATGGCACTACTGCCTCGGATTATGACCCGCTCGAGGTAGAACGCCGTATGGGCATCAACCTCTCGCTGCTTCGCTTTGAATGGCAGGGGACGACGCTGAACCTCATTGATACCCCGGGCTATGCCGATTTTCTCGGAGAGGTCAGATCCGGATTGAGGGTAACTGAGGGAGCAGTAATAGTAGTGTGCGCCGCTTCCGGCGTGGAGGTAGGCACAGAACAGATGTGGGATGATGCTGAGAAGGCAAACCTGCCGCGGTTAATATTTGTCAACAAGATGGATCGTGATAATGCCGATTTCCTCTCTGTTTCAGAGCAGATTCAGGCCAAACTATCGCCCAGATGCTTGCCTGTTCAACTACCGATAGGTTCGCAGAGTGATTTTCAAGGCATCGTGGATTTGGTGACCATGAAAGCTTATCTCGGTGCCGCCTCGCAGGAGGCGGAAATACCTGCGGCACTGCGGGAACAGGCAGAAGCCAGCCGTGAGAAGTTGGTGGAGGCTGCCGTGGAAGCCGATGATGAGCTTATCAACAAGTACCTGGAGGGCGAATCTCTGAACAACGAGGAGATACTGGCTGCCCTGAGGAAGTCTACTGTTTTAGGTAAGCTGGTGCCAGTCTTTGTTGGCTCTGCCCTCAAGGGCATCGGTGGCCGGCAGGTTCTCGATGGTATTTGTCACTGCTTACCTTCGCCGGAAGAAGCGAATGCGGTTGTAGCTAAGAGCGTGGCCAGCGGTGAGCAGGAGGAGATCAAACCCAGTGCGGAGTCTCCCTTCTCCGGCCTTGTCTTCAAAACCAGCGCCGATCCCTATGTGGGCAAGCTCAGCTATTATCGTGTCTACTCAGGAGTTGTTTCCCCCAATTCCCAGGTCTGGAATGCCAACAAGAATGCCATGGAGCGGATTGGCCAGATCCTCACTGTGCTGGGCAAGAATCAGCAGCCAGTGCCGCAGGTCGCTGCAGGGGATATTGGGGTGGTGGCGAGATTGGGCCTGACCACTACAGGGGATACCCTCTGTGCTCGCGAACATGCTGTTATCTTCCCCGGTATCGAATTCCCCAGGGCGAGCTTCAGCATGGCCATCCAGCCTCAGAGCAAGACGGATTTGGACAAGATGAGCACCTTTTTGCCCAGGATTTGTGAGGAGGATCCCTCACTCCGAACGCGTCGCGAAGCTGATACTGCTGAGTTCATTATCTCCGGAGTTGGTGATAATCACCTCGAGATAATCAAGGAGAAGATTCGTCGCAAATTCGGAGTGGAGGTGAGGCTAGATTCGCCGGGGATTCCTTATAAGGAAACCATTACTATGTCCACCAGGGCCGAGTACAAGCATAGGAAACAGACCGGAGGACATGGTCAGTATGGGCATGTCCTTCTCGAATTGGAGCCTTTGCCCCGGGGTTCGGGCTTTGAATTTGCTGTGAAGATCTTCGGGGGGGCAATACCCCAGAACTATATCCCCTCTGTGGAAAAGGGAGTCAATGAGGCGAAACAGGAAGGGGTTCTGGCCGGGTATCCCGTAGTGGACGTGAAGGCAACCCTCTATGATGGCAGCTTCCATCCTGTGGATTCCTCTGACATCGCTTTCAAGATTGCGGCAGCGCAGGCCTTGAAGAAGGGACTATCTGAGGGACAGCCTGTATTACTTGAGCCTGCCATGAATCTCACCATTACCGTACCTGAGATGTATACCGGGGATATTATCAGTGATCTTAATACTAAGAGGGGACGCGTGCTCGGAATGAATCCCAGTGGCGGCATCAACATAATTGAGGCCCAGGCGCCTTATGCAGAACTCCTTCGTTATGCCATAGATGTAAGGTCAATGACACAGGCGCGCGGCGACTTTGTGATGGAATTCGACCACTATGAAGAGGTGCCCGCCCATCTCAGTCAAAAGATAATCGCCGGCAAGAAGAAGGCAGGCAAGGGCGACTGAGACCGCCTGTAAGCTAAGCCACCGGCAGCGGACACTTCGACCTGCACTATCGATTCCGGGCGTTTGTCCCGCCGGCGGAGATAGAAGAAAGAGCTACGTTGTTAGTCCCGACATCTGCGCAAGGCAGACCGACAAGAATAACGGCGCTGGCAGATGAAGTAAGCCAATCCAAAGACTCGCTTCAGTTTCTCAGGCAATGGAGCTTGAATGAGGCAGGGCCTTGTGCCGCCGCAAGCACTCTTGTGGTTCGTGAAGAGAAACCCCGTTGATTGAGCGGGGTTTCCGGGCTTTCTGACTGTCCTTCTAGGCTAGCTCAGCCGGCCAATAGCTCCTTCAGCTTGCCAGTCAGGGCTGGCACCACTTCTTCGTATTTGCCCACCACTCCGAATTCTGCCTCCCTGAATATGTTTGCCTCCGGGTCCTTGTTGATGGCTATGATGTGTTTGGAACCTGTACACCCGGCCGTGTGCTGGCTGGCTCCCGATACAGCTACAGCAATATAGATGTCAGGGGCAACGATCTTTCCGGTCAGGCCGATATGCAGTGCCTCCGGCACCCAACCATTATCAGCAGGAGGCCGTGAGGCACCTACCGCACCATGCAGCAAATCAGCTAGTTCTTTCAATGTAGTCTGGAAGGGCTCGGGGCCACCCGTGCCCCTGCCTCCACAGACAATCACAGGGGCATCCTCGAGCTTGATGCCGACCGCTTCCTCCTTGATAGTCTCCAATATCCTTGTCCGTACCTTCGACGTATCTATCTCAATCTTAACGGGTATGGTCTCTCCCTTCCTAGCGTCATCACGCTCCAGCGGTGACATCGCCTTAGTCCTGACCGTGACCATCTGAGGCATGAGCTCGCTGGTGAATATCGCTTGAGCGGTGCCGCCGTAGACAGGCCGCGTTTGCGTCAGTAGCTTTGTCTCCGGGTCTATGCTTAGATCGAGACAATCTGTGATCAGGCTGGTACCCAGTCTGAAGGCAAGGCGAGGAGCCAAGTCTCTGCCCATAGAAGTTTGTCCCATAAGTATCGTCCGGGGCGAGATGTCTTTGACCACCTTTTCTGCCACCTGCATGTAGGAGTCTGCCTGATAGTCTTTCAGGGCGGCGTGCTCTGCAACATAAACCTTATCTGCTCCGAAGGCGATTGCCTCTGCAGAAGCTCCGCCCGCTGCATCGCTGACCAGCAGGCAGGACAAGTCCTCCTTTAGCTCATCAGCAAGCTTCCTGCCACATCCCAGCAACTCGGTGGTAATGGACGCTAACTTTCCGCCTGCCAACTCACCCAGAACCAATATGCCTTTGTATTCAGCCATCATGTCCTCCTTAACTCTAAAGCAGTTTGGCTTCCCGCATCCTTACAGCCAGATTAGCGCCGGCTTCTGCGGGCGTCTCCCCTTCTATCATCTCACACTTGCCTTCCTTGACCGGTTGGAACAGCTTATCTAACTTGTTACGTCTTCCAGCAGCGCCAACTTGCGAAGGCTCAAGCCCGATATCGGCTGGCTTCCAGATGACGAGCTGTTTCTTAGCTGCTGCCATTATTCCTTTCAGGGTGGCATAACGAAGTGCTCCTAACCCGCTGGTTACTACAATCACGGCGGGAAGCGTCACTTCGACAACCTGGTAGCCATCGGGAATAACTTTCTCGACCTTCGCTTTGCCATCGATGATCTCCACCTTACGAGCCAGAGTTACGGCCGGGATTCCCAGAATCTCGGCAATGCCCAGCCCCACCTGCCCGGCATCCCAGTCGGAGGATTGCCGGCCGCAGAAGATGAGGTCGTATTGCCCTATCTTCTTTATTGCCGCAGCGAGGGCGCTGGCAGTTGACCAGCTATCGCCACCATCAAACGCTTCGTCCTCCAGGAGAATCAGTTCATCGCCGCCCACGGCTAAGGCTTTCTTAATCACATCGCGAACGAAGTTGTTACCTAAGCTGAGCGCGGTGATCTTGCCTCCCATAGTATCCTTGATCTTGAGGGCAGCTTCCAGGGCGAATTCCTCGTATTGCCCGATCACAGGTTTTACATCCGGCGGCAAGGTCATCTTGTTGTTGACCACCTTGAACACCGCGGGCGGCGCCTCAGGATCGGGCACCTGCTTACAGCAGACAATCATATTAACTGGCATTCCCTAACCTCCTTGTAGATTTTTGCAGCTAAAAGATATAGAAAAATCAGCCTTCTGTCAATGACACGAATCAGACAGGCTCGACGTGCGTTGTCTAAGGGGCGCGCCGCAATAGCTACTACGGCCCCTCAATAATGCTAGAATAGATGGAAACTGCTGTTGCCGGGCGCATCTTTGGGAATGCACTGTGACGACGTCTGAGATCGTCTGGCCGAATCAGTTGCGTTTGGTCTCGACGAGCTATGGAAATCAAGTTCCTTGCAGACAACAACGTTGGCAAACTGGCCCGATGGCTAAGAATGATGGGCTATGATGCTGTCCTGCTCAGGCAAGAAGACGATGGTCAGATGATAAGAATAGCTCTCAGCGAGCATAGGGTGATTCTGAGCAAAGATGCTGAACTGGTGAAGAGACGCATGGTCTCAAAGGGCACGCTCAGAGTCATACTGGTGAAGAAGGATGACCCTGAGCTCCAGGTGCGAGAAGTGGTGAGAACGTTGAATCTGAATTGTCAGTTCAGGCCTTTCTCGCTCTGCCTGGAATGCAATCAGGCATTGATACCTCGGGATAGAGAAAAGGTGCGAAATCTGGTTCCCGCTCACGTTCTTGAAACACAAACTCGGTATACTCAATGCCCCGCCTGCCATCGCATCTATTGGCAGGGCACACATTGGCAGGCAATGGTCAAGAAGCTACAAACCCTGCAGGTGGTGTGTGAGGAGAGCGGTATAGGTGGCTAATGCCTGTGTTTCTGGTCTGTAGCTCGGCAGTAGCACAGATCAAATCGTAGTGCTATACTCAATCCACAGTGCCAGGAGAACGAAGACGGGGCTCAAGGCCAATGCTATTAGCGATTGATATCGGTAACACCAACATCAAGCTGGGTGTATTTGATGGTGAAAAACTGGAAGCTACCTGGAATTTGGCGACTGGCATTCATCGCACGCCAGACGAGTATGGTGGAGTGGTGCTCAGCCTTATGGAACGAAGGAGAGTCCTGCCTTCAAAGATCGCTGGAGTGGTATTATGTGGTGTCGTGCCACCGTTGCTGCATACATTTGTGGAACTGTGTAAGAGGTATTTGGAGACCAAACCCCTGGTGGTCGAAGCCGGTGTGAAGACGGGCATGCGCATCCGGCTGGACAATCCTCGTGAGGTTGGTCCTGACCGCGTGGCCAACGCTGTGGCTGCCCAGAACCTCTACGGCAAGCCGCTGATCATCATTGACCTTGGCACTGCGACGACCTTCGATGTTGTTTCGCAGGAAGGTGATTATCTTGGCGGTGCTATTGCTCCGGGGATAGGCATAGCCAGCGAAGCATTGTTTGCCCGCACTGCCGTGCTACCACGAATAGAGCTGGTACGACCCAAGCAGGTCATCGGCAGAAACACCGTGTCAGCCATGCAATCGGGTATAATATTCGGGTACATCGACCTTATCGAGGGCATGATTCGAAGAATAGATCAGGAATTGGGAACCAAGGCGAAGGTGATAGCTACTGGCGGCCAGGCCTACCCGTTTGCCGAGGAGATAGCTGCCATAGACGTAGTAAATCCCAGCTTAACCTTAATTGGATTGCGGCTTATCTACGAGATGAACAAGGAGTAGCAATGCTGAGCAACAAGACCATAGTTCTAGGGGTTACAGGGAGCATCGCTGCCTATAAGGTGGCAGAGCTGGCCAGCCGGCTCACTCAGGCTGGAGCAGCGGTGACTGTGATTATGACTGAAGAAGCAGTCCAGTTTGTATCGCCCGTCACCTTCCGGGCCCTTACCGGTCGACCTGTCGTTACAGAGATGTTTGATTTGGCCTCAGAATTCAGTATCGAGCACGTCTCCTTGGCGCGGGCTGCTGATATAGTGGTCATCGCTCCTGCTACAGCTAATATCATTGCCAAGCTGGCTGCGGGCATGGCCGACGATATGCTGTGCTGCACGGTGCTGGCCACCAGGGCGCCGGTAGTGATAGTACCAGCTATGGAAACCAATATGTATGGCAATCAAGTCACTCAGGACAATCTGTCTGAGCTCAAATCTCGCGACTTCGTCATCATCGGTCCATCCGCAGGTTGGTTAGCCTCAGGTAGGGAAGGTCTGGGGCGACTTGCTGATATCAACGATATTCTGAGCAGCATTCGTCGGATACTGGGGAGAGATGGAGACCTGGCCGGCCGCCATATCGTGGTTACAGCAGGCGGTACGCAAGAACCTATCGATCCGGTCCGTTACATCAGTAATCGCTCGTCAGGGAAGATGGGCTATGCTCTGGCTGAAGCGGCCCGTGACCGGGGCGCTAAGGTATCATTGGTTACTGCGCCTGCCTGGTTAACCGAACCTGTGGGCGTTGACGTCATCAAGGTAAACACTGCTCAGGAAATGCGTCAGGCGGTAGAGAATCTGGCTCCCAAGGCTGACGCCCTGATTATGGCGGCAGCTGTGGCCGATTATCGCCCCAAGAGCGCAGCTGGACAGAAGATCAAGAAGGGAGATGCCGGGTTAACCCTGGAACTGGAATGCACTCCGGACATCTTAGGCACTGTTAAGGGAAGCTTCATCAAAGTGGGCTTTGCGGCTGAGAGCGCCAACTTGGAGGAAAATGCCAGGGAAAAGCTAAAGCAAAAGGGACTTGATTTGATCGTAGCCAACGATATTACATCTAGCGATAGTGGATTCGGTGTTGATACCAACCGGGTGACCATAATCGATAAAGAAGGCGGGGTTGATAGCCTGCCTCTGTTGACCAAGCATGAGGTGGCTGAGAGGGTCCTGGATAGGGTGGCGCAGCTTCTTGCAGAACCAGAATCCCGTTGACCAGGCAGCGTGCAAACGGGGAACCTGGAATCTGCTCAGATATCAGGATTACTTCCATATGATAGCCGGCACATAAGAGAGGGTTAGAGTTAATGTCTGAGATACCTAAAGCTTATGAACCCGGCAAGATAGAGAAGAAGTGGTATGACTTCTGGCTAAAGAAGGGCTATTTCGCTCCTGAAATGGACCCCGGTAAGAAGCCTTTCGTCATCATCATGCCGCCGCCGAATGTTACCGGTGAGCTTCACCTGGGGCATGCCCTGACGGCGACACTTGAGGATATTATGGTGCGGTGGCACAGGATGAGGGGAGAGCCCACCTTATGGTTGCCGGGAACCGACCATGCCGGGATCGCCACGCAGGTAGTTGTGGAGCAGCGACTGGCTAAGCAAGGGAGCACTAAGGAAGAAATCGGTAGGGAAGATTTCACAAGACTCGTATGGGAATGGGCTGATAAGAACAGAGATGATATCAGGCGCCAACACCAGTTGCTGGGAGCTTCCTGCGATTGGACCAGGGAGAAGTTCACACTGGATGAAGGCCCAACCAAGGCAGTACGTACTGCTTTTGTGCGTTTGTACAATAAGGGCCTAGTCTATCGCGGTGAGCGCATGATAAACTGGTGTCCCCGCTGCCGAACTGCCCTCTCCGACCTCGAGGTAGAGCACAAGGATATTGTTGGACACCTTTGCTATATCCGCTATCCGCGTGCTGGAGGCGAGGGCTTCGTGACCGTAGCTACTACCCGCCCCGAGACTTTCCTGGGCGACACGGCTGTGGCGGTACATCCCCGGGATGAGCGCTACAGGAATCTTGTGGGTAGCAGCGTCACCCTCCCTATCATAAACAGGGACATTCCCGTAATCGCCGATGAGGCTGTTGATACTTCTTTCGGCACCGGCGCGTTGAAGATAACTCCAGCTCATGACCCCAGAGACGCTGAGATCGCGCAGCGGCATGATTTGCCCCTGGTCAACGTCATGAATCCTGATGCCACTATGAACGAGAACGCCGGGCCCTATCGTGGACTGGAAAGACTTGCCTGCCGAGATAAGGTATTGGCCGACTTGAAAAACAGAGGCCTTCTGGGGAAGATCGAGCCTTACTCTCATTCGGTAGGGCATTGTGATCGTTGCCAGACGATGGTTGAACCCAGAGTAAGCCTGCAGTGGTTTGTCCAGACACAGCCCTTG
>Ga0209986_10002556_pt1 | contig 16562 bp, 15 predicted proteins | sample BlataG_FD_183168 | JGI IMG/M metagenome (GOLD analysis project Ga0209986, IMG submission 183168) | Deep subsurface microbial communities from Black Sea to uncover new lineages of life (NeLLi) - Black_00105 metaG (SPAdes) (version 2) | ecosystem: Environmental > Aquatic > Marine > Oceanic >...
GTTACAGCATCTAAACCCGTAAATGCAGTGACAGCAGGAGGCATACTTAACGTCAATTCTGGATCGATTAACGCCAATCGTGGTAACATCAACGGACTGCGTAAGCTCACTTTTACTCGATGCTCTAATGACCCCAGCACTGCATTCCGTGTTACTTCAGATCCTGTTCCGGCTGTCGTTGGTATAGCAACAAAGGGTACCGGCGCTTTGATCAATACCTGACTCTTTCCGATTACTTCAAGATAATCAAGAACATCTCCAGTATTTGTTAATAGTGCAGAGATTGCCTTTCCAGTATCAATTGCACTGCCCCCACCAAAGCTGATCACAAAATCACAATTCCCCCGACGGGCAAATTGAAGACCACTTTGAATAAAATCAGTGGTTGGTTCGCTTTGAACTGATAATAATAAATAATCTATACTAGAATCATTTAATAAATCTAGCAATCCTTCAGCTATAGGTTCATCTACACCGAGAACGACAAGTGCACGCTGCCCCATACACTCTACAAGCTCACCGATTTTATTAATTTTCCCCCGACCAAATACAATCCGTGCTGCAGTAGCAAATTCAAATTCCATATTTACCAACTCCCGTCATTTGGGTATAGGTTTGTATATTGAATGCCTTTTCTCGGTTCGACCATCATTTCAGCGACAATATCTCGCCAGCGCAGATAATGCGCGGTCTCTTTATGTCGGGATGGATCCTCTTTAGTACGATAAACTTCGATTAGCAAAAATCGTGTTGGATCATATCGCTCCTGAATCACATCAAAGCGTGCAACCCCTGGTTCTTTGATACTGCTCTTCGCATTTATAAGTGTTGCCTGCTTAAAATCTTCCACAAATTCGGGTTTTACATGGACATGTACATGTACGATATACATTGCATTCTCCTTCTTTTGGTTTAATTTCATGAACGCGATATAATTGAAATTTGGAATTACTTATATTGTTATGCACTCTTATCATAATCTCCTGAGGTAAATTATGCCACACGAATACAATACATCGCCTTAAAGTATCTAATTATGAGCAATTCTTACTATCAGAGTTCATGCTTATATCTGTTCACAATAGGATAGGAGAAACAGGAGTATTTTACGCATGCCCAAAAATCACAAGCGCCGTATAGGAATTCTAACAAGCGGTGGAGACGCTTCAGGTATGAACGCTGCCGTGAGAGCTGTTGTTCGCACTGCACTAGATTGTGGAATGGAAGTATTCGCAATTTACGAAGGCTACCAGGGTATGGTAGATGGTGAAGGATTCATCCGACCGTTGAATTGGAATTATGTCGGAGGCATTTTACATCGAGGTGGAACTGTTATCGGATCTGCCAGGTGTGAAGAATTTAAAACTCGTGAAGGACGTTTGAAAGCTGCCTTGAATCTTTTAAAACACGAAATAGATAGTCTGGTGATTATCGGTGGTGATGGAAGCCTGACCGGTGCGAATATCTTTCACCAGGAATGGTCGGGCTTACTCGCTGAACTTGTTGAAAATAAACTTATAAACAAGAACATTGCCGCCAGACATCCGAATTTAATAATCACGGGTCTGGTGGGATCGATCGACAACGATATGTTCGGAACAGACATGACAATCGGAGCAGATACAGCCTTGCACCGCATAACGGAAGCTGTTGATGCTATCAGTAGCACAGCAGCCAGTCACCAGCGAACATTTATTGTTGAAGTCATGGGTAGAAATTGTGGATACCTGGCATTGATGGCAGCTCTGGGAACAGGAGCTGATTGGGTTTTTATTCCCGAAAATCCGCCAGATGTGGATAATTGGCAGGAGTTCATGAGCAATCGACTCATTGCTGGTCGTGAAGCGGGGAGGCGCGATTCAATCGTTATTTTGGCAGAAGGAGCTCGCGATCGTGATGGAAATCCGATTAGTAGTTCGGATGTTGCTGAGGCTCTAGAAAACATCATGGGCGAGGAGGTGCGAATAACCGTTTTAGGTCACGTGCAGCGCGGCGGCTCACCCAGCGCTTTTGACCGCACTTTGGGCACTTTGCTGGGAAACGCCGCTGTTGAAACAATCCTTTCCTCCAGTTCGAATACCGAACCTCTCCTCATCGGATTGCGAGGCAATCACATCGTGAAATCTCCTTTGATGGATTGCATTGAAAAGACCAACTCCGTTGTAACAGCACTCAAGCAAAATGACTATCAAGAAGCGATGGATTTGCGCGGCACAAGCTTTGTTGAAGCTTTTCAGACACTTCGTACAATGCTGCGCGCTTTGCCCCACGCACCGAAACCAGGGCAAAATAGGTTTCGTCTGGCAATCATGCATTCTGGCGCTCTTGCACCTGGCATGAATACGGCAGTGCGTGCCGCTCTCCGCATCGGATTAGACAAGGGACACATCTTACTGGGTATTCGCAATGGATTCCCGGGCTTTGTAAAAGGCGATATCGAAGAAATGGACTGGATGTCCGTAAATGGGTGGGCGTCAATCGGTGGTTCAGAACTCGGTACAAACCGGATAATACCATGCGGCAGCGATTGGTATGCTATCACACGCGCAATTGAAGAAAATGATATCCATGGTGTTCTAATTATCGGTGGATGGCCCGCTTATGAAGCTGCTTTCGACCTCCTTAAGAAACGAGCAGAATTCCCCGCCTTAAATATACCCTTTGTCTTATTACCGGCGACTATTAGTAATAACCTGCCTGGATCAGATTTAAGTGTCGGCGCTGATACAGCATTAAATAGCATCGTACAAGCGGTTGATAAAATCAAAGATTCAGCCGTAGCCCTGCGGCGATGCTTTGTCGTGGAAGTCATGGGGCGTAATTGCGGATACCTTGCCCTGATGAGTGGGTTGGCAACCGGTGCTGAGCGGGTATATCTCAATGAAGAGGGAGTTACTTTACAGGATCTTCAAGAAGATGTCGAAAAGCTAAATCTAGGATTTATGGGTGGCAAGCGCATGGGTTTAATGATCCGCAATGAAAATGCCAACCAAATCTATACGACGGCTTTTATGTGTGCACTCTTCGAAGAGGAAGGAAAGGATTTATTTGATGTTCGCCAATCGATATTAGGACATCTCCAACAAGGAGGGGTCCCTTCACCTTTTGACCGAACCCAAGCCACCCAGCTTGCAACATACAGTATTGATTTTTTAATAAATCAAGTAGAAAATGATTCTAAAACCAGCGCTTTCATTGGTTTACAGGGCAAAGAAATCAGGTTTAACAATCTCGAGGATTTCGACCGCATGGTTGACATGGAAAAACAGCGCCCAAAACACGAATGGTGGCTGAACATACAACCGATTGCTAAGATTCTGGCGAAACCCAGCCCTAAAAATGTCGAGTGAAATAACATGACACAAATAAACCATAACCGGCAAAATCCAGTCTATCCAGCTCAACAACAAAGAAGACCGCAGAAGAAGCGCACGGGTTGCTGTGGTTGTCTCCCGATAATCTTTATCCTTTTAATTTCCGGGATTTGCCTGGCTGTTTATTTGATCGCCCCTCTCAGCTCAAATATCCTAATACTAGGGATTGACTACACCGAACCCGGTAGTTCATTGGGTCGCAGCGATACCATCATCCTCACGACAATTGATCCCTTTGAACCTTATATTGGTATGTTATCTATTCCACGCGATTTATGGGTAATGATACTTGGTGTAGGCGAGAACCGCATCAACACTGCCCATTATTTTGCAGAAATACAAGAAAAAGACAGCGGTCCCCGAGCAGCAATAGTGACAATTGAAACTAATTTCAGGGTAAATGTCGATAATTATATTCGCATCAAGTTCGAGGGCTTTCGAGAAATGGTAACTGCAATGGGAGGCGTAGATATTGAGCTGTCCAAGCCAATGGCCGGCTATCCTCCAGGAAAATATCATCTAAAGGGTAGAAAAGCGCTTGCTTTTGTCCGGCATAGACAAAATTCGGATGATTTCTTTAGAATGGAAAACGGACAGTTCATGGTGAAACAGGTCATCTTACAAATGCTCAATCCGATCAATTGGCCTCGCTTACCAGCAGTAATGAGCACGTTTTCTAATTATGTTGACACGGATATTCCAACCTGGTTATGGCCTCGACTGATATTTGCCATCTTGCGCACCGGTCCGGATGGCATTGACAGCCGCACCATTAATAGGGATATGACGACGCCAGTTATCACAGAGGCAGGAGCCAACGTTCTTATTCCAGATTGGAGTAGAATAAATCCTGTCATCATCGAGATGTTCGGGCAATAATTTGTCCACCATAAACTCAATTTACCTTTGCACCTTGTTGGGTTTGGAATTCATCAATATGCCAATAAAAGTTGTTTCCAAGAATCGGAAAGCAAAATACGAATATTTCATCTTCGAGCAATACGAGGCTGGGATAGTATTACAGGGCAGTGAAATTAAATCAATTCGTGCAGGACAAGTCAGTCTAGCCGAAGCTTATGTACGCATTGATAGTGGGGAAGCATGGATTATTGACCTACATATAGCACATTATGAACAAGCTGGCATATTTAACCATGAACCAAGGAGACCACGAAAATTATTACTGCACAGGCGTGAAATCCGTCATCTATGGGATCAAGTACGCAAAAAAGGCGTAACAATTATCCCTCTTAAAATGTACTTAAAGGATGGACTCGCCAAAGTGGAGATTGCTATTGTTAAAGGGAAAAAGCTTTATGATAAGCGGCAGGTAATTGCCAACCGTGATGCACAACGTGAAATAGATCGCCAATATCACGGAAAATATAAATAGATTTCCACCCTCATTCGACGATCTATAGGATTCTTGAACTTTTTTGGAAATAATATGCTCCGCAATAATTTGATCGCCACATTGATCGCTTTTGGGACAGCACTTGTCTGGCTGAGGATAAATAACTTTGCTGCTCAAAAACATTGGATCAGCAGTCACCTCAGCCGAAAATTCATTCACATTGGAACCGGACCAATCTTTGTCCTCTGTTGGCTGTTGTTCAACAATAATCCGGGAGCGCGTTTTATGGCAGCATTGGTCCCCTTGACCATCACAATCCAGTTCATCCTGGTCGGTCTGGGTGTGATCCGTGACGAAGCCGCTGTGCAAGCCATGTCCCGCACTGGAGATAGGCGCGAGATTCTTCGAGGTCCACTTTATTATGGGGTTATTTTCGTTATCATCACCCTCCTTTACTGGAAATATACACCTATTGGAATAGTTGCTCTAATGATGGTTTGCGGTGGAGATGGTCTGGCCGATATTATTGGTCGTAGATTTGGTAAATCAAAGTTACCTTGGAATGGCAGTAAATCTTGGGCCGGGAGCCTCGGAATGTTCTTCGGCGGCTGGAGTTTGTCGATAATAATTGTAGCCATATATATCTATGCTGATATATTTTCTGGACCGTTAACCATTTATATACCAGCAATTATTTTGATCGCTGTCGCAGCTACGATAGTCGAAACTCTCCCCATCCCTGACATCGATAATATTAGCATCGCTTTAGTTTCCCTTGTATTGGGACATCTACTTTTTTGAAATAACAATTACATTAATGATAGGACGACTGCATTGACGTATATAATATATTTTGATATCATTCATCAAAATTGAAGTATTACATCCAATTCACAAAAAGGAACTTTATATGCTCGCTGACCAGACACAAACCGAATTAATTTCTCTCACCCCCTCAGCTGTACAAGCCATAAATGAATTGCTTGAAAAGCGGGATCTTGAAGACTATGCGCTTAGGATTTTCGTTTCAGGCGGAGGTTGCTCGGGCTTGCAATATGGAATGGCACTCGACAACAACATGAGGACAGGTGATGTAACAGCTGAATTCGACGGGGTGAAAGTCGTTATTGATGATGTGTCCATTAATTACATGAGAGGTTCAACTGTCGATTACGTTGACGATCTAATGGCGAGCGGTTTCAAGATTGATAATCCAAATGCCACCGCCTCATGCGGATGCGGTACTTCCTTCAATACTGGCAGCGAAGGTAATTCACAAGGCGGGAGTTCAGGATGCAGCAGTTGCTACTAATAACAATTTGATCAATAATAAGACCGGCTTATCGCCGGTTTTTTTTATAAATCTATCTCGAACCTAAAAACGATATGATCACTCCAAACAATCCTACTACAGCCATACCAATGATGATAAATCCCATTGGGATCCCACCGGGACTTGCTACGGGTTCTTGCACCGGAAACGTGGGCATTGTGATGGGCGGAGGTGCAGTATAAGTTGGCAACTGGGTTGGAGGGACTTCAACTAGGAATTGAGCAGCTAATGTAGGGTCAATTGTAGGAGTCACTTTAGGAGTAGGCGTATGTGGAGGTTCTACCACGGTCAGAGTTCCTCTTATATCAACCAGATCCGACCATATCCACGCCACACCACCCGGCACACCCGGGTAAGCAATTTTGATCCAATCACCACCCGTAGACCGCCCAAGGGCGGGTACTTGCTGACCTGCGACAAGAACACCGATAATTTCATATCCGACCGTTGATGGACCGGCGCGCACATTCACAAACCCTTGGTCATTATCAAGTACAACGGCTATTGCCCCAATTGGAGTTCCAGTTACCGTGGGTATAGATCCCGTTGGGATTTGCGCTAATTCATCAGCGTTTACAAACGAAACCTGATATAAGAACGGTAATATAAAAAATGGGAATAACAATATTATCTTAAATCGGTTTTTCCAGAGAAGCATATTCTCTCCAGGGAATTAATCCCAAGTTTCGCAACGGCGATTATAATCTATATCTAAGATTGAGTGTATAAATTAGAATAATTTCTATCCATTAATACCTTTTACCGTTTATCACAAGAAAAATAGCTGAGATGGAACAAAGAATATTTCACGGCACAATAACAACCAATGACATCGCGCAGTCACTAATCAGCGAATTTAACCACGGTAATCTGCGTGCTCAACAATTCGGCAAAGGGAAACGAGTTTTAGTGCAGATAGCTACTCGCCATCGCCCGACATCTGGCGGGCACACCGCAATCAGCGTAGACCTCCGTCAGGTTGAAGATGGTGTCTCTATACAAATAGGAAAACAATCGTGGATGGGGGTAGCCGCCAGCTTCGGTCAAACAGCACTTGAAGCTTTGCGTAACCCATGGAGATTAATTCACCGCTTGGATGACCTGGCACAAGATTATGAGTACTTGCAGTTGTCTGACGATATCTGGTCCGTGATTGAATCCACTGCCAACGCTCACGGTGCAACCTTTGAGCTTTCCGAACGCCTGCGTCGGGTTGTATGTCCATATTGCATCACTGCCAACCCTGTGGGTGAGCCAAATTGTATAGCATGCGGTGCCCCACTAGGCAGACAACAACCACGTACATGCCAATACTGTGGCTTTGCTGTAAAAACCAATGAACAAGTTTGCCCAAATTGCGGAAAGCCTCAAACTTAAAAAAATTTTGTTGTTCAAAGGGCAAATTTTAATAGAAACTCATCACCGATTTTAATTATCCACACCCAATAATGTACAATCTTCAATCAGGGAGTGCGTAGTAGGGTGAGTGCCTCTGTGATTAATAGTAATAAGTTCGTTTGACTATCCTCATTATGATTCGTTTTTGTTCTGGCCTTCAGTCGGGTTTCTAATCGCAGAAGATCAGGAAGTGCTTCTAAATATCCAACTCTGCCTATAAATTTTACCGACAGTTTGCGTATTGGTATAGATGTTCCCCTATCATTGGCTATATTGATAAGATGACCCCCTGCACAAGAGCAAACGCTCAATAAATGGATGATTTGCTCTTCCGCATAAGGATCAATTTCTGCCAGTTGTATCAGAGCCAAAATTTCCCGTAGATCGATCTGAGATAAGTAATTTACTAAAGTTAACCGCACATCTTCTGTTGAGAGATTATCTGGTGAATCTGTCTTTAGAATACCAGCTAGTACTCTTACGATATATGCACGCAGTGTGAAATCTGGTTCTACAATCCTTGTAGCCAATAGATATGTGATTAACGGCGATCTACGAACTACATCAAATTCAATTAAACGTTCGAAGCCTCTCTTTCGTTCGCCTAACTCAGGAGAAGAAATTGCTTCGGCTGATTCCCAAAGCTGATGAATCTGATCCAGAGAGAATTCGTTTATATTTTTCAATTCTTATCCCAAATAGCCGCGAGTTGTAATATCCCTTTGGCGTGGTCAATCACATTTTCTACTGATAAACCGAATTTCTCGTATACAGTTTCATAAGGAGCAGAAGCGCCATACCTCTCGATAGAAATAATCGTCCCTCGATCACCAACCCAACGATCCCAACCTTGGGATATACCTGCTTCAATTGACAATCGCGCGTGTACATTGGGCATTAATACCGAATCTTTATATTCTTGGTCCTGGGCAGCAAACAACTCCCAACTAGGGAATGAAATCAATCTTACATTCACTCCCTCCGCAGCCAGTCTCTTACCGGCTTCAATAATCAAGCTAACTTCCGATCCGCTAGCCATCAAGATTATTTCAGGTAGACCTTCACCGAGATCAGCCAGTACATAAGCACCATGCTGCAATCCTGACGCGGAAGAGAATACTTCCCTATCCAATGTTGGGAGATTTTGTCTCGTCAAAGCTAGTGCTGTTGGACCATCTCTCCGAGAGATTGCTAATCGCCAGGCCTCGCTGACTTCATTCGCATCTGCAGGACGAATTACAACCAGTTTTGGAATAGTACGGAGTGCAGTTAATTGCTCTATAGGTTGATGGGTTGGTCCATCTTCACCAAGCCCAATGCTATCGTGAGTGAAGACCCAAATGCTGGGATAGCCAGATAGAGCAGATAATCGGATTGCTGGTCGCATGTAGTCTGAGAAAACCAGGAATGTTCCCCCATAAGGGATCACGCCTCCATGCACAGCCATTCCATCGACAACTGCTCCCATAGCATGCTCACGAACTCCGAAGTTGAAGTTCCGCCCTTGATATGAATCCGGTTGAAAACTTGGGCTTCCATCGATCCAAGTCTTATTTGAGGGTGCTAGATCAGCTGAACCCCCGATTAATTCGGGTATGCTTTTAGCGAGAGCATTGATAACCTTGCCTGACGCAGCCCGAGTAGCCAATCCTTTTTCATCACTGGAAAATACGGGCAAAGCAGATTCCCAATTATCAGGCAATTTGCCTGAGTGGCGGCGACTTAATTCAACTTCCAGATCTGGATATGCTTCACGGTAAGCATCCAACCGAATCTGCCAATCCTTTTCAGCCAGTTCACCGCGTACGCCAACTTGCTGGTATAGCTCCAACACATCCTCCGGAACATAGAAACGAGGAGACAGCGGCCATCCCAAATTTTGTTTAGCACCGTCAAGCTCCTCATCTCCGGGGGGTTCACCATGTGCTTTGGGTGTATCCTGACGAGTTGGCAAGCCATAGCCGATATGAGTACGAGCGGCAATTATCGACGGACGTGAATCAACCTTTGCCGTCTGAATTGCGCGATCAATTGCATCGACATCATTCCCATCAAGGACAGTTTGAACGTGCCAACCGTAAGCTTCAAAACGCGCCATTCGATCTTCTGTGAACGTAATATCCGTGCTGCCATCGATGGATATCCGGTTGTCATCGTATAAATAAATAAGGCGACCTAATTGTAGATGTCCGGCAAGTGATGCTGCTTCTGACGCCACACCTTCCATTAAATCGCCATCGGTAACAATTGCATAAATATAATGATTAACCACTTCATGTCCGTGACGGTTGAATTCCGCCGCCAAATGCTCTGCTGCGATTGCCATCCCAACACCATTTCCAAATCCCTGACCTAAAGGACCTGTTGTGACTTCCACTCCTGGTGTTAAACCGTACTCTGGGTGTCCAGGCGTGATGCTCCCCCACTGCCGGAAGTTTTTAATATCTTCCAGTGAAATGTCATAACCTGTAAGGAACAGTAAACTATATAACAACATCGAACCGTGACCGCCAGATAAAATAAATCGATCTCTGTCGGGCCAAGCAGGGTCGCGGGGGTTAAAACGTAAATGACGGGTCCATAGTGTATAAGCCATTGCAGCAGTCCCCATTGGCAAACCAGGATGTCCTGAATTGGCTTTCTGGATCACATCGACGGAAAGGAATCTGAGCGTATTGATAGCGCGTTCTTGTAAACTTGAAGAAATTGGCATGATATAATCTCCTAGAAATGAATACGGAGTATTGTACCGCGAGTTATGATTATCTTTTTTATAAAACTTCATTGCACTCTCATATTTGACGAGGGAATTCCCAAAAATCTTACGATTTAAGCAAGTGACAAATGTCAAATATTTGTTATGCTTTTCGCCACTAGCTCATTTGTGCAGATTATCACATACTAAGCGCGCTATTTACTTTTGTCTGAACATACATGATACACTGCCAGACCCGTGAACCGGGAGTATACTTGGGGAAATTCTGAAATCTGTATTATGTTAAAAACATAATATTCGAGTAAAGGAGGTTTATATGGCTACAACGATAGCGTCGGCAAGAGCACCAACATTTTTTGAAGAAGTAGTTGCTGCGACTCCAGGAGCCGATCCACATCTCGAGCTTTGCCTTCAATGTGGAACTTGCGGAGGATCTTGTCCCTCCGGTCCGGATATGGACCACACACCCCGGGCACTTTTCGCTATGATAGACGCCGGAATGAAGGATCAAGTCTTGCGCAGCAACACTCCCTGGTATTGTGTCTCTTGCTATTATTGCATGGTGCGATGTCCTCAGGAGATCCACATTACCGACATCATGTACACTTTAAAGAGGATGGCAATCAAGGAAGGCTTGTACCGTGAGTCAAGCTCATCCGATGCATATGGATTTTCTGAAACTTTCATTGATTATGTAGAAAATTACGGCCGTAGTTTTGAGCTAGGTGTTGCTACACGATATCACCTGCGTCATCATCCTCTCAGTGCCATAAAAATGGCTACCGGTATGGGATTTAGTATGTTTGTTAAAGGCAGGATGGACCTTACACCCACCCGTATCAAGAATCTCGATCAATTGAAAGCCATTTTAGGTAAAGCGAAAGAGCTCGGAGGTGCAGCATGAAATACGGATATTATCCAGGTTGCTCCCTGGAGCGCAACGCTATTGCATATCACCAATCCGCCATGGCAGTTGCTGGACCTATGGGAATAGAATTTAATGAATTAGAGGATTGGAATTGTTGCGGGGCAACCGAATACATCAGCATTGACCTTTTACCCGCATATGCATTGATAAGCAGGAACCTGGCGCTTGCAGCGCAGCAGGATCTCGAAGGCAATGGCAATCAACTGGTTGCCCCTTGCAGCGCGTGCTTCCTGAACTTGAAAAAAACCGATCACTATATGGCTGAATCTCCTGAGCTATCAGAGAAAGTCAACGCTGCTTTAGCTGCCGGAGATTTGCATTATGAACCGGGCAGCGTATCGGTTCGCCACCTCTTGGATATCGTTGTCGACGATGTCGGTTTCAATGCGATTGCCGAAAAAGTGACAAATCCGCTTTACAATCTGCGTATCGCTCCATATTATGGTTGCATGATTGTCCGACCGGGAAACATAAAGTCTTTTGATGATCAAGAATACCCAACCAGCCTGGATGAACTCATGAGCACTTTAGGAGCGGAGGTGGTTGATTTTCCTTTGAAAGCTCACTGCTGTGGTGGTCATATGACTCAGATTAGTGAATCAGTCGCCTTAGAACTTATCCGCAGGTTGCTGAAGAATGCATCGGATTATGATGCAGATATGATTGTCACGGTATGTCCAATGTGTCAATTAAACCTGGACGCCTACCAGGATGCCGTTAATAAGAAATTCGGTACGAACTACAATATCCCCATTTTATACTTCACCCAAATGATTGGTCTTGCTTTTGGAATTTCCCCAGATGATCTTGGTTTTGGTAAGGAGATGGTAGACGCCGGTCCTGCATTGACTAAGATAGGAGCAGAACCATCACTAAAACCGAAGAAGAAGCGCCCCTCCAAGGAGGCTCTTCCAATGCCAAGTATGGGAGAGGATGGATGAGATATGAATAAAGAAAAAGTTGGTGTGTACGTCTGTCACTGCGGCACGAACATCGCTGGAGTTGTTGATGTCGAAGATGTGTCTACATGGGCTGGAGAGCATGATAATGTAGAAATAGCCCGTGATTATAAGTTTATGTGCTCCAGCCTGGGCCAAGATCTAATCGAGGATGATATAAAAGAAAAGGGGCTTACTCGAGTGGTAGTTGCCGCATGTTCGCCACACATGCACGAAAAAACTTTTCGAGCAGCATGTGAACGAGCAGGGTTAAACCCCTTCCTTTTCGAGATGGCAAACATTCGCGAACACAATTCCTGGGCTACCAATGATAAAGTAGCTGCAACGCAGAAAGCCAAAGCATTGGTTAATGCAGCAGTCGAACGCGTAGTTCATCAAGTACCTCTTGAGAAGCTTCCAGTAGAGATTAATCCAAACACATTGATCGTAGGCGGCGGCATTGCAGGCATCACTGCAGCCTTAGAATTAGCCGACGCTGGCAACCATGTTTACCTTGTTGAGCGCGAGCCTTCTATCGGAGGTCATATGGCTCAGCTGGATAAGACATTCCCAACCTTGGACTGCTCTGCTTGTATCTTGACACCTAAAATGGTCGATGCAGGACAGCATCCAAATATCACTTTGCTTAGCTACAGTGAAATCGAAGAAGTCGATGGGTATGTAGGCAATTTTACAGTAACTGTCCGCAAAAAAGCACGTTGTGTAATTGAAGAAGATTGCACCGGTTGTGGTATTTGCGAAGAGAAATGCCCCGTAAAAGTCGTCGATGATGTATTTGAGGCTGGTTTAGGATACCGGAAAGTGATATACCGACCCTTCCCGCAGGCTGTACCTAAATACCCCGTTATTGATAAGGAGAACTGCACTTATTTCTTACGCGGTAAGTGTAAAGCCTGCCAAATCTTTTGCCCGACAGAGGCAATCGACTTTGAACAGGAAGATGAAATCCTCAAATTCCAGGTTGGTAATATCATAATCACAACTGGATTTGATCTTTTTGATGCACGCCGTATTCCACAATACGGATATGGTCGCCTGGCAAATGTATTTACCAGCCTCGAATTTGAGCGTATGGTCAATGCTGCAGGACCTACTGGCGGAAATATTTATCTGCGCGACGGTGTTACTGAACCCCAGAGCGTTGCCATAATCCACTGCGTTGGATCACGAGACAAGAATTACAACGAGTACTGCTCAAAGGTCTGCTGCATGTACTCTCTGAAGTTTGCTCATCTGGTACACGAACGTCTTCCTGAGGCGGATGTATATAATTTCTACATCGACATGCGCACTCCTGGTAAGGGCTATGAAGAGTTTTACCATCGCTTGCTAGAAGAAGGTACACATTTCATACGTGGAAGGGCAGCCGAAGTAACTGATGCAGCCCGCCTACCAGGCGAAGAGGGGAAGCTGATCGTACAGGCAGAAGATACCTTAATCGGCAAACAGCGTCGTGTTCCTGTGGACATGGTGCTCTTGAGTGCAGGCATGGAAGCCCGGGGAGATTCAAAAGAAATTTCCCAGTTGTTCAGGATGGGTTGTGATTTTAATGGCTTCTTCACCGAAAGGCACCCCAAATTGGATCCAGTGGCGACTATGACCGAAGGCATATACATAGCCGGCGCTTGTCAGGGTCCTAAAGACATTCCTGATTCCGTTGCTCAAGCTGCTGCTGCAGCGGCGCGTGTGGCAGGCTTGATCACTCAGGGAACGGTCATGATGGAACCAGTGCGCGCCAGTATCAATGAAGAAGCTTGTTCTGGCTGCCGGATATGCAACACGATGTGCCCCTACAACGCCATTGTATTCCACGAGGACAGAAATGTATCAGAAGTCATCACTGCCCTATGCCAGGGTTGTGGAACATGTGTGGCTGCATGCCCTAGCGGGATTATAACTGGCGCCCACTTCACCAATGATCAGGTTTTTTCGGAGATTGAAGGTATTTTGTGGGATGTGCGTTCTAAACCCGAACTGGTGCCAGTAGATTAGGAGACTTGACAATGAATGAACAGTTTGAACCCGTAATCGTAGGATTTCTGTGCAACTGGTGCTCCTATCGTGCTGCTGACCTAGCAGGGACTGCCCGGATTAAATATGCACCCAACATGCGAACAATCCGGGTCATGTGCAGTGGTCGAGTGGATCCCCAATTTGTACTTAAAGCCCTCAGAGAAGGAGCTGATGGTGTCATGATCGCCGGTTGCCACCCCGGTGAATGCCACTATGTAGAAGGGAATATAAAAACTCTACGCAGATTTCTTCTGTTAAAAAAGATGCTGAAACAACTCGGCGTCGAAGATGAGCGAATTCAACTAGTCTGGGCTTCTGCGTCAGAAGGCACAATTTTAGCGGATGCTGTAGATCGTATGACCGAACAAGTCCGGGCATTAGGGCCATTAAATTGGCAAAATACTGTCCTGGGTGGTGGCAATGGTCAAGGTCAACCGGCTCCAATTGAGAACACTCCTGTAGTGGAGGAGGTGTGATATGACTGAAAATGCTAAACCTAAGTTAGCGATGTATTGGGCTTCATCCTGCGGTGGTTGTGAAATATCCGTGCTGAATATACACGATAAAATCTTGGTCGTTGATGAGGTCTTTGATATCGCTTTCTTCCCCTGCATCGCCGATTTCAAAACTAAAGATGTAAAGGGCTATCCTGATGGATACATCGATGTGTGCCTCTTCAATGGTGCAATCCGCAACTCAGAAAATGAGGAGATGGCTCACCTGCTGCGACAGAAATCGAAGGTTCTTGTGGCTTACGGCTCCTGTTCCTATGAAGGCTGTATTCCTGCGTTGTCCAACCTAACGACAAAGCGTGCAACCCTGGACACAGTATTTCTGGAGAATCCCTCTATTGACAACCCTGATAACACCCTTCCACAAACTAGCTATAAGGTGCCGGAGGGGGAGCTAGATATTCCTGTCTTTTACCACACAGTTAAATCTCTAGATCAGGTCGTCGATGTGGATTATTATCTCCCCGGATGTCCACCAGAGCCGCCCCAAATCTGGGCGGTTTTAGAAGTCATCGTATCTGCTCTATTGGAAGGAGCGCCACTTCCTCCCAAAGGTTCCATTGTTGGTGCAAGGGACGTTGCCGTATGTGAAGAATGTCCATTGGAAAAACACGAAAAATCTATAACCCGCTTCTATAGACCGTATGAGATAACTCCTGAACCAGGTCTATGCTTGCTGGAACAAGGAATCGTTTGCATGGGAATTGCTACTCGCGCAGGATGTGGAGCACTATGCCCGCAGGTAGGTATGGGTTGCCGCGGTTGTTATGGTCCGCTCGGTGACGTCGAGGATCAAGGTGCCAAGATGCTTTCCGCAATTGCATCAGTAATCGGTGTCGGAGACCCGAGTATGGAAGAAGATGAACTTGAACGGGAGATACAAGCCGTTGTAGACACTTTACCAGATCCTGCTGGCACTTTTTACCGGTTCAGCATGGCACACTCTCTACTCCGCCGAGCCAATGTGAATGGCGGCAATGGGAAAGGAGAAGCAAAATGAAACGAGTATCTATCGATCCCATCACTCGGCTGGAAGGTCATGGAAAAATTGAGATTTTTTTAACCGATGAAGGCGATGTTGATAATGTATACCTCCAAATTCCTGAGCTGCGCGGCTTCGAACAATTTTCTGTGGGACGACCGGCCGAGGAAATGCCTCGGATAACAAATCGTATCTGCGGTGTCTGTCCTGAAGCACATCACATTGCTGCAACGAAAGCTTTGGATGCTCTCTACCATGTAGAACCCCCTTCTGTAACCAAGAAAATCCGCGAGCTATTTTACATGGCATTTTATGTCACAGACCATACGGTACACTTTTACGCTTTGGGTGGACCCGATTTTGTGGTCGGACCCCAAGCACCACCAGCCGAACGAAACATCCTAGGTGTGATCCATAAGGTCGGGGTTGAAATCGGCATGCAAGTGATCAACTGCCGCAAACGTAACCACCATGCCATCAAAATGCTGGGCGGCCGCGGCATTCATCCAGTCGCCGGTTTACCAGGAGGATGGAGCAAATCCGTCACTGAAGAAGAGCGCCTAGAACTCGAGCAAATCGCGCGTGAAAACGTGGAATTTGGCCTCTTCAGCCTGCAACTGTTCGCCGATGTTGTGTTAGGAAACCAGGAATACGTTGATCTCATCCTATCCGACGCCTACACTGACAAGACTTACTACATGGGTACAGTTGATAAAAACAACAAAATCAACTTTTATGATGGCATGATCCGGGTTACTGATCCCGAAGGGAAAGAATTCGTTAAATATGAACCGAAAGAATACGCCCAACATATCGCCGAACATGTTGAACCGTGGACCTATCTAAAATACCCCTACTTGAAAGATGTTGGATGGAAAGGTTTCGTAGATGGGGTCGATAGCGGTGTTTATTGCTGCACACCGTTATCACGTTTGAATGTCTCGGATGGCATGGCAACACCAAAAGCTCAAGAAGCTTTTGAAAAATTCTACG
>Ga0209986_10002557_pt1 | contig 16561 bp, 29 predicted proteins | sample BlataG_FD_183168 | JGI IMG/M metagenome (GOLD analysis project Ga0209986, IMG submission 183168) | Deep subsurface microbial communities from Black Sea to uncover new lineages of life (NeLLi) - Black_00105 metaG (SPAdes) (version 2) | ecosystem: Environmental > Aquatic > Marine > Oceanic >...
ATTGTTCGGCTGCCTTGCTCACAAGGGGGCAGGCTTTCGGGATGCTCAAACCTTCATGCCTGCCTCCTTGGAGAGCTTGGTTATTTTTCAAGGGTCAATTTCTTACCTCGTTAATTCGTCTACCCTTATATCATTGGTCTAAATACCTTGCAAATTCCCCTCACCTTAACGGCAATATATCGGGGTAAATAACACGGCGAAGGCGAATAAAAGAGATATGTAGGAATACTCTCCGATTAAAACACAAAATCTACAACCACTTAGGTCCATCTTATCTAATTTGGAGCGTCAAGGGGGACGGAGCGTCAAGGGGGACGGGCATAACTATATAACTATCAAGGGGAAACGGGCACAAGACAAACAGAGGCGTCTGGTCTCAACATTTGACAACCTAGCCCCTGAGATGAGACGCATTTGTCACTTTCCTGCCAGTGATGTCTATTTCAACCCCGTAATTCCTGAGACAGAAAACGGTAAATGCATGGATAAATTCTTTCCTGTTGATAATGCAGAGAAAAATCGTATATGCAGTATGTCGTAACAACAAGCAAGTATAAGTCTATTACGTTGCCGAGTTTACTGTGGCAGAAAAAGAGTATATAATTCCTTACAGTGAGGATGCTAGGAAGAGGCACTATCACAAGACAGCAAGAGGTAAGGTACTGAAATTTATGGTTCAGTTAGAGGTTAAGTATCAAGGGAAGTGGAAGGAGGTTGTCCGTTATGATTGTGCCCATGGTTATGCTCATCGGGATTCTTATAATTTGCGTGGGAAGCATATGAAAGAGAACTTGTATCTTAGATTTGAAGATGCTTTGAATTTAGCTGATGACGATATAGATGACAACTGGGAGATCTATAAGGATAGATTTTTAGAAGGAGGCTCTCCATGAACGTTATGGAAAGAAAAAATACTGGGCTAATCAAAGAGTTCAACACGTATATTCGTGAGCATCCTGAGTTTGCGGATAGTATTCCAAACAACGCTATTGTAGTTATGCAACTAGAGGGCGATGAGGAGTTCAATAAGTGGAGTCTTAAGTTAGCCGAAAGTCATGCGGAACATGGCAGGCCTGTAATATATGTTAGGATAAAAAAGATGAAACCTATCCGTTCGCGTATAGAGGAATTGGAACTCCAGCAGCAAGTAGCCTGTTGAAAAGCGGGAATCTATGTTATATCAAGCGGGGGCAGATCTTGAAAAATCAGCCCTTGTACCATGTAGTGTTACCGGTGTCACATGGACCAACAGCCGGGGTGGCAGCGGAACTGCATCAGGAACCACAGATTGGACAATCTCCGGCCTTCCTCTCCATTGTGGTGACGATAATGTCATAACAATATAAGAAGTTGTAAGAAGTTGGGGACGTCCATTGCTTTATAACTTTCCTTCCTATTCTGCTCAATTCATTCACTTTAAATACCAGTTGAAATCCCAAACGAGTGGCATTTGCGTTATGACAGTCTACCCCGTTAGATGACACAGATTTATCACTTTCCTGCAAGTTATCCCGCCGTTATAATATTGCTTCGCGATTGTATGTAACGCAGCTACGCCGTTTGAAAATCAGTAACCCGTGTTTCAACCCTGTAATTCCTGAAACAGAAAACCGGTAAAAGTTGCTTGACCCCAAGTGAAATATGCTACGCATTGCACGGGGCAGGCAGAATTTACTGGATTTAACAGATTTTTCTCAGTTTCCACCTGCCCGCCAGTGATAGGCGACCTGCCCGCCATTGCCAATAAACAAAGTGCATGCCACACATGAGCTGATAGGCTGGTGGCGGGCGGGCGGAAAAAAACATAGTTTGTACCAGAGTGGTCGCACCTCAAAATTAAAGTTTTCGATTCCCGCAAGTAACGAGCGAGAGGGGTCGGCAAGGAAACGGGTTCGCTGACCTTTGAGCAAATTGGATTGACATTGGATATCAATAGGTTAATATGTATTATGAATAGGCCCCTGACAATCATAACAGCTATGGAGCTTTTTTGGATATAGAATACTCAATAAACAATATTCCTATTCGTCTTACCAGAGAAAGATGGTTTCATATTACGGAAAACCATGATGATATTTCAGCTTATTTTACATCCAAAATAGACAGGAGAAAGATATTATGGCCAAAGAAGCATTAACAAAATCTATTTTAACTGAAGTATTTAAAGCAACACCACATTTGCTTCGGTTTCCGAAAAACAAGCTTTGGATCGACTATGATAAAGAAGCCGATGTGCTGTACCTCAGTTTTGACAGGCCACAGAAAGCCACCGATAGTGAAATGCTTGATAATGGGGTATTGCTCCGGTACAAATCCGATAAATTGGTCGGAATGACTATTTTGGAAGCGTCAAAAAGATGATCCTTTCGTGGAAATACGAGTTAAATTGAAAACAGGGAGAACCACCGGTGTCAGAGTACCAAGAAGAAGTCAAGCAAAAAAATCAGCTTGTTTTGAGACAACACTCCCCCTGTGCCGGTTGAGTCCGGTTTTTTTTTCGAGCATTATGGAGACCGGACTCAACGATCACAGTCTTTGGCCCTCGAGGTTCGGCGTAGCCCGGTCAAGCGGGACGGGCATAAATATATAATCTCAAGGCTTATCGAAGAAAGCACGAAACTGGTTGACAAAATTGGAATCTGAAGATATGAATATTTATGTGTCTCTTCTTGTACGTTAACTCTCACGAGAAGTGCTATGAAAGAGCTTTTGAGTCGTATCACATTTGATAAAGATATTCTTTGTGGAAAGCCTATCATTCGCGGCTTGCGCATATCTGTTGAAATGATATTGGAGCTATTGGCCAAAGGGGCTACAGAAGAAGAGATTCTGCAAGACTATCCTCAACTTAAACCAGATGATCTCCGTGCCGCATTGCTCTACGCCCATCATATGGTAGCAACAGAAAGCGTTTTTGATCGAGCTGTAGCCTAATAATCAAATGCTATGAATTTTTTGTTGGACGTCAACGCTAGTGGTGCCTTAGCTCGTTGGTTGATTGATCTAGGACATGACGTGATCGAAGTCAGCCACAAAGACCCGAGAATGAGTGATGATGATATCTTGAGTTGGGCTGTACGGGAGCGTAGGATTATTGTTACCACTGACAATGATTTTGAGGAAATAATCTGGCGACAAGGGAAGTCACATTGTGGGGTGTTGCGTTTGGAAAACCTACCACGGGCTGAGAGAAAAGCACTTTTACATGATGCGTTGAATCACCATAGCAAGGATTTGGAGTCAGGAGCCATTGTCATTGCGTTAAGTACGAAATTCCGTGTTCGGAAGTCCCTGTAGCAAAGAAGGGTTTGCTTTGTCCTCTGCGCTCTGACGTATAACCCGCTAACCAAACCAATGTTCTTAATGCAGGTCAAGCAGGACGGGCATAAATATATAACCTCACGGCTTTCGGATGTGTATGATTTTATGCGTTTCTCTGCCTGCCCTGCTATCGTGCAACGGAGTATGACAGTCATGCGATTACCGCTTTCAGCTCAAGGTCGAAGATCCGCCGTCTTTCTGGCGGGCCGCAGGTCCGCCGCTGGAAGTCCGCCGTGGCGGATCAGTGTGGCGGGCTGTTTTGGGTAATTTTGCAGAAGCAAAGCGGGTTTTCTTTAGACAGGATTTTCCCCAGTACGGTCGTTCCTCCCTACGGGGCAGGCACGATCTTTGGGATTTTCTTGCTTCCTGCCTTTCGCCGAAAGGCAGAACCCCCTATCCTGTCCATCCTGCTGATCCTGTCTCACTACTTTTACCCATTTCACCCCAAGGGACTTTTGGGTAAATTTTCACTGTACGCCCTACTGGCCGGAGGCTAAAATCCGCAATCCGAATTCCGCAATCCGCAATCGCTCTACCCATTTCATCCCAAGGAACTTTTGGGTAATTTTTCGCAGGTTGTCAGACAGGATTTACCGGATCTCGCGGATTTCCATGGTTTCTGCCTTTCGCCCCGAAAACAATGTCTTGGGGACTATAAAATTATGAATGCACGACGAATAGGGGTTTACTGGGGACTTTTCTTGCGTGATATGGAGGGGTTACACGTATAGATGTTGATGTTAGGAACTGATAGAAAATCTTCATCAAGAGTTGCTATGTTTTCTATTCGGTTTGCATACATTGCCTGAAGGTGATAAGCATCCCTTGGAAGGAAACAATAACTGCTCATACTTTCTAACACAGAAAATGACCATTCTGCCTCTATCCCAATAATCTCTACATAAGGTTGACGATATACATTTGTAGTCAATCTCTCCAGATCGGGCATATAGGCCCTGATAACTTCTTTGTCTTTATTGAATACTTCCCAAAGCTTTTTGGCGCAAAATCCTCCTCAATCTTTGCTTGAATAATGACGAACCAGGTTTCGTCCAAAGCCAAGGTAGAAACGACACAGGTTACCTTTTCTTTTTCCAATATCTTGAGGAAATTTGCACAATCTTCATGATATTTCGAATTCTTTGAGGCAAAGCTGACAATAAAACGAGCATCCCAATAGAGTTTTGAGGGAACTGGATCTTGAAAACTATAGATACTTGCCTTTTGGGAGATACTCATAGCCCCGTTTCTTCATGTATCGAATAGGATTGAAAGCCTTGTTAAACGTGATTATGCCAATAATATCTTTCGTGGAACCATCTTTTTGAATTAACCGCTCTCCGGCTTTTATTTTTCGGAGAATAATGGCCGCCTCGGTATCTATGACCTCTAAATTTTGGTTTAATTCGACGCCCACGCCCGGTGGCAATTTAATTGTACTATTTCTTTCTACCGTTGTATTTCCCAGGTATTTTTGCATGGACGAACCTCCTTGTCTTGAAGCAGTTTATTTAACATTAGGACAATTTTCTTAAAAAATCAAGGTAAAATCAATGATTGAGGTGACGTTAGTGCAAAATGGCGGGAAGTAGGGGCCGTCCTTGACTACGTTGACTTAGCTCCCCCTGCCGAATTTTTCTCAGTCACAAACATGTGCGGCCATCCTTAAATCTCAATCATCACTTTCCTGCCAGTAATTTGTATTTCAACCGCATAATTCGTGCTACAGAAAACTGGGAAAAGGGGAATCTAATCCGGCCTCTAACTATGGTATGTTGACAAATTCAGACCCGGTAGCCAGCTCCGGCAGCAATCGCTACTTCAGCGCCACCGAATCTTCAGACCCTGACCAAAGACCAAAACTAGTCGTAACTTACAGTGTGGGAGAGGACGTAACTCCACCCGCTGATGTCTCCTCTTTCACCGCCGCCCCTGGTGATGGCCACGTTGCCTTAAGCTGGACGAATCCTACAGATAGCGATTTTGTGGGCACAATGATTCGCTATAGGACCGATGAAACCTACCCCACCGACCACAATGACGGTACTTTGGTTTGCAATAGAACAGCTGCCCCTGGATCGGAGGATTCATTTACACATACCGAATTACAAAATGGTACCACCTGTTACTACTCTGCATTCACCTACGATGAAGTGCCTAACTACTCTGAAACTGTCCATGCCAGCGCTACCCCCACGGCTTCTGGTCCACCACCGGATACAATTGACCCCACTATAGGTATAACATCGCCAACTTCCGGAACTACCTATTCCACTGAAGAAGATACCATAACCCTGGGTGGCAGTGCCTCAGATAACGTAGGAGTCACAAGTCTCACCTGGACTAACAACCGGGGTGGAAGCGGCACAGCCTCAGGAACTACCAATTGGACAATCTCCGCCCTTACCCTGCATTGTGGTGACGATAATGTCATAACGGCAACTGCCAGAGATGCAGCAGGCAATTCTGCCACAGATACGCTTACCGTAGACGTCAAGCCCTGTAATGTTGGAGGGTTTGGGGTGGTTCAATAGCCTGCGCAATATATTAGAGATTCAAGCTTTTTTTGATTCTATTTTCCTCGGTCCCACTGAATCCCTTGACATTCAGTGGGGCCTTCTTGCTTTTACCCATTTTTACCCATTTCACCTCAAGGGACATTTGGGTAATTTTTGCTATGCCCCCTGCCCTCCGGCCTGTAAGCTCTACGGGCTGGAAGGCTGAACTTGGGGGACGTCCATAAGTAAGTAAATAACTTATTCAAGTAATTGGTATTTATGCTTTTTAGCGGTTGCTTGGGGTCAAATTTTTCCTCTTGAGAAAGCGCCGATTAAAACCGGCAAGGTGGTGGGAATGCAAAAGTCCTACAGTGAAAGTTTAGCCAACTACATTGGCCCCGAGTCATGCGGTATCAGTGGTAACATTGATAGCGAAGCATTGACAGGGGTGCGTGCAGGCTGGGTATTGAGCCGCGAAATGAGGTACATCTCGGGTGCCGACGTGCTTGAAGACTACGGAAGGCAACACTGTACACGCCGTTATGGCAAGGAGTGTGCTGACCCGGCCATGATGAATGAATGCAGGGAGTCGGACAGCCCAATAGTATCTGAGAAGCTTTCGAATAAGATACGTGACAACAAGCGTATGGCGGAGGTAGTGGAGAAAATGGGGTTGGCCGAAGGGAATTCGGTTGAGAAAAACAGGGGCCGGACGCAGTGCCGGGAAACCTTGCAAAGTGAGCTTGCTTGTTTGTCCATTACTTTTTTTGAACGCTATAGCAACTTCTGTCTTGACAGGTGGGTATAACAGTTATACTCTAATTGACATGAGATTCAAGTTTGACAGGAAAAAAAGCGAAAAATTAAGAAAAGATCCAAGACGAAGAATTGGTTTTGATGATGTTCAGGAAATTTGGAATCATTATCATTATGTTGACTGTCGATCAGATGACCCTGATCAATTTCGTGCAATAGGCTGGGTACAAGGCAAGCTATATTTTGTCATATATGAAGTTAGGGAAGAGAAGGATGGTGAATATTATCATCTTGTTACACTCTGGAAGTCAACCAAGCAAGAGGAAAAACCATATGAAAAAAACAGCTAAGAAAAAGTCTCCAACCGCAGATGAAATTGCTGAACTAGCGATGAAAGGAAACGATGTTTCAAAGTTTTTTACAAATGAAGGCGAGATGAGGCCTCCTGTTCAGAGAGTTAATGTTGATTTTACCCTTGATATGCTGAAGGAGTTGGATGACATAGCAAAAAAAATGAATGTTAGCCGTCAAGCGGTGATAAAATCGTATCTCCGTCAAGCGTTGGACCAACATTATTTAGCCAAACAACGACAAACGGTTTTGCGTCAGGGGGTCAGTGCGTAAATGCGGGAAAGGACTAGGAAAGGACTGGGGTGAGAAGTTGGGAAGTTGGGGACGTCCATTGCTTTATAACTTTCCTTCCTATTCTGCTCAATTCATTCACTTTAAATACCAGTTGAAATCCCAAACGAGTGGCATTTGCGTTATAACAGTCTACCTATATTATATAGCGGCCACGGCCTACAATGATACAGGAGAAAGCGGTTATTCCAATGAGGTATCCGGCGTACCCCAGCCAGACGACACCACCCCGCCCGCTGATGTCTCGGCTTTCACCGCCGCACCTGGTGATGGCCACGTTACCTTAAGCTGGATTAATTCCACGGATGATGACTTCGTGGGAACCATGATTCGCTATAGAACCGATGGTACTCACGCCACCGACCACACTGAGGGAACCGCTGTTAACAACGGTAATGATGGAAAATTTGTTAACAGCCCAGGATCTAATGACAGTTTCGTACACAGTGGATTACAAAATGGCACTTCCTATTATTACTCTGCTTTTGCCTACGATGAGATGCCAAATTACACCGACGCTGCCCATGCAAGCGCTACACCCACAGCCGAAGGCCCGCCACCAGATACCACTGACCCCACTATTGCCATAACATCGCCACCTTCGGGAAGTACCTATTCCACTGAGGAAGATACCATAACCCTAGTTGGCACTGCCTCAGATGACGTAGGCGTTAGAAGCGTCACCTGGACTAACAGCCGGGGTGGCGCGGCACAGCCACAGGAACCACTACTTGGACAATCTCCGCCCTTCCCCTCCACTGCGGTGACGACAACATCATAACAGTAACTGCCAGAGACGCAGCAGGCAATTCTGCCACAGATACCCTTACCGTAGACGTCAAGCCCTGTAACCCCACAGGCTTACATTAATCTTGGCTACAGTTGGCGCCCTCCACTGGCCCCGCCCCACAAAAAGGACGGGGCCAATTCGTCAATTTTACCCATTTCAGCTAAAAGCACTTTTGGGTAAATTTCTTTTACATACCACGCAACATCGTTGATTATTTACCCATTTCACCTCAAGGTCGAAGATCCGCCGTCTTTCTGGCGGGCCGAAGATCCGCCGCTGAAAGTCCGCCGTGGCGGATCAATGTGGCGGGCTGTTTTGGGTAATTTTGCAGAAGCAAAGGGGGTTTTCTTTAGACAGGATGCACGGGATCTTTGGGATTTCCTTGTTCATCACTTATATCCGGCCCGGACGGTCCACGCCCCGGACGGATGTAAGTGATGAAATCCAATGCGTTTTTTTGCTCTTTGGCTTGACGTTGTCGTGAGGGCCGATGTATGAAGGATTGTTTCATGAAAGGGTTGTGCTGTGGTTGGGTGTTTTTCTTAAATCAGTTTGATACCCATGAAATTGATGATCCATATTAATATTGACAATAACAATACCTTTTTGTAATAATTCGATATGGAGATTAGAGAATTTGAATGGGATGATAACAGTATCGTACATATTGCAAGGCATGGCGTGTTTCCTGATGAAGTTGAAGATGTGGCGTTTGACGATGATCCCTGGATAAGAAAAGGTAGAAAAGGAACAAGATATATGCTTGGTTATACCGTTGCCGGAAGATATTTGTTTGTCGTGTATGTCTTGAAGGGTAAAGGTATTGCCAGGGTTATTACGTCAATGGATATGGATGACAAAACGAAAAAGCTTTATAAAAAAAGAGTTGAAAGAGGTAAACAATGAAATTGCCTGATTTCAAAACAGAAGAAAAAGAGATAAGATTCTGGGAAAGACACTCAATTGGGGATTATTGGCAGGATCTTTTAGAATCCAATGATAGTTTTAAAAGGCCAAAACTGAAACCTGTTTCAATCAAATTTGACCCACTTGTACTTCAAAAAGTCAAGATGCTCGCAAAAAAGAGGAGCGTGTCTTACAGCGCATATATAAGATATCTGCTTGCAAAGGGCATTGAAGATGAGATGACGCACAGGTCATCGCGTTGAGTAGAACCAGAGGGGTCGCGTCTATAGAACCAGCGTCAAGCGGGACGGGCATAAATATATAAATAACCTTACGCCTTTCGGATGTCTATGATTTTATGCGTTTCTCTGCCTGCCCTGCTATCGTACGATGGAGTATGACAGTCGTGCGATTGTAACTTTCCTTCACTTGCAGCGAGAATGGGTGGAGGAACGAGAACCAAAGGCGCTTATGCTGCTAATGTCAATTCAAGTCGCTTTGCTGCTAAGATAGGATGTTCTAAAAGTAAACTCTTGCGATGAGCTTCCGTCCTCTTTAATAAATTCTCAGTTTCATCGATGGTACGCGAAACGACATCAATGACATCACCTGCAATATCCCCTGGAACATACTTTTCACCACAGTTGCGGCATACCATAGCAAGGATACCCGACATAGTGGCACGTATACCCTTTCTTTCAAACTCAATGCTGATTTCTTGCAATTCAGTTTTTGTCCCACACTCTGAGCAGATAGTTATTAAGCCCTTCATCTCTTTTTTCTCCTTCGGGTTGGCGTTTCCCATTCCTCTTCCGAGGGGATATAAGCGGTCACAAAGTCCACAGTGCCCTCTGAATGGATGTGCTCGCAAACTACGTGTAAGGGCATCTTTATTCCTTCGACGGTAACATCAGTGCAAAAAAGACACCTGTTACGTTCCGGATATGCTTCCAAAATAGATCCATGCAGAACCACATAGATCATGTCCTCTTTTGTGAAACCTTCTTTAACAGCATGTTGAATAGCATGGATTCTTATAGCAAGATTACCATTAACCACTTGAAGACGGAGCGGACTAATATCCATTATCTATAAACTATGAGAACCCGTGGCGAATCGAAAAGCGAATAGTATACTTTTGGAATTTATAGTAGTAAAGACGCTTTATTGTCAAGCAAACAAAGATACACAAATCCACCGCTTGAATTTTGGCGGACGTTACTTGGGGCCTTTTGGGGCTAATTTTCTCGTTTGTGAATGTTTTTGATTGCTCCCAGCGGCCGGGTTTCGGCTCAAAGCCGCAACACCCCAGAAACACGCTGGATTTGCACACAGCTATTCCGTGGCTTTTCCCCTTTGTGAAGTATTCGACCTCCTCCAGGTCATCCCGAAGGCATTGGAGATAGCATCGCTATCTTTGCTCGAATGTCGAGTAACCACCTCAATGAGCGATGTCCCTTGTTCAAACGCACCAGCAGATATCGTGACCGCTTCACCACTTGAGCCGGCAAGTTAATCAGAGAAAAACGGATCGCTTTCATACGCTTGGGAACCCAGGATTGCCCCAGCGCCAAGCGCTTCATTGCAGCATTTAGGTTCAAAGCCAGGATCATGATCCACCACCAAGCAGCATTTTCACCAAAGTCATTCGAGGGCAGCTTGCCCCCTGCCAGATCGTCTTTCATTACGCTGTGGGCCTCTTCACTCTTGCCACAACGCTCATAAAGCCACCGCGGGACGGCGGGGACGTTGAATTACTAGAAGAGTTCGGGTTCAAGCCCTGAAGAATCAGTTATTGTGGCAGGTGGGTGGCCATTGTCACGTGAACTAACAACAGAGGTTGAAGCAACGCCCTTGGCAACACACAACTGGACAATCACCGGGATCGCCCTCCATTGCGGTAATGATAACATCATAACGGTAACTGCGAGGGATGTGGATAATAACACTGCGTCAACCACCCTAACCGTAGACGTCAAACCCTGTAATGTTGCAGGGTTTGGAGTTCAATAGCCTGCGCAATATAATAGAGATTCAAGCTTTTTTTGATTCTATTTTCCTCGGCCCCACTGAATCCCTTTCCATTCAGTGGGGCCTTCTTGTCCCTTTACCCCTTCTTACCCATTTCACCTCAAAGCACTTTTGGGTAAATTTCCGCTGTACGCCCTGACCTCCCAGCCACTTTTACCCATTTCACCTCAAGGAACTTTTGGGTAAATTCAACCAGTACCCAGAGGACGCCATTGGCCAGCCTTGCTCCCTCTCTCCACCATCCTGCGGCCTCTTTAAGAAGCTCTTTACAAGGATCAGGTTGTATGAGATGAATAATGCATGGAGAGCCAACTTTTAACCAGCCTAAAAAGAGGTTATTATGACTAAGATAGAATTAATAGTACCTGATAGGTTTTCTGAAATAGATCCTGAATTGAGAGATAGGCTTCTTGTAGGCGCCATACGGGAGGTGGCGTCTGCCCAATTGAAGGAGAAAGAACAGGAGTTAGCGGAAGCAAGGAAAAATATACTCAAATTCGAGGAGACATACCATAGAAGTCTTGAGGATTTCGAAAAAGAACTGCCTAAGGATGCAGATCATAAACTTCATGAGGACTTGGTCGAATGGTCCTTCTGGGATGATGTATACAAGAAAGCGGGGCGTTTAGTACAAGATCTGAGATTCGTCCTTGGGAAAAGCTGATGAGGGAGATTTTAGATGAGTTTAGTGACATTATAAGAACCATCGAGTTCTCTTCTACCACAGAGAGATATGGTTTTCAATTTCTCAAGATGTGCCTTAGGTTGATTGACGGAAGTAGTTTGAGGATCTGGGAGAAAAGATTCAAAGGTTCTTTGCAACGCTTTAGCTACTACTGGCTGGATGAACTGGATAATCAAATAATCGGGTGGGATAATGCACCCCATCATCCACAGATAGAGACTTTTCCCTACCATAAGCACGTGGGCGGGAAGGTTTCGCCATCAAAGGATAGACTGATTGACGTGATGAGGTATATCGCCTGTAGATTGAGATGATTACGGAAACAGGATGGGTCGCGTGGCCAAGGGGCCGGGGGGCCAAGGGCACGGACGACGAAGGGACGTTGAATTACTAGAAGAGTTCGGGTTCAAGCCTTGAAGAATCAGTTATTGTGGCAGGTGGGTGGCCATTGTCACGTGAACTAACAACAGACATTGAAGCAACGCCCTTGGCAATACAAAACTGGACAATCACTGCCCTTCCCCTCCATTGTGGCAACGATAATATCATAACGGTAACTGCCAAAGATGCAGCAGGCAATTCTGCCACAGACACTCTAACCATAGACGTCAAGCCCTGTAACCCCACAGGCTTACATTAATCTTGGCTAAAGGTGGCGCCCTCCACTGGCCCCGCCCCACAAAAAGGACGGGGCCAATTCGTCAATTTTACCCATTTCAGCTAAAAGCACTTTTGGGTAAATTTCTGCGTGACCAAGGAAAAGCAGAGGGGGGCTACACCCTGATACGGTCGATTTCTCCCTACAGGGCAGGCATTTGACGAAACTGGAAGGCTTGTAGAAAGCTGCACTCTCAAGCATTTGCAGGTGGTATCTTGTCTTCTGGAAGAGGAGGAACATCCGGGACTATGGCCTCCAGTAAGCTTAGGGCTTCTTCACGGGACGGAGCCTGTTTGATTCGATTTTTCAATGCCCTTGCTGCTTCTCTATAAGATATATCCTTTGTGAGGGTATAGAGAATATACTGGTTGATTGACATCTTGCTCTGCTTTGCCTCTTTTTCTATTTGTCCCCGAAGTTCCTCTGGAAGACGAAGTGTATATGTTGCTTTCATAGGTTATTCCTCCAAATTCTTAAGAATTCACCAGGAGTCATTACCTTAATCCCGTACAGCCTGGTGACCGCTGTAGGAAAATCCCTCTTATTGAATGTGATAATGTGCGTACAATTACCCGAAATAGCGCATTCAAGAATTTTATCATCAGATGGATCGATTAGAACTGGCCTTGTCTGAAGCGGTTTCCAAACTGGCTTGGCCATGGCGAAAAGAGCATCCAAAATTTTTCCGGAATCGCCTTTTGAAACACTCAAGAACCCGACTTCAATTTTTTGATGTATCTTTCCCTCATATTCAAGAGCAACCAAAGGGGAAATCGCATAGCGTAGATCTCCCGATATGGCTGCTTTTAACAACTGATACGAAGCTCCTCTTTTTGAATAAAGGCCAGAGATAATGACATTCGTATCCAGGACAACCACCATGATATTTTATATGCTATCATATGTGAATCTTTTGTCAAGCCAAAATAAAGAGTATCCGCTCATTAAATATTCTTACCCATTTCAGCCCAAAGCACTTTTGGGTAACTTACCATTGTAAAAGCAGCGGGACATCCACGTTGACAAGAACGCACAATTCGTCCTAGACTATTGGATATTGACATCACCCAAAGTATCGAGTATTTTTTATAAGATTTGGATCTGGCTATAGATCTCCTTAAAAACTGGAGTGGTTATGGATAAAGATGATCTCTGGATTGTTGATCATTTCAGCGAGCTTGTAACCAAGTATGCTGGTAAATACATTGCCGTTGTCAATCAGGCTTTGGTAGCTGTGGGTGACTCGGGTACAGAGGTTGAAGCTAAGGCCCGTGAAGTTGAGCCTCGCAAGACGCCATCCGTACTCCGTATCCCTCGTGAAGAGGATATGGCGTGTCTCTTATAGAATTTCCTTACACTTTTCACAAACAGTATCTGATGCCAATTATTCCTCTTTTGATTCAAGGCCACAAGCTGTGGGCATTTGTTGACTCGGGAGCAACTTTCAGCATCATGAATACAGATGAGGCACGTCGCATCGGCATCGACTGGGAAAAAGGTCGTCGCCAGATGATCGTTGTGGGCGACGGGAGCTTTATTCCTACCTATTTTCACGACCTCCCTGTGCAAATTGGTGGCTATGAAATCATTGCACCTATAGGATTCTCCGAGCGCCTTGGGGTGGGGTTTAACATCCTCGGACGCACAGGCATCTTTGATCAGTTCCAGGTTTGCTTTAATGATCATGCTCGAAAAGTTACGTTTGAAAAAATCTTGATTGAAAAAGACTCTGACTCGCTTTGACATGAGATCTTAAGGAGCATATGTAGATCTTTAACTATCAGTTCTTGTACCATGCGAGGTTATGAGTATTACCTGGACTGAGAGCCGCAGGTGGCAGCGGCACAGCCACAGGAACCACCGATTGGACAATCTCCAACCTCCCCCTCCATTGCGGCGATGACAATATCATAACCGTAACTGCCAAAGACGCGCACAATAACACAGCCTCAGCCACCCTAACCATAGACACCAAGCCCTGCCCTGTCGGAGGCTTCGGCTTTCAACAGCAATAAACTTTCTATCCGACAGGATCTCGTGGATTTCCATGGTGTCTGCCTTTTATCCCGAAAGGCAGACACCCCTATCCTGTCCATCCTGTCTCACTACTTTTACCCATTTCACCTCAAGGGACTTTTGGGTAATTTTGCCCCCTGCCCTTCTTACTCATTTCAGCCCAAAGCTGATTTGGGTAAATGTTGCCCCAAGTCCAGAGGACATCATTGGCCAGCCTGCTCCATTTCACCACCATCTGGCTCCTCTTTTACCCATTTCAGCTAAAAGCACTTTTGGGTAAATTTCTTTTACATACCACGCAACATCGTTGATTATTTACCCATTTCACCTCAAGGTCGAAGATCCGCCGTCTTTCTGGCGGGCCGAAGATCCGCCGCTGAAAGTCCGCCGTGGTGGATCAGTTTGGAGGGCTGTTTTAGTAAATTTCAGGTTGATTGCAGACGTGCAAGCGTGGACTCGTTCATGGGAGCATTTATGCTCAAATCCTCGAATGTCAGTTATCAGTTTCTTGCACGCAATTTGGCTTTCAACCATGTAATTCGTCAGACAGAAAGAAAGGGAGATCCCTTCACGCTCAGCAACAAAAAAACCTGAAAAAATATAGTGAATTTAATGCCTTGAACATGCATGGCTCTAATAAGAGAAATGTGTATACATCAAGCGGGACGGGCATAAATATATAAATAACCTTACGGCTTTCGGATGTCTATGATTTTATGCGTTTCTCTGCCTGCCCTGCTATCGTGCGACGGAGTATTACAGTCATGCGATTACCCATTTCCGTGTATGCGGGACGTCCATAAAAAAGTAAATAACTCAACAACTCATTGATATAGCGGCAAAAAGGTGCCCCGATTAAATACGCTACGCTGTCATTTTCAAAGATTTTGGCGGGCAAGGCCCCAGTACCATCTGACGGAGCTACCCCAGAGAAATAGGTTTCACCCCAGAGAAATATGCTATGCATTTCACGGGGTAAACCCCGGTTAAATACGCTTCGCTCGTTTTCTAAAAAAAATTTAGCCCCAGTACGATAGTCCCTACCTACGGGGCCCCGATAGCGGGATCTTCGTTTCATTACGACCCCGTTTATGACGGGATTTCCGCTTCGCTCCAACACGCAGGGCCCCGACATCGGGATCTACGCTTCGCTCCGGTCCCGATGGCAGGATCTACGCTTCGCTTCGACAGGCAGAGTTCACAGAGAACGCGTGTGGAACCCGGAACGCAGTTAAGAAAGTAAGTAAGTAACAACGGGACGGAAGGGGGACCGCCTTTGATTTTAGGTACACCTGTTCTACAGCTCCACCAGGGACTTTAATGGCTTTTTCGGCAAGGCTGCACAGGGGACAAGAGGTCTACCGTGGGTTTACCCTGTTAAATTCCCAAAGGGGTTTCCCCGCAGCGCAAATTTAATAGGGTAAGAATGAATTCCCCAGGAGAAGCTATCGAAGCCACATTGTCTACTGGTAAGCAGAATTATGATCAGGATGTAATGACAACAGGCGCAGCCATAAACCGTCACGGTACGCTACTCCCCGAAATCCCTTACCAATTCGAAAGCTGTAAAGCTTTTTGCCGCCTGGGCCTTTCTGGGATAATATGGCCTCCCATTTTAGTCCATGGTCAACATATACCTGTTGCCATGCCGTATTTGCCAATTTCCGCAGAGTATTGAGGATGTTGCCCTGCTCACTTTTGGACAGATTGAAAAGCTGGCGTTGAAAGACAGGGTTGTTCAAATCCAAACGCACGGGCTGATGACTTTTCTGGTTCATCGTTTGGCCCGTGCTTCAAATTCCTCCAAGTTAGTGTCTTCGGGCGGATTTTCCTCTGCCCAGGCAATAGCTTCATTAAGTTCAGCCTGAACACCTGGCCCATGCAGCCACTTTTCACTATCGGGAATGAATCGACCAAGTTTAACGATCCAAACTCCCGCTTCGATCTCATCCAGCATTACAGTTTGACCTGCGAATTTTTTGCCCAGCGAGATCTGCCCGCTACTGCCAATTGTTTTTATAAGACCCATAGGCCCTCCTAAAATAAATATTACAATTTTATGATAGCACAAATGCATGATAAGTCAAGATTGAAATCGTGTGAATGGAGGACCTAAAGGGTGAGAAGTTGGGGTCGGGATAGAAATACGGTGCGCTTGACCTTAGGTGTCGGCTTGGCTGTTTCGGCGTTTCCGCTTCCTGCCCGCTCGTGCCCTGTCCGCCTCGCTCCGCCCGTCCGCCACCGGCTTCGCCTCGCGC
>Ga0209986_10002559_pt1 | contig 16554 bp, 13 predicted proteins | sample BlataG_FD_183168 | JGI IMG/M metagenome (GOLD analysis project Ga0209986, IMG submission 183168) | Deep subsurface microbial communities from Black Sea to uncover new lineages of life (NeLLi) - Black_00105 metaG (SPAdes) (version 2) | ecosystem: Environmental > Aquatic > Marine > Oceanic >...
CTCGAGAATGTTGAAGACGGATTGCCACGTCTCTTCCCATGCCTTGCGGCACCTGCTTACGAGACTTTCTTCCTCGGCCATAATCCAGGCTGATAAAAATGGTCATAATTGATGTAAAGCACTTCACGACGCAGTTGCTTCACGGAGTGAATGGTGCGCTCGGGTCCCTCAATACATATCCACCCATTATATAATTTATCAGTGAACTTATTCCTATATGTAGATAAAGCCACTTTCCCTTTAACTGTTCTTAGAACTGAGGATAGTTCTTCATGCTGTTCATCTGTCATCTCAAAAGCGTATGCTTTACTGTCGCCTCTCGTTTCATGTGGATATGGAGGATCACAATAAAATAAGGTTTCAGGGTTGTCATATCGACGAATGACAGCTATCGCCTCATCGTTCTCTATTTGGACGCGGAGAAGTCTTTCCGCAATTTCTGGAAGACCATCAGCGGCTCCGAGCCATCTGGACACAGCGCCTGACATACCAGCTCGGCTTGTCCTGATACAATTGGCCCATCTTCCATTGGAGGCAGTCTGTGCTAGTCCGGTTCGAACTTGCCTCGCACGAACATAAAAGCGCCTTGCCCGTTCAAGGTCTGAAATATCTCCGTTGGGGTGGTCGATGGCCAATCGAAACTCTTCACGTGAAAACGGAGTCGTGCCAATTGCTTCTATTAGCTCATCTTTATGATCTCTCAGAATCTTGAAGAAATGTACAACTTCACCATCGATGTCGTTATAGGTTTCAACAGGGGCTGGATCACGGTTAAGCAACACCGCCGCTGATCCCCCAAATGGCTCGCAATAATGGTGAGTGTAGGGGAGCAAAGGTAGCAACCAATCTAGGTGGCTGAACTTGCCTCCATACCACCCAAAAGCGATCAACTTCCTGCGATGACGATGGACAATTTCTTCCTTCTCGCTTGCCTTAGATGTTGTGGCCATTATTCATCCCTCTAATAATATAGCATAATCTCCCACTTTAGCCATTATCTACTTCATGGTATTGCTATCTATAACAAAATCATCCCTCAACCCCGGCGCCACCAACAAGAACATCTGGCGGCACTTATATACCTTGAGCGAACCCAACGCTTCGGGGTAGCGGACCTCACCCGCGCTTTGCCATGCCTCTAGGCTGCCCAAATACTCCACCGCACATGGCGGGACCAGCTCACCAGTTTGACCCAACCTCGGCTTGCTGTCCTCATCAATCGGTTGCGGTCGAGGCATCCTTCCTCCCTCAGAGAAAGGGCAAGGTTTTCCTTCCAATCCAGAAGGGAAAATGCCGGAACAGACTAGGTCGTCACTAAGCAGCTTACCATCCGGGAAAAGAAAGAGCGCCTGAGGTTTATCGCCCTTATTGTGCATGCAACCCCCTTTTCACATTCACCGCCGGACCACCCCTAGGCGCTCCCACCCGGGACCGAACCTATGTTCGGGTTAATGTCATCTTACACGGTATCGGGATTGTTGTCAAGATCCACCTTTTTTACCGCTTCAGCCACATGTTTACCTTCTCCAAAAGGAAAACCCACCCGTTCAGCTACCATTGTCAGATGTTTTGAGCGCGCTCGCGTGGGAGCATAGACGGCGGTCTCCCACTCGCTGACCGTTTGCTGCCGCACCCCCAGTAGTTCCGCTAACGCGGCCTGGTTTGCTCCGAGGTGTGCCCGCAATGCCCGGACCATAGCCCCATCCCACAGAATGGTATCTCCTTCGCGTCGCACTGAGTATCGCACTATCGGACGACCAAAGGTCACCCGCTCAGCCATCAAATCTACCTCAATCACATGGTAACCAGCTTCTATCCAAGCGGCAGCCTGGTTTACGCTGCGCCCCCGATTACTCCAGAAAGATCGTCCGCCGCGGGCCGAGGCGGGCAGCCGATCGCCGATTAGAGCCTCCATCTCATTGAAGGTGAGCGTGATCCTACTCTCCCTACTGCGGCGAAGTTGATCATATAGGCGGTAGTATTTAGAATCCGGCTTAACCGTCATCGATAAATAGTCTCACTCAATTGCATAGCGCCCCTCGACCAGCCGCCAATCGTTGTCATCCTTCGGTTGGGATGATCGGGGTTGAAGATTACTCGGAACCGACCACTTCCTGATCGGAATGCAACTGACCAGCCCCAGTCGACCGTACCACAACCCGGTTGCCCCCAGCTTGTTTGGCCTCAAGCTCGGCCTGGTCAGCTACTCGCACCAGATCGTTAACATTATCAACATTCTCTGGATAAGCCGTTCCGCCAACACTAACGCTGAGCTCTATCGATCGTCCCTTGGGCAACTCTAGAATCGTGCCCGCCATCGAGCTCTGCAACTTCTTTCCGATGCCCAGTAGTTGATCGGCTGAGCAACCGGGGAGCACCACCGCGAATTCATCACCCCCGTAGCGGGCCACCCAGTCTGTCTCCCGGATGCTCTCTTTAAGCACACTGACTACCAACTTCAGCAATTCATCACCCGCCAAATGCCCATGCCGATTGTTCACCTTCTTCAAGTCGTCAACATCTACAATCAGCAAACCGAGGGGGTAACCAAGACGCCGGGCCCGATTAAGCTCGTTATCTAGGTGGGCATTGAGGTAATTGCGATTGAAAGCCCCAGTTAGATCATCGACGGTAGCTAGGCGTTGTACCTCGGCGAATAATTGCGTGTTGGCTATAGTCAGAGAGACCACCTGGGCCAGGGCTACCAACAAATCCAAGTCCTGATCATTAAATTGCCTGGAAACCCTACCCAAGAGCAGAGCCCCTGAGACCCGGTCGCCGATATGCAACGGCGCACAAAGCAGGCTTTCGTCATCCACCGGCGTCCCATCCACCTGCACAGTGCGAGGATCTGTCAGCGAGTGATCTACCCGCTGGGGTATACCGTGCTCGACCACCCACCCAGTGAGACCTTCCCCCATTCTCAACTGCATGTCCATCATTTGATCTGCGTATTGACCCGAGGAGGCCACGGGGATCAGGGTTTCCTCATCCGACTCCAAGAGATATAAGGTGCAATCGGAGGCGTTCAAGAGCGCACGTGCCTTCTCGACGATCAATTCCATCGACTGGGGTAGCTCCAATTGGGATAATAACTCGCGCTGCACCTGAAGCAACACTATCTGCTCACGAGTCCGTCGCCGTAAACGGTAAGCCAACTGAAGGTGCTGTGAGACATCCCGAGCATAGCCATCGATTCCGATCACCTGGCCGGTTTCATCCATTGCTGTAATAAGAAACATCTCCACCCACAGCGTCCTACCTTTTTTATCCGCCATCCGAGTCATCAGCGAGGCCATTTCCTCCCGTCCCTCTCGCAGACGCTCCTCGGTTGCTAAGAACTCTTCCAGATCTGAAGGTTGAATTAATTGATTAAAAAAATTCGGGCGACGGAGGACTTCCACTTCTGAGTATCCTGTCATGCGCAGAAAACCATTGTTGACATGGGTCAACCCCTGGCCAAAGATCAGCCGGAAGCAAGCATCTGAAGAGCACTCAGAGAGCCGCTCATAATCGGGTCGCGTTCCCGTCATGCTCGGGTACTCCTATTTGGTAGCCAGTGCATCTGCTCCCGGATCAAGCAGGGCATCAGTAGTATTATCACCGATATGAAACCTACCCCAGATTGGATAAAAAGCGACTGGCACGGCTAACTAGTTTCATCGCACCCACTACCAGTATAAAACGAGCTGCGCTGAGCGGCAATATATCTGTTCGCTTTGTCAATGCAAAACCGAGTCTACCGAAAAGCAACCACCATTAAGAAATTGGATATAAGTGTGAGGTAGATGCTTTACCCACACCCCCCCCACACACCGTTCACTTTCTCATATTGTAGCTTCTTTCAGCGAAGTCATGATGGAAATTTACAGAAAAACAAAAAGCGAGGCAGCGGCAGGAGGCCTCGCTTTTTGGCGGCTACTCTACTACTACTAGATGAGCAGCCTTGGAGGAACTAGCTTTCTCGTATAGCCACCTCCTGCACAACTATGCTCCCTGTTCGGAGCTTGGACACAATTGGCGAAGGGCCTGATACCCCATCGCTCTGTTATTCTCATTATAAGGACAAGTTCGCCCTATTTGCACACTTTGTAAGGCATCTGTAAGCACTGCGCTTTAGGTTCAGCGTTGGGTTGAGTGATTACGCCTCACTCTCAATGCTGGATGGAGTGGACATGGCATTCTTATGTTGATGTCGCGCAAGCTGGTCCTGCCCAATCGGGTGCTTGGAAGCACTTTTATTCACGCTGGCGCAGTCAGCACTGGTCCCCCGACCGTGGCGGCGCTATAATCCCTAGGAGACGACCCCGCACTAACCGTGCATTTCGATCGATCAACGCGTGTACCTCGGAGCATATGCGATGAACAAAACCTACACTGACCTCAACCCATCACCACGCTTACTTCTCGGCCCCGGTCCGAGCATGGTCCACCCTCGTGTCCTGAGAACAATGGCCACCCCCCTAGTTGGCCATCTAGACCCCGACTTCCTTGCCATCCTCTCCGATGTGAAGGACCTGCTACGCTTCGTCTTCCAGACGCAGAACGAATTAACCCTGGCCGTCCCCGGTACAGGTACTGCCGCGATGGAGGCTGCCTTGAGCAACTTGATCGAGCCCGGCGATCGTCTACTAGCCTGCATCCACGGCTACTTTGGCGAGCGACTGGCCGAGATGGCAGACCGCTACGGCGCCCAGACCAAGCGCCTCCAACGCCCCTGGGGGGAGGTCTTCGATCCGGATGAAATCGACATTGCTTTAAGCACCTTCCCGGCCAAGATCGTAACCCTGGTCCACGCCGAGACCTCGACCGGTGCTCTGCAGCCTGACATTGATGTTATTTCTGAGATCTGCCATCGGCGCAGCGCCCTGCTGGTGTTAGACTGCGTCACCTCTTTAGGCGGGCTGCCGGTCGAGATCGACTCCTGGGGCGTGGATGTCGCCTATAGCGCCTCCCAAAAGGCGCTCTCCGCCCCCCCAGGGTTGGCTCCAATCACCATCAACCCGCGTGCGCGAGAAGTTATCAACAAACGTAGTTTTCGACCCCCAATTTTCTTCCTCGACCTGCTCCTGCTGGAACGCTATTGGAGCGACCAACCGATTTACCATCATACAGCGCCAATCAGCACTACCTATGCTCTACGTGAGGCTTTGCGCCTGGTCTACGAAGAGGGCTTACCCGCACGCTTCCAGCGCCACCGCGCGGTCGCCGAGAACTTATGGCGGGGCTTGGAGGCGCTCAGCCTGCCACTTTTCGTGCCGCAAGAAATACGGTTAACTACCCTGGCTACACCTCAACTCCACCAAGGCATCGACGACGCCAACCTTCGTCAGCGCCTGCTCAAGATATATAACATCGAGATCGCCGGCGGGTTTGGCCCGCTGGCGGGAAAGATCTGGCGTATCGGTCTGATGGGATACTCGAGTCGAGTGGAGAACGTGCGACTATTGTTGGCGGCTTTGGAAGATCTCTTAGGGGAGTAACCCAGACCTCGGAGGTCTGAAGGAAAGATGAGATCCTAACGGAGCGACCGCGGTACCTGGCGTCCGTAGCGCGAAGCGTAATAACCTAAACCACCTCCAACCAGCAGCAGCAATACACCAAGCAAACCTAAAAGCGCCGCGCGGTCGCCCCCTCCTGTCGCATCCCCAACAACCGAACTGGGCTGCGCGCCAAATTGGACATACTTGATGTCTCCAGGTTCCAGACGGACAGGGAGGTTCATGGTTGTCGTTGGATTGTGGTCCGGCGGGACAGCCGCGCTGACATTGTAATCACCGCTCTCAATATCGAGGAAACAATGCCCCTCAGGATTTAGGTCGGTGGTGTATTCGCCGGTCAACGTCCCGGAGACATCCGCCACGCTCACCTGTCCGCCTGCCAGTGGTTGCTCATCTTCGTCCAGCCGGGCATTCCCGTTCCCATCTACAAATAGGAGAATACAAATCTCGCCGGTGCCAAACACTGGGGTAGGCGTGAGCGGGATGGAGGTTTCGGTTGGCTCAACTCCTGGCATCAGTGTTGGTTCAACTGGCCCTCCAAAACCCAATTCAAGTTGCATCCCAGGCGAAATGAAATCCCCCGGCTGGATGCCGTTGCGTGACATCAACTCCTCGACGCTAATCCCGGCGATGGCGGCAATATCCCACAGTGTGTCATCTACCTGGACAATGTAGATGATCTTGCCGTCCGGACCCGGGGTGGGGGTCAAGAAAGGTGTGGGTTGAGCTGGTGGCACCATTGGCAAGCTGGCGCTCACCGGCTGAACAATAACCAAACCCAGCCCGATCAAGCTGAGCAATATAATGATCACGGCGGTGCGAGACAAAGGGAAAGTCACAGCCATCCAATCCTAGATAATTGCATTATAGCCTCTTCGGAGAAAGGGGTGTAGGGTTTAAACCAAATCCCCCATCCCTAATCCCCGATTCCTGATATACTCATCGCGGAGGTGCACCATGCCACTCGACATAATCGTCGGCGCCCAGTGGGGCGATGAAGGCAAAGGCCGCATCACCGACCTACTCTCCGCTGAGGCCGACATGGTCGCCCGCTACAGCGGCGGCGACAACGCTGGACATACCGTGACCGTTGACGATCAGCTATTCAAGCTTCACTTGATCCCCTCCGGAATTCTCCACCCCAGCTATTCAAGCTTCACTTGATCCCCTCCGGAATTCTCCACCCCCATACCACATGTCATTTAGGCGCCGGCATGGTCGTCAACCCAGCCAAGCTGCTGGAGGAAATCGATCAATTGGACTCGCTCGGCGTGGATATATCGCCAACCCGCCTGAAAATATCAAGCGCCGCGCACATCATCACTCCCGCGCACATCGCCCTCGATGGAGCTAGGGAGTCTCAACGGAGTGGAGATATGCTGGGCACCACCCGCCGTGGAATCGGTCCTGCCTACTCCGACAAAGCCGCCCGCAGCGGTCTACGCGCAGGAGCCATGCGACAACCCGAAGAATTTGCTAGTCAGGTGCAGAAGCATATGCGGGCTGCGGGGGAGGTGCTAGGGAAAATATACAGCCTTGAGCCACCCGATCCGGCCGAGACCGCCAGCGCTTACTGTGAATACGCTAAGCGGCTGCGCCCCTACATAACCGATGTCGGGAACCTGCTAGCCCAGGCGCTGGAAGAGGACAAAGTCGTGCTCGCCGAAGGCGCGCAAGGAACCTTGCTCGACCTCGATCATGGCACCTATCCCTACGTAACCAGCTCGCACCCGACTACCCCTGGCGCTCTGCTTGGGTTGGGAGTCGGACCGAAATATTTGCGGCGAATCATCGGGGTGACCAAGGCCTTTCAGACCCGGGTTGGAAGCGGTCCATTCCCCACTGAGATCTTCGACCAGAATGCCGACAGTCTGCGCGGCACAGGCGAGAACCCCTGGGACGAATATGGCACCACTACCGGTCGACCGCGTCGCGTTGGTTGGCTGGACGGCGTCCTGCTGCGTTACGCTGTCCGGGTTAACAGCTTCACCGAGTTGGCCCTGACCAAACTGGACATACTCTCCGGTCTCGACCCGCTGCGTTTATGCGTGGCTTACCGGCATGATGATGACCTGCTCAGCGACCTACCTGACAGCCCAGCTGACCTCTCCCCCTTCACTCTGGAGTACGAAGAGCATACCGGCTGGCAGATAGATCTATCGCAGGCTCACTATTGGGGCGATCTGCCGCCCGAGGCCCAAGACTATGTACACCGGGTGGAGGCGCTCACCGATCTCAAGGTGCGACTGATCTCCATTGGGCCAGAACGCGAGCAGGTGATCCGTTGGGACCTTGATCTGTGAGTGCGCACGCCTGAACCCTTCTACTCAGGTATAATCGCCGCATGTCTCACACCCGCCGCAAGTGCCTGGTACTCTTATTAATCGTCATCGGGCTTTGCGGGTTACTCGCCGCCTTCGCCTACAATCAACCCTTGGTACAGGAAAGGATTGGTTGGCGTATCTCCGTGCTGCTCGCCGAGATCAAATACGCCCTCTCTCCGCCCGAACAGGCGGTCTTCACCCCCAACCCGACGGTCGCCTATATGGTCCAAGCCACCCTGGATGCCTTCACCCCCACCGCCACACCGACTCCCAGCATGACCCCCACGCCAGGCCCCACTTACCCGCCGACCTTCACCCCGACAGCCACACTTGAACCCACACCCATACCAGCAAGCGTCCAACTCGACGGGATTCGACACGAGTACCAGAAGTATAACAATTGCGGTCCGGCGAACCTGTCGATGGCTCTTTCCTTCTGGAGCTGGGAGGGCGACCAGCGCGACACAGCCGCTTTCCTCAAACCCATCCAGGACGACAAGAACGTCATGCCCTACGAGATGGCTGCTTATGTGGAGGAGCAGACATCGCTTAATGTGATCGTCCGCGTAGGAGGGGACCTCGAACTGATCAAGCGCTTCATTGCCGCCGGTTTCCCCGTATTGGTTGAGAAGGGGTTCGACGTGCCAAAGAAAGCCTGGATGGGACACTATCAGTTAATCACCGGTTACGATGATGAACGTCAAAGATTTACCGCCCAAGACTCCTACCAAGGAGGCCCCAATCTACGAGTCCCCTATGACCAACTGGCGGAATATTGGCGGCATTTCAACTACACCTATCTGGTGATCTTCCCTCCCGAGCGGGAGGCAGAAGTGAGAGCTTTGCTCGGTCCTCATGTGGACGAGACCTACAACTACCAGTATGCAGCCGAGGTGGCCTCAAATGAGATCTTCAGCCTCACTGGCCGCGCTCAGTTTTTCGCCTGGTTCAATCGCGGCAGCAATCTAATGCGACTCCAGGACTATGGAGGGGCCGCTGCCGCTTACGACAATGCCTTCCAGGTTTACGCAGATCTGGACCCCGAACTTCGACCATGGCGGGTGATGTGGTACCGGACCGGCCCCTACTGGGCTTATTACTATACCGGACGCTATTACGACGTGGTCAACTTGGCTACCGAGACGCTTATCATCGTAAGTGAAGTAGAGGAGAGCTACTACTGGCGAGCACTGGCGAAAGAAGCCCTCGGTGATGTGACCGGCGCCATCCAGGATCTACAATCGGCGTTGAAATACCACCCTGAATGGGAACCTGCTTTGATGCAGCTCGAACGTCTGGGCGCGTCTCCGTAATGGCGATACCGGATCATATCAAATAAATCGTCTCAGGGATTCCTCGCTCGCGTGGCTAGCTCAGGAGTGACACTTCCGGGGCCGAATGTCATCCCGAACGAGCTCTTCGACAATCCTTCGACTACGCTACGCTCCGCTCAGGATGAAGCTCAGGACAGGCTCTGCGAGTGAGGGAAATCCTCCGGAGCATCGTTAGGGAATGAAGTTAATAGCGTGTAGACTCCTCGCAACATAGTTGCTCGGAGTAACATCACCCCATCATATTCATACTGACGAGACACTGGCCTTGACATGAATAACACTGAAACGCATGCAACAAGCTCATCAGCACCCAAAGGGACCTTAATTGGACGAGTGGCGCGCTCAACACTGATCGTGATGGGTGGGTTGGCCGCCTCGATCGTGGTCGGATTGGTTCGGCAACGTATCGTCGCCGGCAAGTTTGGCACTAGCGCCGCACTTGACGCTTACACCGCGGCCAACGGAATCCCCGAGATTTTATTCACCATGCTGGCGGGTGGGGCGCTAGCGTTTGCGTTTATCCCGGTCTACACGGAACACCTGAACAAGGACGACACTCGGGCCTCAAACAGGCTCGCCAGCCAGGTGACAAACACGATATTCCTCCTGACCGGCATAGCTGCGCTTGCTCTATCACTGCTAGCGCCAACCTTGGTAAGTGCACCATGGGGCATCGGACCCAATTTCCCCTCCGAAGTACAACGCCTCACCGCTCAATTGATGAGGGTGTTGCTCCTGTCGACTGTAGTTTTCGTCATCAGCAGCATCCTGACCGGCACACTGCATGCTCACCAGCACTTCCTGCTACCCGCCATCGCGCCCACTATGTACAGTGGGGGGATCATCTTTGGCGCGCTAGTGCTTGAGCCTGCGCTGGGGATTTTCGGCTTGGCCTGGGGTGCAGTCTTGGGCGCGCTGCTGCACCTGATGGTCCAAATCCCGGGCTTGATCCACTACCGCATCCGTTGGCGTCCCACCTTTGGCTGGCGTAATCCAGCGTTGAGGCGGGTGGCGGTCCTGATGGCGCCGCGGGTTATCGATCTGCTGATGGCACGCGCCAGCATCGATTGGATCAATGCCAACCTGGGCTCAGGTCTGGGCGAGGGACGGGTATCCTCCCTACGCTATGCGTTTCAACTTATGAACACTCCCTGGACGTTGATCGGCACCGCGATCGGGATCGCAATTTTTCCCACCATGGCTGCACTGGCAGCAGAAAAGGACGTGAGCGCCCAGCGCAATGCTCTTAGCGGCGCCTTGCGGGCGATCCTCACACTAGCGCTCCCGGCGGCAGTGGGGTTGATCGTGCTTGGTCGTCCAGTTATCGGAATCTTATTTGAAGGCGGCGAATTCACCGCTGAGAGCACCGAGTTGGTCTATTTCGCTCTGCAGTTCTATACGTTGGCCTTAATCAGTCAATCCGTGCTCGAGGTAGTGGTGCGGGCCTTTGCCGCCCAACAAGACACCTTGACCCCACTTCTGGTTTCTTTTTTCACCACTGGACTCAATGTCGGGTTGGCTGCATTTGCGCTGGCGAGGCGTCGACGCCCGAAGAATCCTGCTAGATGCCGGCAAGGCCGCGCTGGCCGCGATCGTTATGGGCGGTTCGATTCTGGCTTTCGATGCTCTGCTAAATCCTGGAAGAATAACCTTACTGCTCGGTGGCGGCTTATTTGGTGGGGTGATCTACTTTGGATTGGCTCTGCTCCTCGGCATCCAGGAAATCCGCACCCTGCCGCTGGCAATGCTGCGCCGCATCTGCCGCGATCGTGCGCTTACGATCCCGAAATAATCCTCATGGAACTATAGGCTTCCCGTGTCATTAGCAAAAACGTGAGGCCTCTACTGCTTCTCATACGGTTGACCGTCAGCAGCCGGCATCCTGGCCCGTCCCACGAAACCAGCCAGAACGATCATCGTCGCCAGATACGGTGCCATCCCTAGTAGTGTACCGGCGATACCCACTTCTAGCAGGGCTAGTTTCTCCTGCCAAGAATCAAAGAAGCCGAAGACTAAAGAACCCAGAAAAGCCCCCCCAGGGTTCCAATTGCCGAAGATCATCGCCGCCAGTCCCAAGAACCCCTTCCCGGCGGTCATCCCTTCGTTGAAACGACCCGCAGCTCCAATGCTCATATACGTGCCAGCCAACCCAGCGATCGCCCCACTGATCAGCACGCAGATGTAGCGTGTGCGAAACACGTTGATGCCCAGTGTGTCGGCCGCTCTGGGATGCTCTCCCACCGCTCGTACTCGCAGCCCCCAACGGGTGTTGTTCATCAGGATACGGGTGACGACCAGAAGGATAAAAAGCACGAAAATGATGGGACTCAGGTTGAACAGCACCGGCCCTAACACAGGGATCTTCCACAGACCGGGAATGGCAAAGGCTGGAATCGCTGGACCAGGTTGATTGAGCTCCGGATTGAGGTTGAGAACCGAGCGTTGAAGGTAGCTAGTTAGTCCCAGGGCTAAGATTATGAGTCCCGCCCCGCTCACAATTTGATTCACCATGTAGCGGATGGACATCACGGCGTGGATCAGCGCCAAGAATACTCCCGCCAGCATTCCCGCCAGCACGCCGAGTAACATGCTACCGCTCACACTGGCCACCACGACCGAGGTGAAAGCGCCCACCAGCATCATACCCTCGATGGCGATGTTGACCACACCGGAGCGCTCGCTATACAGCCCACTGAGCGCCGCCAGTGCAATCGGGGTGGCACGCACCAAGCTGCTCGCCAGCATGCCGGTCAGGTTTATCGATGCGTCGCGTGTGGCCCACACAAAGAAGGCAGCGACCATCAGGCCAGCCGCTAACGCCACAACCCGGTCAACGCGCCTGAATCCCCTCGCTAATTGCCACACCCCAGCGAGAGCAATGAGCAGACCAATGACCAGCAGTGCGGGCCATGTTGGCAATACCAGATCGGGCGCTTCGATCGTCACCCCGGCTCTCAAGCTGGTGAGAACAAAGGTCGACTTCAGCTCTTCTACCCTCGGTGGCAACAGCAAAAAGATCAGCGCAGCCAGAACGAGGAAGAAAACGCCAAGGGCGATCTCCCTGATGGTTCTGCCTGATTTGCGAGTAAGAGTAACTGTCGCCATCGTTTCTCCTTACTAACCCCAGCCCCTGGCAAGGGTTTTCTCACCCTCTCGAATCGCCTTGATGCGGTAAATACCGCGGATGATTTCTGGCGCAGCGACGAAAATAATCACCAAGGCCTGGATGATACGGATGATCTCCACCGGCACACCCGCCACAGATTGCATGCGTGCTGCTCCACCTCTCAGAAAACCGAAAAGGAGCGAGGCTAGAACCACTCCCAGGGGGTGACTGTTTCCTAACAAAGCTAGCGCTATCGAATCGAAGCCATAGCCGGTGGAGAAAGCCCGCACCATTTTGTGGTTGACACCGAGGACCTGAGCAGTCCCAGCCAGCCCGGCCAGCGCACCACTCAAGGCCATCGTGAGCACTATTGTTGAGGTGATGCGCACACCCGCGTAGCGAGCCGCGTGTGGATTCGCTCCCACCATGCGGATTTCTAGCCCGCGGGTTGTCTTCCAAAGGAACCAGTACACCAAGGCCGCTACAGCCAACGCTAGAAAGAAGCCCGCATGAATTCGCATAGGCTTGGGGAACAAGGACGGAAGATAGGCGCTCGTAGCGATCTCTATTGTGATGGGCAGTCCGCCCGGGCCAGCCATCGGCCCTTGCAGCAAGTAGTCGGTCAACCGAAAAGCCACGTAGTTCATCATGATCGTGTTGATGACTTCGTGGGCTCCAGTGCGCGCCTTCAGAAAGCCAGGGATAGCACCCCAGATAGCTCCCGCCGCGATCCCGGCTAGCAATGCCAGCGGTAGATGCACAAACCAAGGTAGATTGGTGAAAGAATAGCCTACATAGACGGACGCGAGCCCACCCAGGAACAACTGACCTTCGGCGCCAATGTTGAACAGTCCACCTCGAAAGCCCAGCGCAACGGCAAGTCCAGCGAAAATGTACGGTGTTGCAATGACAAGGCTCTCGCTGAACGGTCGGAAAGCCTCGAGCAATGGCCTAGTCTCCCCGGTCCCCCTCCAGTTGCGAATGGCCTCCGCGATCTGCTTTGGTTGGCCAAAGGATCCTTCAAAAAGCGCGATGTAGGCATCGCGCACGGTGAACCAAGTGATCGAGAGCACACCCAAGGGATCCTGGAAGAAAGCCTTCCACGCCGTAAGCACATCTGGTGACGAGACCGCAATGATTACCGCACCGATCACGAGCGCCGAAAACACGGCTAGGATCGGCAATAGCAGCGAGGATAACTTGCCTGTCCTGACGAAAATGCGCTGCAGGATATTCTTCGTGGGCTCGACCGGTGTTTCGGCCGTTTCGGAGGCGGCTGGTTTCTCGCTCAATTGGACCTCCCATTCACGCGCTAGGTCGGAAGAAGCAAGGATCGGCTATGCATGAACCGGCACCGGCTCCTGCTCTTGAATGCCCGCCATCAATAGCCCCAGCTTCTCCTTGGTCGCCTCGACCGCTGGCAAGATGGCAATGATCTTCCCCTCAAACATCACGGCAATTCTGTGCGAAAGACTCATGACTTCATCAAGCTCGGGCGAGACCAGTAGCACCGCTGTCCCTTCGTCTCGCTTCTCCATAATTCGGTTGTGAATGTACTCGATTGAACCGACATCTAATCCCCGTGTTGGTTGTGAGGCAATTAGCAGTCTGATGGGGCGCGAAAACTCACGCGCTACGATGACCTTCTGTTGGTTTCCACCGGAGAGGTTCGAGGTGGGCAAGAAGATGCTTGGGGTTCGAATATCGAAGAGCTCCACTCGCTTCGATCCAGCTTTTTCGATCTCATCGTGCTTAAGGGAAATGCCCTTGGCGAAAGGTGGCAAATAATATGTGTTCAGCACTAGGTTGTCCACAACGGGGAAGGAAAGCACCAGTCCGTCCTGCTGACGGTCCTCAGGGACATGGGCCGTGCCGACCTCCATTATCTGCCTCGGCGATGCGTGGGTGATATCCTGACCCAAAACGGATACCATACCGCCATCAATCTGGCGCAGCCCGGTGAGAGCCTCCACCAGCTGCGTCTGGCCATTACCTTGAACACCGGCAACCCCCAATATCTCTCCTGCGCGCACCTGGAAACTGACCCCATCCACCGCCAGAAACCCCCGATCGTCATACACCGTCAGGCCCTCTACATCCAGCACCACCTCACCCAACTGCGGTGGCTTCTTATCGACTTTGAGGATCACTTCCCGGCCCACCATCATCTTAGCCAGTGATGCCTCAGTGGCCTCTGCGGGGGTTGTTGTTCCGACCACATGACCATCGCGAAGCACGGTAATGCGGTCGGCGATGGTCAGCACCTCTTTCAACTTGTGGCTGATGAAAACCAAGGACTTACCCTGAGAGGCCAAAGAGCGAATGATCTTGAAGAGCTCCTCCACCTCTTGCGGAGTGAGCACCGCTGTTGGCTCGTCGAGGATCAAGATGTCGGCCTCTCGATACAGGATCTTGATGATCTCCACCCGCTGCTGTACACCGACCGGCAGATCCTCTACCATGGCATCGGGGTCAACTAACAACCCGAACTGAGATGAGATCTCGCGAACCCGCTTGGCAGCCGCCTCACGGTCAAGAAGTACACCGACCTTGATCGACTCGACGCCCAGCATCACGTTCTCGGTCACGGTGAAAACGGGGATCAGCATGAAGTGTTGGTGAACCATGCCAATGCCATGTTGAATGGCGTCGTTTGGGTCATGGATGTCAACCCTTTGGCCACGAATATAAACATCGCCCTCATCGGGGGTGTACAGGCCGTAGAGGATGTTCATCAGCGTGGTCTTGCCGGCGCCGTTTTCGCCCAGCAGGGCATGGATCTCTCCCTTATTGAGGCTCAGGTCGATGTGATCGTTCGCCAGCACGCCAGGAAACGTCTTGGTAATCCCACGTAGTTCGAGGATTGGATGCATCTGATTCCCCCGGGAGAACTCACACTTCCGCTTAATTGTGCAGAAGCCAAAGACAAGTTAGGTCAGGCGGTGCTCTAGGCGCCGCCTGACCTAAGCAAATGCTAGGAATGCCCTATGAAAGAGCACGACTCTTAGTACAATCCGACCGGGCACCAATCCGGGTAGGAGAGACAACCGGTGTCAGCGATCTCGCCCGAGATGATCTTCTGCTCAAGTTCCACAATCTCGGCTTTTAGATCATCGGGGATAACGTCCTCGAGATCATGATAGGGAGCAAGTCCAACACCGCCATTGGCCAGATCGCCAATGTAGTAGGAGCAACCCTCAAAGTTGCCCTCCATAGCGTCATTGATCACGTCGAATACGGAGTTCGTCATGTTCTTCATCACGCTGGTCAGCATGACGTCTCGAGCATCCGACAGCAGGTCATAGGCATCGAAGTCCACCCAGATGCCGTAGCCACCGCGCTCGCGAGCGACATCAAAAACGGGTGCGCCAATCAGGCCACCAACCGGTATGAAGATGTCCGCACCCTCGTCAAAGAGACTCTCACCGGCTTCCTTGCCCTTGGTCAGATCGACGAAGTCGTCGGTGAAGAGCCCTATACCGGTTTCGCTGTTCCAGCCGAGGAGCTCGACGCTGGTACCATGGACCTGGTTGTAGTAGTTCATACCGGCCTCATAGCCGACGCCGAAGATTGTCACCGTGGGGATCTTCGATCCGCCGAAGTAGCCAATCTTTCCGGTCTGGGTCATTCCGGCTGCCAGGTAACCGGCCAAAAAGGCCGCCTGGTCGGTCTTGAATTCCTGGCCCATCACATTCGGGATGCACTCGTCATCGCCGACCACACCCGCAGCAACACTCCAGTGGGGGTATGACATGTCAATGATGGTGAACTCCAGGTCCGGATACAGGGCGGCTACGTTCGCCGTAGCACCCCCCAACCAGAAACCGGAGGCAATGATCAGGTCATAGCCCTGGCTGGCAAACTCGGTCAGGTTAGGCTCATATTGGGATGCCTCGTCAGACTGGATGAACTGACCCTCGACACCCAACTCGGCGATGGCCCGCTCAACACCCAACCACTGCGCGGTGTTGAAGCTCTTGTCGTCGATGCCGCCGGTGTCGGTGACAAACCCAACTCGGAAGGGCACCTCCGTTGGGGGTGGCGGTTCGGTCGGGGGTGGAGCCTCTGTGGCTTCCGGCACTTCTACGGGAGGTGGCGCTTCAGTTGGGGCTGCAGGTTCCTCCACGGGCGTCGCCTTCGCGCAACCCCCCAGCACAAATGACGCTAGGAGCAACAACGAAAGGACGGCATACATTTTCTTCATTTCTCACTCCTCCTTAAAAAAGAGTTGTCACAGTTTCTTTTCAGGATTACGAATGGTTAAGTTTCCCTAGGCTCACTCCTTTCCT
>Ga0209986_10002560_pt1 | contig 16546 bp, 13 predicted proteins | sample BlataG_FD_183168 | JGI IMG/M metagenome (GOLD analysis project Ga0209986, IMG submission 183168) | Deep subsurface microbial communities from Black Sea to uncover new lineages of life (NeLLi) - Black_00105 metaG (SPAdes) (version 2) | ecosystem: Environmental > Aquatic > Marine > Oceanic >...
ATTTGTCTTATCGTAAACTTAGCTGTTATTGACAGGTTACTTCGTCTGGCGTACAGTGTCCGAAGAGCAGTTGGGTATTATGGATATTCGCTGAAAAAGGAGGGTTGCGACTATGTCTGATTCGATCATCACAGGATACGCGGCGAGGGCAGTGGGACAACAGCTTGAACCGTTTACTTATGAGTCACCGAAACTTGGAGAACATGATGTACGGATTTCTGTCACGCACTGTGGACTCTGCTATTCGGACATCCAGGCTATCGACGACTATTATGGAGTAGTCACCTATCCCTTTGTACCTGGTCATGAGATAGTCGGGTACGTGTCTGCCGTGGGCAGTGCACCATCCGGTCTAAAGGTAGGCGATCGTACGGGAATCGGATGGCAAGGGCGGTCCTGCGGGGAATGCGCGTGGTGCAAGCGTGGCGAAGAGCAATTATGCCTTGATATCGTACAAGCAGGAACGTGGATGCCATATGGGGGTTTTGCATCCTCTGTTGTCGTAGATAGTCGTTTCGTATACCTTATACCTGACTCTATGTCCTCCGAGGTGGCTGCGGTACTTCTGTGCGGGGGGATCTCTGTCTACAATCCGCTCCGATTATATGCTGAACAGAGCGCACAGAAAATTGGCATCATTGGCATAGGTGGACTGGGTCATCTCGCTATCCAGTTCGCACACGCTCTTGGCTATGAAGTAACAGTAATTTCATCCTCACTGGCGAAAAAAGAGGAGGCGCTGGGTTTTGGCGCCGACCACTTTGTTATCTCAGATGATAAAGCTAGCTTTAGGAAGCTCGAATTTAACTTCGACCTCCTGTTGTGCACTGCTCATGGAGATATCAACTGGGAATGGTTACTAACGACCTTGAAGAAACGGGGTAAACTGGTGCTGGTCGGCTTTCCGAATGTAGCACTCAATTCGACGGATCTTGTAGCACATGAACTCTCGATTATAGGCTCCTTCATCGGCAACCGGGCTACCATGAGGGAGATGCTTTCCTTCGCACAAGCGCACGGCATTAAGCCATGGATCGAGTTGATGCCCATGTCACGGATAAACGAGGCGATTGAAAGGGTGAAGCAAAACAAAGCCCGTTACCGAATTGTCCTGGTGAATGATATAGCCAGTACAGGTAACTAAGTCATAGTAATAGAAAGCGTGTAGAATGTACCTGGCAACTACTGGGTATTAGATTGCTAGGAGACTCCTTCACAGAATCGTATACTACTGAGCTCACCATTATTGAACATTGTAGCGGATTGTGACTCCTTAACTCTATCGTATGTCTTGGACGCCGCACAAAGAACTATTGACAATTTCTTAGATAGCGGTACAATATTAGAATAGCCTCTGTAAGAAATAGTACTATAAGGCGAATATAGGGTTGGTGGTCAAGTGTGTGCGTCAGAGAGTTGCAGTAGTTCCCACAATGCTCAGCCCAGCACATATAGAAATGTGAACTGGGCTCTTTTTTCCTGCCACAGCAAAATAAATCCTACCTCTCTAAACCCAGAGCTGTCTAAAAATGTAGTTGCCCAATTCATTGGGCGACCGTGCCTGATAAATCAAGCAACTGCAAAAATGTGGAGAAGCGGGAAATTGATGGGTTGAACGTTTGGGATTGTACTTGTGTCTGTGCTGATTGGGGTGATGCCTGCTGCTGGACCTAGCAAGGAATTGCCTCCTAGATACATCCTCAAGGTTGACCTCTTGGAGAAAGAGGTGAGCGAGTTCGGGGAAATAGACGAGAACATAGCCCTTGAGGACATAGACTTCGTAAAGTTCGGACCACCAGAGGGTGCGGCTCCTGAGGAGGCCGACCCGGAGCAGAGGAAAGGGGGTGATAGTATTCAGGGAATTAAATCGTTGAAATACCGGAGACGGATTGACAGGCTGCGACCTATCTCCGGCACAAAAGGTCGTTGGACAGCTCGGAAACTCTAAATATTTGTCGGAGGTGAACGAGATGAAGAAGATACTGATAGTCGTATTAGTCATAGTGTTGCTGCTGCCGCTGATAGCCTGTACTCAGCCGGCAGTAGCTGAGGTGCTCAAATCAGATAAAGAGCGGATAACTTCGCCGGATGTCAATCCGAGTGAGCAAGCATTGCTGGTTGAGGGAAACAGCGCCTTCGCCTTTGAGCTTTATCAGGCGCTTAAAGGAGAGGAGGGTAATCTTTTCTACTCTCCCTATAGCATTTCACTGGCACTGGCGATGACATACGCCGGAGCGCGTAATGAAACCGCAGAGCAGATGGCCGATACTTTTCAATTCATGCTTGAACAGGATAGGCTGCACCCGGCATTTAACTGGCTCGATGCAGAGCTTGCCAGAAGGGGTGAAGGTGCTGAAGGCAAGGACGGGGAAGGATTCAGGCTGAACATTGTTAACGCCATCTGGGGGCAAAAGGATTATGAGTTCCTGCCTGACTTCCTCGATGTTCTGGCCGAGAACTACGGTGCCGGGCTGAGAATACTGGACTTCATAACGGAGACGGAAGCGTCCCGCCTTGCTATCAACCAGTGGGTCAGTGACCAGACGGAAGGTCGCATTAAAGACCTTATCCCGCAAGGCGCGATTGATGCACTGACCCGCCTTGTGCTGACCAATGCTATCTACTTCAATGCTGCCTGGGAGAACCCTTTCAATGAGGACATGACAGCAGACGGCCCGTTCTACCTTCTTGACGGCGGGCAAGTCAGCGTGCCGAGGATGAAACAGACGGAGGCCTTCGGTTACACCGAGGGGGAAGGATACCAGGCAGTTGAGCTGCTCTATGACGGCTGTGAACTCTCCATGGTTATCCTCCTGCCTGAAGCTGACAAGTTCGAGGCTTTTGAAGAAGGACTTCAGGCTCAGCAGGTTGATGCCATCATAAATGATCTGCAAAACACTCTGGTCACCCTGACGATACCCCGGTTTGAATTTGACGCAGAATTCAGCCTGAAGGATACCCTCGCCGAGATGGGCATGCCGATTGCCTTTTCCGGTGGCGCGGATTTCTCCGGAATGACTGGTAATCGTGAGCTGTTCATATCAGACGTTGTGCACAAGGCATTCGTTGCCGTGGATGAAGCTGGCACTGAGGCTGCTGCTGCCACCGCAGTGATTATGCCAGGATCAGCGGCACCCGAACCTCCTGTGGAAGTCACCATAGACCGCTCCTTCATCTTTCTGATTCGCGACATTGAAACGGGTGCCATTCTCTTTGTCGGGCGCGTCCTGAATCCCGCTGCGTAAGTAAATGCCGCCTGTATTGCACGAAAGCTTAGATTGTTACTTCAGAGGCAAAAGATAGGGTCGAGGAGTTAACCTCGACCCTGTTCGATTTGAGGAATATCTTTGCCAGCCTTAATTACTACGCGGTGCTAAGCTAAAGGTCGTCTCTGAAAAGCCAAAAGGTAGACATAAGCTTGAGTAAGAACTAAAATTTAGCTTCTATGCCAGCGTAGCTCAGGGGTAGAGCAGCGGTTTCGTAAACCGCCGGTCGTCGGTTCGAATCCGACCGCTGGCTGGGAGCTTATCTGACTTTGAATGGGTTAGCCCCGAAGCAGTCATTTTCCCCAAAGAGACATTTGTGTTATAATCCGCCTGAAAGTCTACCAATATCTTCAGTATACTCATAGCTGAGGTTCCTGGCAGGAGGAGAGCATGTCTCTCTTCTTGCTGTAGTAAAGGAGAGGTAATCACGGTATCGAGTATTCAGCAGGCTGCCAGCCAGAAAACAGGGGCAGTACTTGTTATCGGTGGGGGCATAGGTGGCATACAGGCAGCACTGGACCTAGCAGAGTCTGGGTACTATGTCTATTTAGTAGAACAATCCCCGGCTATTGGTGGGGTGATGGCTCAACTGGATAAGACTTTCCCTACCAATGATTGTTCTATGTGCATCCTTTCCCCAAAATTGGTGGAGTGTGGAAGGCATCGCAATATCGAGACCATAACCTATGCCGACGTTTTAGATGTCAAGGGAGAGCCAGGGAACTTCAGAGTATCGATAAGAAAGCGGGCAAGATTTGTAGATGAGACACTTTGTACTGGTTGCGGAGTCTGCCAGCAGAAATGCCCGTGGAAGACAGATAGTGAGTTTGATAAGGCTTTAGCCAAGAGAAAAGCCATCTACGTTCTCTACCCTCAGGCAGTACCGAATGTGCCCGTTATCGACAAAGAGCTTTGTGTTTACTTCCAACAAGGTAAATGCCGAGCTTGCGAGAAGTTCTGTCCAATAGGCGCTATTGATTTCACGCAGACCGACCAGGTCATTGAGCTGAAAGTAGGGTCTATTATCGCATGCCCCGGCTTTAATGAATTTGATCCTCGCCTTGTCCCACAATACGGGTATGGTGATTTCCCTAACGTCATCACTAGTATTGCGTTTGAGAGGATTCTAAGTGCCTCTGGACCGTATGAGGGTGAGTTACTAAGACCTTCTGACAGGCAAAAGGCACAAAAGATTGCCTGGATCCAATGTGTCGGCTCGCGGGGAATAGCTCCGCAGAATGGCTATTGCTCTTCAATCTGCTGTACCTACGCTATCAAAGAAGCAGTAGTGGCTAAGGAGCATAATAGTTCGGTTGAGGCTACTATCTTCTCTATGGATATACGGACTTTCGGCAAAGGGTTTGAGGCCTATTATGACAAGGCCATGACCGAATACGGGGTGAGGTTTATCAGGTGCAGGCCGTCCGTAATAGAGGAGGTAGCAGGGACAAAGAATCTGATAATAAAGTACGAAACTGAGGATGACAAGATAATCAAGGAGGAGTTTGACCTGGTTGTTCTCTCAGTCGGGCTTGAGCCACCCAAAGAAGCTGAGAAGCTGGCGAATAGACTGGGAATCGAGCTTAATAAATATGGATTCTGCCAAACTGACAATTTTTCTCCAGTTGAGAGCTCTAAGCCAGGCATATTCACTTGCGGAGTTTTCCAAGGTCCAAAGGACATCCCTGAGACAGTGACGCAGGCGAGTGCCGCCGCAGCTTCTGCCGCTGCTTCGCTTTCCTCAGTGCGTAATAGCTTGATAAAGAGAAAGGGATACCCCCCAGAAAGAGATATAAGGGGAGAGCCACCGAGGATTGGCGTTTTTATTTGCCACTGTGGCATCAATATTGGTGGGGTAGTGGATGTACCCCAAGTTAAGGAGTATGCGAGTTTACTTCCTAATGTAGTCTATGCCGAGGACAATCTATACTCCTGCTCCCAAGATACCCAGGAAAAGATAAAGGAGAAGATTAAAGAGCATAACCTCAATCGAGTGGTAGTTGCTGCCTGCACCCCGCGGACCCACGAACCTCTATTTCAAGAGACAATTAGGGAGGCAGGGTTAAACAGATATTTATTTGAGATGGCTAATATTCGAGACCAATGCTCCTGGGTGCATAAAGAGTATCCGGCGGAGGCTACTGAGAAAGCTAAGGAATTAGTAAGCATGGCGATAGTCAAAGCCAGGTTGCTCCAGCCTGTCGAGCAGACGCCTCTGGAAGTAATTCATAGTGGCCTGGTCATTGGCGGTGGAATAGCTGGGATGGTGGCTGCCTTGAACCTGGCCGAACAGGGATTTGAGGTCTACCTGGTTGAGAAAAGCGACCAACTGGGTGGGATAGCCAGAAGAATACAACATACTCTTGAGGGTAACGATGTCCAGACTTATCTTCAGGACCTCATCACCAGGGTTTCTGAAAATCGCTTAATCCAAGTGTATACCAACTCGGATATTGTTGAAGCCACCGGCTATGTAGGGAATTTCACCACCAAGATAGCGGTTGGTCCTAACCAGGATTCCCACGAACTCAAGCATGGAGTAGTCATTATTGCCAGTGGTGGCGAGGAGTATAAACCCAGTGAATACCTTTATGGCAAAGACCCCAGGGTAATGACCTTGCTGGAATTAGAGGGTGAGATCGCTAAAGGCAACGGTAGGATTACGAGTTGTGATAACCTGGTGTTCGTTCAATGCGTGGGTTCCAGGGAAGATGGACGACCCTATTGCAGCAGGGTGTGCTGCAGTGAGTCGATAAAATGTGCCTTGAAACTAAAAAATGTGAACCCTGAGATGAATGTCTTTATCCTCTATCGGGATATGAGAACCTACGGATTTAAGGAAGATTACTACCGGGAAGCCAGGGAGCGTGGGGTGATATTCGTTCGCTATGAAGTAGATGATAAGCCCAGGGTAGAAACTATAACAGCGGACAATCAGAATCTGCTGAGGGTTACCGCGAAAGACCCATTATCAGGCGAGGATTTAATCATAGATACGGACATACTGGCCCTGGGGGTGGCTAATATTCCTGCCGCCGACAACAAAAGACTATCCCAATTATTCAAAGTGCCATTAAACGAGGATGGCTTTTTGTTAGAAGCCCATGTGAAACTACGCCCTGTGGACTTCGCTACCGAAGGTGTGTTTATGTGTGGTCTCGCTCATAGCCCCAAGTTTATTGATGAGAGTATTGCCCAAGCTAAGGCTGCTGCATCCAGGGCTGGTACTATCTTATCTAAAGACATAATTGAAGTAGGCGGATTAGTCTCGTTTGTCAATAAGAACAAATGTAGTGGTTGCGGCGTTTGCCAATTGATTTGTCCTTTCCGGGCAATAGAGATTGATGATGAGGAGAAGGTAGCGGTGATTAATGAGGCTCTATGCAAGGGATGCGGAGCATGTGTTTCCTCCTGTATAGGCGGTGCTATAAACATAAAGGGATTCAGCGATACTCAGATTTTGGCTGCGATCGATGCCTCTTAGTACTTATAATGAGCTTATGGAATGGAACCCAACATAACGGAGTATAAATCAAATGCAACAACCTAGGGAAAAAGCAGGCGAATGGGAACCCAAGATAATCGCCTTTCTTTGTAACTGGTGTAGTTATGCCGGGGCAGACCTGGCCGGGGTAAGCCGGCTTCAATACCCTCCCAATACTCGGATTATCCGTGTTCCCTGTTCAGGCAGGATCAGTCCGTTACTAATTCTAAGAAGTCTGCAGCATGGGGCTGACGGTGTTCTTGTTTCAGGGTGTCACCCTGGCGATTGTCATTATATCAGCAGTAACTATGTAGCTAGAAGAAAGTTCGCTATCCTAAATAATTTTCTTGAATATTTAGGTATTGAGAAAGGGCGAGTGCAATTTGCCTGGATATCGGCAGCTGAAGGGAAAAAGTTTGCCGAGCTTGTCCAAAAGGTTACCGAAGAAGTAAGGACCTTGGGGCCAGCAACGAGATTGGTTAGAAAACAGGGCTAAGGCAGGTTCATGTTGAATACATCTGTTGCCATAAGAGATATAGCCAAGAAACTGCTTGATGAGAAGAAGGTTGACCTCATAATTGGGTTTGAAAAAGGCAGCGTCCCTCTGCGGAGCACTCCTTGTTTTGTCAGGAGCACCTCGGAAGCAGATAGGCTTATCTGGAATGTAAATTGTGAGAATAATCTCGCCAAGTATCTACCGAAGACAAAAGAGAGGGTGGGCATTGTTGCCAAAGGCTGTGATGTCCGCTCAATCATTGGTCTCATTAAGGAAAATCAGGTTACCAAGGAACAAGTGTTTATCATCGGTATTCCCTGTAAAGGGATGATTGATAGAAGAAAGATAGAAGCCAAACTGGACGGGAAGGAAATAATAGAAGCTGAGGAGGAGGATGACACGATTATCCTTAAAGGTCACAACCTCAGGGAGACTATCAAAAAGGAGGAATTTCTTCACAACTCCTGCAAGACCTGTACCCATAGGAATCCAGTAATCTACGATGTCCTGATAGGGGACAAAGTCGTGGAAGACCAAGCAGTTGATGAATATAGAGAGGTGAAGGAGTTTGAAGCTCAATCTCATGATGAGAGATGGCAGAGTTTCAGCGATGAAGTTAGCAAATGTATTAGATGCTATGCCTGTAGGAATGCCTGCCCTTTCTGCTATTGCCAAGAGTGCTTTGTAGATAGCTCCCAGCCTCAATGGATTGGAAAGACCACTAACCTTAGCAATACCGCGATCTTTCATATCGTTCGCGCCTTCCACATTGCCGGACGTTGTGTTGATTGCGGTGCCTGTGACAGAGCCTGTCCGATGGGGATTGACCTCAGAAGGCTTACCAAAAAGATGGAAATGGATGTTAAAGAGCTATTTCATTACGAAGCCGGAATAAATCTTGAGGATGTGCCGCCCTTGGCAACCTTTAATCCAGATGACCCTCAAGAATTCATAATGTAAGCATGGTGAACCACTGAAGGTAGCTGATGCAAGAATTGGAAATTGCTAAAACTGAGGTAGTTAGCCTCCTGAACACCTTAATCAGGAAGTATAAGGTATTTGCTCCAGTAGAGCAAAACGGCTTTATTACATTCCAAGAAATTCACTCAGGTAGCGAGGCGTTCCTCGATTATATTAACTCCAAGAAACCTCCCAAGGAGATATTTTTCCCTCAGTCAGAAAGATTGTTCAGCTATAATTTGAGTAAAGGAGCAGGTTGGGGCGTAGAGGAACCTACTTTGGAAGAGAAGCAAAAGATAATCTTTGGCATCCGCCCCTGTGATGCTAGAAGTCTCGTTCTTCTGGATAATGTATTTGATGGGAAACTATACAAAGACCCGTATTACACAGATAAGAGAAAAAACACAACCATTATTGCCATAGGTTGTAACCAGCCAGGCAGCACCTGTTTTTGCACCTCCCTGGGAGGGAGCCCTTTTTCCCAGGATGGCTCAGACCTACTTTTGGTAGATATCGGTCAGAAGTATATCATTCAGGTAGTTACCAAGAGGGGCGAGAAGCTTGCAAAAGAACATAACGACGTTAAGAAAGCAGAAGAACATAGTTTGTCTTTAATGCGAGACACCATGGAGACAGCAGAAGCTTTGATAAAATCCAAGATAGAGGTACAGAAGGTAACGGAGAAATTGGATAGTATGTTTGATGACCCCTTCTGGGACCTGGTGTCTGAGAAATGCCTCGGTTGTGCCATTTGTACTTATCTTTGTCCCACCTGCTATTGCTTTGATATAACTGATGAGGTTACAGGTCAAAGGGGAGAAAGGGTTCGCACCTGGGATTCTTGTGCCTTTCCCAATTTCACCCTGCAGGCCTCAGGAGTTAATCCCAGACCCAGCAGCAAGGAAAGACTCAGGCAAAGGATAATGCACAAGTTTAACTATTTCGTAGCTAATCATGGTATGGCAGCCTGCGTGGGGTGTGGCCGGTGCATTAAAGAGTGTCCCGTGAATCTGGATATTCAGGTAATACTAAATAGCATATTAAATCGTTAGGACATAGGGTAAAGATGAAGAACCCATATTTACCATTACCGATGAGGGTAGAAAAGATTGTCATCGAAACCGAGGACAAGAATATAAAGACGTTCAGCGTCAAGTTCCTCAATGATGAGGATGAAGCTAATTTCAACTATCTGCCAGGTCAGTTTGCCCAGCTATCTGTTCTAGGCGAAGGGGAAGCGCCCTTCGGAATAGCCTCGTCTCCAACACAGCCAGGGGAGCTTCAATTTACCGTCAACAAGGCGGGGGTGTTAACCACAGCACTCCACAACCTGGAAGAAGGGGAAATAATCGGGGTAAGAGGTCCTCTCGGAAATTGTTTCCCCCTAGAGGCGTTTGAAAGCAAGGATACGATTATTATCGGAGGTGGTTTTGCCTTTACCACCTTACGCTCCCTTATCAACTACATTTTACATCAGGAGAATAGGAGCCGGTTCGGCAATGTTGTAGTAATCTATGGGGCCAGAAGCCCCGGCTTGTTGCTTTACAAGGATGAACTTGAGAAGTGGGAAGTAAGGACTGACCTTGACCTACATCTTACCGTTGATAGGGCAGACAAGGATTGGCAAAGAAAGGTGGGAGTCGTCCCCAATATTGTCAAGGAGATTGCTCCTAGCCCAGAGAATGCCTATGCTGTGGTTTGCGGACCACCACTCATGATAAAGTTTACCTTGCCAGTTCTTAGGGATCTTGATTTTCCACCGGAAAGGATTGTCCTGTCGCTGGAGATGAAAATGAAATGCGGGATAGGAATGTGTGGAAGGTGCAACATAGGAAACCAGTATGTTTGTAAAGACGGTCCCATATTTACCTTAGCCCATTTAAATGAGCTACCCAGCGAGTACTAAAAATTAACGGAAAACTTTTAAAGGCGGTGATTGAAATTGAGTTCAATATTGGTAAACCAACTAGATTTCAAATTTAGGGACAAGATTATAGGGCAAGTTGAGGGAGAAAATTTAAAACATTGCCTGGGGTGTGGAACATGCAGTGCTGGCTGCTTCGTTAGAGAGGTTGATAAGAGATTTAATCCCCGAAAGATAGGTCACATGGTTTTGTTGGGAGCAAAAGACTACTTCAAGGACAACCCGGAAATTCCCTATCTATGCAACCTTTGTGGATTATGTCAAGAAACTTGCCCTTATGGACTGAATATCGGTGATCTGTGTTTAGCACTTCGCGCTCAATTGGTAGAGGATGGGATAGGTCCACTTCCTCAACATAAATCTATGGAAGAGGAGCAGGAATTTGTCCTCACCCCCTCTTTTACCCTGTCTCTTCCCGACCCTGATAGCACTGAGTGTAAGAGGGTCTTCTTCCCTGGCTGTAACTTGTCGGCATATTCTCCTTCGGTTGTTATCGCTACTTGGGACTATCTTAGAGCAAAGTTGCCAGGCACAGGAATTATCCTGAGATGCTGTGGGGCCCTTTCCTATGACTTGGGACTGTACCCCCAGTTCCAACAGATATCACAGGAGTTGGAGAACGAGGTGCACAGATTAGGGGCATCCGAGCTAATTACTGGTTGCCCCGAATGCTATGACACCATTAAGCGGGTGGCACCTCACTATAAACTAAGAAGTTTATATGAGGTAATGGCAGAAACAGGTATTCCTGAGATGCCTAAAGGGAGCGGTCAAACTTTCACTCTTCACGATTCTTGCAAAACGAGATGGGAAAAAGGAATACAGGATAGCGTTAGAGATTTGGTGGCTCATATGGGCTATCAGATAGAAGAGATGAGATATTCCAAGGAATTAACCCGCTGCTGTGGCCAAGGGGGGTTAATTGTTGGGCTCAATCCTTTCCTGGTGTTTAGCTTAACGAAATCAAGACTAGCTGAGTCTCATTTTGACATGCTCACCTACTGTGCTGCTTGCCGTGAGACTTTCGCTATGCACAAGCCCACTTTGCACATTCTTGACCTCATGTTTAACCCTAATTGGGAAAATGATAAAGCCAAACCTATCAATAAAACAACGGTAAGGAGAGAGAATCAAGCACTCCTTAAGTCATTATTGACAGAAAGATTAAAAATTTAAGAAGCGAGGTGTCAATATGTCCTGGGAAGAGATAAAGTTGCAGGTGGGAGATGAGGTAAAGAAGCTGCTGGAGGAAAGGCATATATCAGAGGAGGAGGTGAAGAAGGTAATAGATTTTGCCGAGACCAAGGGTGAGAAGCTATACCAGCAAGAGGCAAACAGGTACCTGGCTAAAAGCAGGCTTGGCGAGGTGACAATCTACGTCGAATATTCTACTGACGAAAATGGCTATATAGTCCATACGGCTTACTCACATAGGTCGAAGATAGGCAAGGAGTAGAGCAATGGAATGGTATTGCTTTAAATGTAAAGAGAAAATGGAAGAAGGTGAGGTAAACCTAGTCTATGGGGATATGAAGTTACCAGGAGCTTTTGGAGTTAAATGTCCTAAATGTGAGGCTGAATACCTGCTGGAGGAATTCGTGCTCACGCAAGTAAACGAAGGTGAGAAAATGCTGGAAGCGAAGTAAGAGGTAAAGCGATTATGAAGTCGGAGTTAGACGATTCCAGGCTAATGTCGCTTACCCAAGTTTTTGGAATGCGTCCCAGTAGGCTTAAACTTATTTCTGACGCGGTAAGAATTGCTGGGCTTTGCGACACCAATACGCTTTTAGAGGTCGGCTGTGGCAATGGAGTTGCAGCCGTTTTTTTATCCCAAAAATATGGCTGCAATGTCGTTGGCATAGATTCATCGGAGTGGATGATTGCTTTAGCGGCAAAACAAGCCGAAGCTGAGAGGTTAGCTTATAAAGTGAAGTTTTTGGTGGCAGACGCAGTGAATTTACCATTTCCAGATTCTATGTTTGATATCATAATATGTGAAGCTGTCTTCTCCACTCTTGTAGATAAAGAAAGGGCTGCTAAAGAGTTCAGGCGTGTCTTAAGGTCTGGTGGGAAATTATTAATACTAGACTTTGTACTTCGAAGGGAAGTAACAAAGGAGCTCCAGAGCCAAGTGTCTTTCCTCCCTTGTTTAGCCAGAACCAGACACTTAGAGGGATATATCAGGCTCTTTGAACAAGTGGGCTTTCAAAATTCCTACATTGAAGATTACCCACAGGAAGTGAAAAGGTCAGGTTACTGGATAGCTTATACTTCTGGTTCCTGGGATAAGCTGTTTGCCAACCTATCAGCACAGTCCGGCTGCGGTAGTAAAGAGACATTAGATGTTGATTCACTTGTTAAGACTTGTCAAAGGTTCTCTAAGGAAGCGGGGCTTGGGTATGCTTTGATAGCTCTGACCAAGCCATAGGGCAAGCAATTTCCTACCACCTTCTAAAAGGAGTGTAGTTTTATATTTATATAGCTTCTAATTTATGTAATAGAGGGTTTGGCAAGATGAAGGAGGTACTAACTAAGACAGAGAGCCTGTGCCCGGTTTGCTTAAGCCGGATACCAGCCAAAAGGGTAGTAGAGGGGGGAGATGTCTATCTGGAAAAAGATTGTCCCGAGCACGGTAATTTCAAGGCTTTGATTTGGCGAGATGCCGAGCTTTACCGTAATTGGAGTCAGTACAGCCAGCAGGCTGTTGGTCCTGAAAAAAGGTTTACTGCTATTGCTCGAGGCTGTCCTTATGATTGTGGTCTATGTCCCAGCCATGAGGCAGACACCTGCACCACTGTAATGGAAGTCACCCACAACTGTAACCTTGATTGTCCCATCTGCTTTGCTTCTGGCAACGAAGGTCTCCACCTCGAACCGGATAGCGATGCAATTCAAGGAATGTATAAAACCATCATAGAAGCTGGAGGACCTTACCCGGTGCAAATAAGTGGCGGAGAACCTACTATCCGGGATGACCTACCCACCATTGTAGCGCTAGGAAAGAAATTGGGGTTTTATCATATTCAGATAAATACCAACGGCATCAGAATAGCTCAAGATAAGGAATATCTTGAAGGGCTAAAAGAGAGTGGTGCCGACTTGATATACCTCCAGTTCGATGGCGTATCCGACGACGTTTATCGTACTATCCGAGGTAGAAACCTATTTGACCTCAAGGTTCGAGCGATAAGTAATTGCGCTGAGGTAAAGATAGGGGTCGTCCTGGTGCCAACAGTGGTTCCCAATGTCAATTTTCACCAGTTAGGCGAGGTCGTCCAATTTGCTAAAAAATGGATACCTACTGTGAAGGGTATCCATTTCCAACCGGTTAGCTATTTTGGCAGGTATCCCCGGTCACCGAAAGACGAAGATAGGGTAACCTTACCAGATGTTCTGGATGGGTTAGTAGTCCAGACCAGGGGCGAACTTAAGAAAGCGGATTTTTTGCCCCGCAGATGTGAGGACTCGCATTGTGCGTTTAGTAGTTTTTTTGTACTGATGGAAGATGGTAAATTACAAGCAAGGACAGACATCGCCCGGGAATCAGTAAGCGGATTCGGCTATAAGAAAGACCCCCCTGCGGTAACAGCGAGAAGGTTTATCGATAGACGCTGGAGATTGGTTAATGAAGAAGCAGAACAGGCTGAGAAAGGGTGTGGCCAGTGCTGTGGACAAAATCAAGACTCTTGGCTACGTTTCAGAAAAAGAGAAGGCATGTACTACCTGACGATTACTGGCATGCCCTTCCAAGATGTATGGACCCTCGATTTACAAAGGCTAAAGAGATGCTGTGTCCATGTAGTCACCAGCAGTAAGCGATTAATACCCCTATGTGCCTTTTATGTCACCAGTATTACCGGGGAAAGGCTGTACCAGAACCTTCCCACAGACATTGCACTGTCTCTCACAGATTAGGGAATTCATCCGGATAATGGTAATTGGATGAAAGAGATACTGAAAGAAACAGAGAGCCTATGTCCAGTTTGCCTGAGCAGGATACCAGCGAGGATAATCACTGAAAATAACAAGGTTTACCTGGAGAAAAGTTGCCCCCGACACGGCGATTATAAAGTTATCATTTGGAGGAACGACGCTGAACATTACCTTAAATGGGCTGAGTTTGGTGGTGATAGAATTCCTATAGGTCCCAAGAAGAGGCTTACCGAGCGTAATGGGGGTTGCCCCTACGACTGTGGTATTTGCCCGGACCATGAACAAGACACCTCTTCCGCAGCTATTATGACTACCAATAGGTGTAACCTGCACTGTCCTATTTGTTTTACCTATGGCAGCGAAGGACCTGTCTACGAGCCTTCCCTGGATAGCATTAAAAGGATGTATCAAGTCGTGTTGGATACTTGCGGGACATATCCTATAGAACTGTGTGGCGGGGAGCCAACCGTCCGGGATGACCTGCCTCAAGTTATTGCTATCGGTAAGGAGATGGGCTTTAACCATATCCAAATAAATACGAATGGCATCAGATTGGCTAAAGACAAGGAATATCTGAGCAGATTAAAGGAGGCGGGGGCTACCACTCTCTACCTTCAGTTTGATGGTGTAACTGATGAAGTATATCGTTATACCCGAGGCGCAAGTCTCTTTGACCTCAAAGTCCAAGCCATAAAGAATTGCGCTGAGGTGAAGATAGGAGTTACCCTGGTGCCAACAGTCATCCCCAATGTTAATTTTGAGCAAATAGGAGACATCATCCGGTTTGCCAAGAGATGGGTGCCCACGGTAAAAGGAGTTTTCTTCCAGCCAATCAGTTACTTTGGTAGATACCCAGGAACACCCGATGACAGGGATAGGCTAACTATACCAGATATACTTAGGGCTCTTGAGGAACAAACACAGGGAGAGTTGAAGGAGAGTAACTTTGTACCTCCTGTCTGTGAGCATCCCCACTGCTCTTTTTCAGGCTTCTTCATATTGATGGAGGACGGGAGGTTATTACCAACCACCCACTTGCAACCGAGACAAATCAATGAAGACGGGGCTGAACACTCAAGACGATTTGCCAAGCAATATTGGAGATTTGTTGAGGAAGATGATGTACAACTCTACCCACTGTCTCAACATGAGCCGACTCCTTTTGGTAGTTTTTTCCAGCATCTTCAAAGGAAGTATTTATACATTTCAGGCATGGCCTTTCAAGACGTGTGGAATATCGACCTTGAAAGACTGAAGAGATGCTGTATTCACATCGTTACTTTTACAGGGAAGATGGTACCTTTATGCGCCAAATACTTGACCAGCGTCGACGGGCAGCGGCTTTACCCGGGAATAGCATAGTTAGAAGGTAAATCAAATGGCAGAGCGGATTTCCCTACAGGAATCACTCAGCAAGATACTTAAACAAAGGATAAGGGAAACTCCGGAATACCGAAAACATATTGCTAAGGAAAGCCTGGAGAAAATAACCAGAGGTGATTTTGAGGATTTCAAGCTTTTCCAGCTTCAGAATACATTGCACTATGTTTATGACAAGAGCCTGTTTTACCGAGAACTGTTTAGCAAAAATGGGATAGAGCCGGGTGAAGTCCAATCCCTAGCTGATTTGGCCAAGCTTCCTTTAACTGCGCCCGAGGAATTGGCCGAGAAACCCCTTAGATTTTTATGTGTTCCCCTAGGAGAGGTGACCAGAGTGATTACTTTTACTAGCTCAGGTACCACTGGCCCGCAGAAGAGGATTTCTTTTAGTGAAAAGGATGTTGAGGTAATGACCGATTTTATGGGGGCGGGCATGAGCGTGGTGGCTACTAACGATGATGTCGTTCAGATAATGCTGCCCAGGGGTCCGGTCTTAGGGCAGTCTGACCTGCTGGCACGAGGTGTAGAGAAAATGGGCGCTACGCCAGTCATCACTGGTACTGAGCCAACCCCTGAGGAGCAAATTCAGGCGATTGAGAAACATGGCTCAACTGTTGTGTTCTGTGAGACACTCCGTTTTAATCGAATTACGGTGGAAGCTAAAAACAATCGTGATTTAACAAAATTGGGGGTCAAAGCCCTATTCCTTACTTCCAACTATCTATCTGACTCGATGAGGGTTAACCTCCAGTCTGCGTGGAACTGTAAAGTCTTCACCCACTACGGTTTAACTGAGATGGGATTAGGGGTAGCTGTGGAGTGCCCAGCACATAATGGCTACCACTTTAACGAGGCTGATCTTCTGGCCGAGATCATAGACCCAGAAACCGGGGAGGTTTTGCCTGACGGGGAGGAAGGAGAATTAGTCTTTACCACCTTAACTAGAGAGGCAATGCCGTTAATCAGATACAGAACGCACGATATATCCAGGTTGAGCGTTAAACCTTGTGAGTGTGGCATAACTACTCTCAAGAAGTTGGACAGGACAACACGAAGGCTGGAGTCGGCAGTAAGGATAGGAGAGGGAGATGAGATATATCCAG
>Ga0209986_10002561_pt1 | contig 16540 bp, 18 predicted proteins | sample BlataG_FD_183168 | JGI IMG/M metagenome (GOLD analysis project Ga0209986, IMG submission 183168) | Deep subsurface microbial communities from Black Sea to uncover new lineages of life (NeLLi) - Black_00105 metaG (SPAdes) (version 2) | ecosystem: Environmental > Aquatic > Marine > Oceanic >...
GAACCAGCGCCGGAGTTGGCCGACCTCGGAATCGGCCAGAGTACGCGCGCATATCAGCCTATGTTTATCAGCCATTACAAGGCCTCGTGGGTAAATAGTGATAGATATCCCGAGCCTGCCTGGCCCGGACACGGCTGGGACAGCAAGCGCATGGAGCAGCATTACAAGAAATGGGCCGACCTTGCTAAAAAAGGAGTTGGCGTGCACTGCGGCGAAGGCGGCGCCTATAACAAGACGCCGCACAAGGTGGTTTTGGCCTGGCTGCGGGATGTCCTGGAAATACTTACCGGCCACGGCATCGGCTTAGCTATCTGGAACTTCCGCGGGTCATTCGGCATTCTCGACTCCGGCCGAAAAGACGTCGAGTACGAGGACTTCCACGGCCATAAGCTCGACCGCAAATTACTGAAGCTGCTGCAGGAGTTTGAATAGGGTCAAACAGAATGACCCAATTGTCACCCTGAGCGAAACGAAGGGTCTCATATATGGAAAGACAGTGAGATTCCCGCTCCTTCGACTTTGCTCAGGACAAGTTTCGCGGGAATGACAATAATCAATTGAGATGTGACAAAGCACTAAGAATCCACGGCCTCATATTGAAATACAGTTTCTATCGGCACACCGAAATTTCGGGCTATTTTGAAGGCCAGGGGCAGTGAAGGTGCGTACTTGCCGGCCTCGATGGCAATGATTGTCTGGCGGGTGACGTGTGCCTTGTCGGCCAGTTGCTGCTGAGTCATTTCGCCTGCTTCAAAACGTAGGCGGCGAATTCTATTTGTCAAATTATTATCCGCCATCTTTACCTCTCTTACCGTATATTGTCTGCAATATTACTTGATCAATTCAAAACTTTCATAAATCTTTCTGACACTCTCTCTGTGCTCTTTGAAACGATCCTTTGGTGTTTCATAGCTGAATAGATATCCATTAACGCCGTCGACCAAAAAACAATCTTCAGCTACAGATGAGGATCCAGTTTCTCTATTGAACTGGTATACCACCCTTGGTACTGTTTGACCTGCTATTTCAATCTCACCTTCTTCCAACTTTTTGAAATTCTTCGCCATTCCTGCAATCACATTTGTCCTTGCGTCCAAAATGGTTTTGGGTGATGTCCCTGGCGGTACAGGGATGAGTGTAAGGCGAAAAGTGATAGCTTTTTCTTCGTTTGGTTGTATAGTTATGATTGGAATGCCGCTTATCGTGGTTTCACTGATAGACCAACCTATCTTCGGAGCAGAAATCCTGCAAGCAAAGTCCCTATTGGAATATGTGTTATCGGTAATCCCGGTTGTTACTTCGGCGATGGTTATTGTTTGCTCTTCTGTAAAATCCAAAATCTCTAAACCAAAATTGTCGACTAACTTATGCCGAATACGTTCAATCCCCATAACGGAAGAACCGTCCATGAATTTTATCAGGGAAGGCCCTGTAGCGAAACTTCCTTGCATGGCATCTACGGACATCCAATTCCCTAACCAAACCTCATTCCATACATGCCCTATCCACGTATTTCCCCCCGAACTCTCGACCCCCAAAATCACTTTGGTGGGAATTCCTGCGGCCCGTGCCAGCGAAGCGAAAAGGATAGTATACTCGGCGCACTTTCCACGCTTCTTTTTGAGCACTTCGGGTCCGGTGAGCGTTTCAACGATTATATCCTGTTTTATGTTGGAAGAAATCCACTTGAGAATCTTCTGGATTATGGCATACGCATCCTTTTCATCACTCCTAATCTCAACCATTTGTTGTTGAATTGCGGGATCACTCGGCTTAATAAAATCAGTATCTTTTAGGAAAGGAGCAAGTCTTTCATCATTGATAGGGGCTTCTACTCCCTTTGAAGCCAGGTTTGCCTTAATAAACTCCAGAATGACTTCATATTCATCCTTTGTTAATGTTTTTTTCACGACCTTCTGTCTGTTATCTTCAAGGTTAAATTCCTCAAAGGGAATATCTTTCCACCTGACTTGTATTTGTGCTTTGGCAACTTTATGGACATTAGGAAAGGATTTTTTGCTTTTCACCATCAAGATATAACCATCGGCGGTATTGAGATAAGTGATGTTCTGGGCATTTTCGGCGTCGGTTAGATAGCATCGCATATGGGTTTCAATAAATTCAATTTGATTGATATATCCGCGACGGTTTATGCTAAACTTTTCGGTTAGGTAATGCGTGATTGTTGCTTCCACCGCCTTTTCATTAGAATCAGTAACTTCTACTTGAGTATTAACTACAATCATATCTTTGGTGTCAAAGAGATTAATGTTGAAGGTCTCATCTTTTTCCCGCTTGAGAATCAAGTCCCCAAGAACCACCGCAAAATAGGTATTTTGAAATGGAACCACACGTGTAAGGACATCACCATCTTCATGCCTTATGGTTAGGTGCATCAGCCCATCGCCATATTCCCCTGTAACATAAACATCCTTGGCGCGGGATTTGTTATACACCTCAAAGGAGACAGGGTACAAATTCGCATCTACAATGTAAGTGCCCTTTTGAATGAGGTCCTGCTTAATACCCAAAAGGTCCATCTTCATGTGGGTATCCGATCTGTATTCGAAACCATCTTTTTCGAGTGGCCGGACAATTCTGTGATCACTAATAAAGTCCGTTCCCTTACGTTGGGTCTTAAGCCAGAAATCCCTTGTTTGCGCCAGGCATGACGTAGTGAAACAGAGGAACGCCATCAGAAACATGGGGTGCAGGGCAACCCTTTTTGTTTTTGCTGTCTTCATTATTTTCATTCAAATACTCCTTTTGTGCGTTATAATCTTTCCCACATTTACTCTACAATTCACCTACGACTACTGGGTCTGCTATCCTGACTTATGACAAGCCCTTTTTAGCACCAACCCGATACTGAATGAGTGCCGCTACAGATGATATGAAGAACCATACGAAAGCAGCTAAGTAGACTAGCCAGACTATCAATAAAGTTCTTATCGAACCTACTCGGCTAATTAAATAGAAAAAGAAAATCACCCCGGTTAAAAAGATGAAAACCCCCACCGCGCCAATGATTGTTGCCTTGCGCTCGATTAACTTGTCTCTCTCGTCATAATATTTTCTTGGGAACTGTGCTGAAATAATAACAATAAGAATCAAAGGGACCGTCAATATAAGACTAGATATTCTAAATGCAGCCGGACTTTTGGTTTTGATATCGATAACATCTATTTCATTCACCCATATAAACGTAATTACAACTGCTGCAATTAATAACGTCACGAGAGATATCGCAAAACAAAGCCAAGTTCTTTTTTGTGCCTTATTCATGATTTTTCTCCTTTACCTCTCCAGCCGTACTGAAACAGAATTGCCACTGAGTGCACAAAAAACCCCGTCAAACCAGCGGCCCCGAAAATAAATGGCAGCCAGGTAATGGATACCGAGCTTTTGGGCCCAAGGACAAAGAACGGCACCATACATGTAAGACCTACTACCATATAGGATGCAGAAAAGCTTGCCAGAGCTGCTCGGCTGTTTATCAACCTGTCGCGCTCATCGCATGTGACTGGGCCTTTGTCTTTCTTAAATATGAGGGGTCCCAACCCGCCAACGCCCGCAATCCCCAAAAATGCAAGCCCGGCAGCAGCAACCTTTGGCATTCCGAATATGTAGTACAAAATGGCCACCGCTATTGCGGCCAAAACCACCGCCGTCGAGATGCTGATTACCATCAACCACGCTGCTTTTTGTGCCCTGTTCATAGAATTTCCTCTCGATATTTGAAATTTAATTTCTTATTTGTATGTTTACTCTCTCACTTGGGAGACTTCGTCACATCCTTACAATTTTCAGCCTTTTATGAGCCACTTTGAATCATTTAACAGCAAAGTTTGTGCTTTTCACCTCTTAAATTCTTGGGCTTCTCTATGTTTGTAAATGTAAAGTTTACTTTACAATTTGTCAAGTATATTTTACATTTTTTGCAATTTTTTTCTCAAGAACGGTTGGTTGAAAACTGGGTTTCATCATAAGTCCAGTGCCAATAAAGCGTTGGACAAATTGAGGGAAAACGGTTTTTTTTGGAAATTTCGTAAGAAGCCGATGTTTTTGCTTGTGTTTTTTAGGCAACCAGGAAATCAATCAGTTTGAGTTTCTATCAGTTATAGACGAAAAAATCTCTTGCTCAAATTCTGGTGTATTTCCGATATATAGTTAATGGTGTTTACTGATTTCCAGACAAAGCAATGCCTGTTTTGTGCTGAGACCATACAGGCCCGCGCAATCAAATGCCGATTCTGCGGGGAATTTCTCAACAGTGATAAGGCGAAGGCCCTGGAGGCGGACCCGAAGCCGGATTCGCAGTCATTCGAGGACGAAGAAACAATCGATACCAATAACGTCCTGTTTGTAGCCAGGCCTTCTCTGTGGGGGAAGGCGCCGGTGATGGTCAAGGGCTTGTTCTTTATTATTCTGGCGGGCCTTTTGGTAAGGCTGCCCCTCGAGAACTTCGTTAATGACCTGTTAGGTTTGGGACTTACCGAAAACCAAAGCTGGACAGTTGGCGGGTACAGGATTATTGCCGGCTTTGGGCTTGGCTTAATTGTTGTCTTTGTTCTTGTGATGAAAGTAGTCAGGCTCAAAATGACCCGTTACGAAGTTTCGCCTGACAGGATCGAATGGAGCCGGGGTATCCTCGACAGACGGGTTGATAATATAGATATGTTCAGGGTGATTGACCTTAAGATGCGCAGGAGCGTGCTCGACTGTATTTTCGGGATCGGTACTGTGGGGCTGATAACGACCGACAAGACGGACCCGGAGTTTGAGTTTGAAAAGGTGCACAGGCCCCGCGAGCTCTACGATATTATCAAGAAGGCCAGCCTTGAGGCCGACCGGCGAACCGGCGTCGTACATCTGGAATAAATTTAAGAATTCTCATGCTCATCCGGGACGTACTCAATCAAATCACCCGGCGTGCAGCTCAATGCTTTGCATAAGCCGTTCAAAGTGGAAAAGCGAATTGCGCGAGCCTTGTTGGTTTTAAGAATGGATAGGTTGTTTACAGCCAGGCCTGTTGCCTGGGCTAAATCTTTTAGCTTCATCCGCTTGTCCAGAAGGACATAATCCAGTCGAATGTTAATCATTTGTAAGCCTCCTTTTAGACCAGCGTTTTTGACTCTTCAATAACGAGTAGAATCCGGCGGAGTATCTGCCCTAATCCAACCAAAATCAATATCTTTGTAGCCAAAGGCACCACTAAAGGTTGAACAAGGAGCAAACGCCCCGGACTGTTTTTTTCCAATAGGACAACGTGCAAAATGTAATATATCAAAACATTTTGTCCTATCAGAAGTGCTGCATACACATAGAGAACTTTGTCGCCATATCGCAGAATCCAACCTGGAGTATATTCATTTTCAAGCATGTATCTGATAAGCTGTGCTACTAAAAGTGCAATCAGCCCGGGCAGAACAAACTCGAAAACAAACGATACAGATGCATACAAGAAGTTCTCTGAAGTATATGGCCAGCCTATCTTACCTGCTGTATCACTCACAGCCAGGGTAACGAGCACGAACAGCAAAAACCAAATAGCACCTCCACATATCAGAACCCATCCAAAGATTCGCGCTGCTATACAATAAAACCTTAATAGCCGCCTGTTTTTTTCAATAAATTCGTTCATACCGTTTCTCCTTTCTTGAATATAACAATATTTCGTGTAATTATATATGAATATCGTGTAGTTATCAATGAAAATAATAAATTTTTGAAAAAAATTTAGTTGGTTCAGAAGTTAAAAAAAGGGGGAATATAGAAAAATGGTGGTCTCAGGCTCTCGGGGCCTGACGCTCAAGTTCAAGCATCTTCTCTTTTAATGTTATTCCACCCGGTGCGGAGAAGCCGCCGAGCTTTCCGTCGCTGCGGATTATACGATGGCAGGGGATAATCAACGGCAGTGGATTTTTGGCAAGTGTGCTGCCGACGGCCCTGGAGGCGTTGGGTCGGCCTGATTTTTTCGCCAGGCCCGAATAGCTTATTGTTTGGCCGAATTCTATGGCCCTGCAGGCGGTTAATACCGAGATGCCAAACGAACTAAACCCATCAAGGACAAGAGGAACATCCCGGCTAAAATTTATGTACGCACCCTCATAATAGGCGGTTATCTGTTCCTGAAGTGTTCTTAAAAAGGTTTTGTCGAACTCGATGCTCGATGCTTGATTCGGGATCGGGAGATTTTTTAAAAGCATTGATTTGATTTTTTTGGATTTCGGCCCGGGTAGTTGGGTTCGGCAAAGAGCATATTCGGTGCCGGCAAGGCCAAAATGGCCCCATTTAGTCTTGAAAACCACGTATTTTATCACTTTTTGCATTTTTAACCACGGATTACTTGGCGCGGCCTCGGGCTTCGCCCATTGGCCGCAACCAAAAAGTTCTTTCTGTAAAAATATCTCATAACTTCTTGTAAATAATGATATTACAATAAGTCATAACAAAAAACACGCATAAAAAACAAGGAGTTGAAAGATTGTAGTACAGATTGCACGGGTTTTGTTTTTTTCATTTGCTGAAGCCAAATTTATTGACGCAAGAGCAAAATTCTGTTAAATATGTTAGTTTTTACAAAAATAGCGGATGGCAGCCAAGATTTGCTGACGGCTTTTTTTGATTTTTTGCTTTTAATTTATGTCTCTTGAAGAGTTGAGAAAGAAAATAGACGAACTTGACCATCAGCTTGTCAAGCTGCTCAATGAGCGTGCGCGCGTTGTGGTGGAGATAGGAAAGCTAAAGACCAGGACCGACAAACCGGTTTATTCGCCGGACCGCGAAAAAGAGGTGTTTGCCAGGATTGCCGAGGCCAATGAAGGCCCGCTGCCTGACAGGTGTCTGGTGGCTATTTGGCGCGAGTTGATGAGCGGGTCTTTTGTTTTGGAAAGGCCTTTGCGAATCGGCTATCTTGGCCCCGCCGGCAGTTTCAGCCATACCGCCTCGATGCTCAAGTTCGGCCAAAGTGTCGAATACGAACCGTTGGCAGATATCACAAGTATCTTTGATGAAGTGAGCAAGGGTCATTGCGACCTGGGCCTTGCGCCGGTAGAGAATACTATGGGCGGCGGCGTAATAGAAACGCTTGATGCCCTGATAGATTCGAATGTGAAAGTCTGCGCTGAGGTTCTGATGGCAATCCATCATAGTCTTTTGGGCAATTGTTCTTTGGAAGAAATCGAGAAGATTTACTCGAAGCCGGAAGTTTTCGTCCAGTGCCGAAACTGGCTAAGTGCCACCTTTAAGGAGGCACAAACTATACCTGTAGCCTCTACTGCCAAGGCGGCACAAATGGCTGCCGATGAGCCCGGGGCCGCTGCCATTGGCTCCAACGTGGCTGCGGAATTGTATGGGCTGCGAATCATTTGCGAGAATATCGAGGATATTGCCAACAATATAACCAGATTTTTAGTAATCAGCCGGGAAGACGCAAGGCCGACCGGCGAAGATAAGACAGCTATATTATTCAGCACCGCTCATAAAGCCGGTGCCTTGGCCGATGTGCTTGATGTTTTCAAGCGATACAATATCAATATGACAAATATCGAGTCCAGGCCCAGCAAAAAAAGACAGTGGGAGTACTATTTCTTCGTGGACTTTTTGGGACACAGAACGGACAAGAACGTCCGGGATGGAATGGAAGAAGCGCGGAAGCATTGCCTGCAGCTTTCGATATTGGGCAGCTTCCCAAGAGCGACGGAGCTGCTTTAGTTGAGTTCATTGTTGATAGTTTATCGATGAACTACGAACTAAGAACTACGAGCTAATCAGGAGAGTTTTATGAGAAAGCCATTCGTGGCAGGTAACTGGAAAATGAACACGGACAGTTACACCAGCGTAGAGCTGGCTGAGCGTATTGCTTCCGGGGCAATGGAGGCAGCGAGGGGAGGCATAACCGTGGCGGTTTGTCCGCCCTTTGTTTATCTGCAAGCTGTGGCCAAGGCCCTTAGCGCATCGAGTGTTGGCGTCGGCGGCGCCCAGGATGTTTACTATGAACCCAAGGGTGCTTTTACCGGTGAGATAAGCTCGTCGATGCTGAAGGATATTGGCTGCACGTATTGTCTCTGTGGCCATTCGGAACGTCGGCACGTAATCGGTGAGACTGACGAGCTGATAAATAAAAAAGTTACCGCTGCAATTGTAGGTGGACTTTTGCCGATATTATGTGTAGGCGAGCTGCTCGCCGAGCGGGAAGCCTCTCAAACAAATGGGGTCGTAACTCGGCAGTTAGAGAACGGCCTGGCCGGCCTGAATGCCGAAAAAGCCTCAGCGGTAACCATAGCGTATGAGCCGGTCTGGGCCATCGGGACAGGCCTGACGGCCACGCCGCAGCAGGCCCAGGAAGTGCACGATTTTATACGAAAGCTGTTAGCTCAGATGTACGATGACCAATTAGCTGAGGGAATTCGTATTCTCTATGGTGGCTCGGCAAAGCCCAACAACGCGGCGGACCTGATGGGACAGCCTGATATCGACGGCCTGCTGGTCGGCGGGGCAAGTTTGAAGGCAGATGATTTTCTCGCAATAATGCAGGCGGCAATATAATTGAAAGGGTAACGAATATGAACGTTTTTCCACTATTGGCAATGGGTTTTGTTTTGAAGGTGGTCGGTGTCTTGTTTGTCGTTTGCTGCGTGGCGCTGATTCTAATCATTTTGATTCAGAAGGGCAGAGGTGGCGGTTTAAGTGCAGCATTCGGCGGCGGCATGGCCGGCGGAATTTTGGGTTCCAAAACCGGTGACTTCCTGACCTGGGTAACAATAGTGTTGGTGGGTATGTTTCTGACCCTTGCAGTGGTGATGGCCAAATTCTATAAACCGGCTGTAAGTGATTTTGGAGAGCCGCCGGCTCAGCGAGAAATGCCAACAAGCCCGGAGGAGCCATTGCCATTCGTTGGTGTCGAGGATACGACCAGTGATGTTAATGCCGGTACCGATGTAAATTCGCCCGGTGGTTAATAAGTAGATTGTTTCAAGGTGCGCATATAATGGTTGTGTGAACGGCCGAATTCGGCTTGAAAGCCTAACGTTATGATAAATAGTATGACCGGTTATGGCGAGGCGCAGGGTGAGGTCAACGGCGTAAGTTACGTCGTTGAAATCAAGACCCTTAACAATCGCTACTTCAAGGCGATTGTAAGGTTGCCGGAATTAGCGGCGTTTCTGGAAGAAGATATTGATAAACTTCTGCGAAAGAATTTGTCGCGTGGAACGGTAAATTATGTGCTTCGGCTCAAGGATACCTCGGCAAATACGCTCTTTGATATAAATGAGACAGCCCTTCAGGCAGTTGTGGAAAAATTGAGCCGGGTCGCGTCGTCGGCTTCTGTTAAGGGAACCGTTGATGTTGGTAATTTGTTGAACCTGCCCGGAATCATTCAGCCGGTATCGCCTGAAGAAGAAGTGGCCGAGAAAATCAAAAAGCTGGTTTGCCAAATAAGTCAGCAGGCCATAGATAAGGTCGGAAAAATGAGAGCCGTCGAAGGAAAGATACTCCATGATGATTTGAAAAAACAGTGCGCGGCCGTACAACAAAACCTTCAGAAAATACAGGCTCGGTGCGATGTAGTTCTCAAACAGTACGCAAAAAAACTAAAGCAAAGAGTCGATGAGCTGCTTGCACAGGCAAGACTGAAATTGGATGAAGAAACCCTTGCCAGAGAAGTTGCGGTTTTTGCAGACAGGTCGGATATATCCGAGGAAATTTCTCGGCTGGATTCACATCTGCAGCAATTTGTTCAATGCTGTCAGGCTGATGACCAGGTCGGACGCAGGTTGGACTTCATCAGCCAGGAGATGCTCAGAGAGGCAAACACCATTGCCAGCAAAGCCTCCGATACTGAGATTATCCGCTGTGTGGTCGATATAAAATGCCGAATAGACCGGATTAAGGAACAGGTTCAGAATGTAGAGTAGAAAGGATGCAGAACGTAAAGGGCATCGCAAGTTCGTACTGGAGTTGTAATGAACGACATTGAGAACAGAAAAGGCAAGGTGGTGATAGTGAGCGGCCCATCTGGTGTTGGCAAGAGCACTATCTGTGAAGAGGTGGTTAAGCGGCTGGATAATGTTTATCTTAGCGTCTCGGTTACTACCAGGCCGAGGAGCGAAGCTGAAGTTGACGGCCAGGATTATTGGTTTATATCGGAACAGGAGTTTCAAGAGCGAATTGATAAGGGCCTGTTGCTGGAACACGCTGATGTGTTCGGTCATCTATATGGGACCCCGAGGGACAAGGTCGAAGAAGCCGTGCGGGAGGGCAAAACCGTTATTCTTGAAATCGACGTTCAAGGTGCCAAACAAGCCAGGGTAATTTTCCCGGATGCGCTGATGATTTTTATTTTACCGCCGACTGAAAAAGACCTTATAGAACGTATGGACCACAGGGGCAGAGAAGCCGTTGATGCTGCTGAAGAAAGACTGAGCGGGGCAAGCAGTGAAATCGCCGCGGCCTGGCAGTATTATAAACATATGGTTATAAATGAGGATTTGCAGCAGGCAGTGGACGAATGTGTGCAAATCATTGAAAGTGCCTAAAGTGACACGTAAGTGTCATCCTGAAGCGAAGCCGAAGGATCTGGTCAACGAAAAATAGATTCTTCACTTCGCTGCGCTGCGTTCAGAATGACAGCAAAGCTGTCACTTTAGGCACTTTAGTTATGAGGTAAAAGATGATAGAAGAGCTCAAGAGTGAAGAGATAATTAACAAAGTTGGCGGTAGATTCAAATTGACGGCGCTGATTCAAAAACGATTGGGCGAGCTTTTGCAGGGTGCCAGGCCGTTGATTGAGGATGCCGCAGATAGAACAATGCTCGAAATTGTTATTCAGGAGATCCTGCAGGACAAAATCACCGTTGATGACGGATTGCCCGCAAAGGCCTCAGGGAACAAAAAGAAAAATTAGAGATAAATCAGCTCTACGCTACGCGTCGGCGGTAAAACCCCGTTAGAAATTCTGGAAATGATGAAGATGCGGCACGAAAAGGAAAATTTCTAACGGGGTAAAACGAGATACGAGATGCTCGACAATCTGAATATTCTGCTGGGTGTCAGCGGCGGAATCGCTGCATACAAGGCGGTCGATTTGGCCGGCAAGCTGACCGCTGCTGGCGCCAGGGTAAATACCGTAATGACGGAAAACGCCTGTCGGCTCATTGGCCCAAAAAGCTTCGAGGCGGTTACCTGCTCAGCCGTTTTGACGAGCTTGTGGAGTATGCCCGAAGAATATAAAATCGGCCATATAGCTTTGGTTGACTGGGCTGATATTGTTGTAGTAGCGCCGGCAACGGCTAATATCATAGGCAAAATAGCAAACGGTATCTGTGATGATTTACTTAGTACAATCCTTTGTGCGGCTTGGCGGCTGATTAAATCAGAGGCTGCACTTTTAGCTCCCGCGATGAACAATAATATGTGGAACAATCCAGCCGTGCAGCGCAACGTCAAGGCGGTCAAAGAAATGGGCTTTCAACTGATAGGCCCTGTCGAGGGCCGGCTCGCCTGTGGAGCTGAAGGCATCGGAAGAATGGCAGAGCCGCAGGACATCCTGAAAACTATCGAGAAAATCGCCTCAAAAATTAACAAGCGCAAAGTGTGACTCGATGCTGGATGCTCGATGCTCGTAAAAAGTGAAATTCGAGTACCAAGCATCGAGAATCGAGTATCAAGAATCGGGATGCGAATTTTAATTACAGCAGGCGGCACCCGGGAATACATTGACCCGGTCCGCTTTATCTCCAACGCCAGCAGCGGCAGGATGGGTTACGCCCTTGCCCGTGCGGCGCTCAAGGCCCGGCATAAAGTAATCCTGGTAAACGCTCCAACCACGCGAAGACCACCGAGTGAGGCCAAAATAATCGAAGTTGAAACCGCCGCCCAGATGTTCGAGGCGGTCAAAAAGCATTTTGAGAAGTGCGATTGTCTGATTATGGCTGCGGCTGTGGCCGATTACACTCCTGCCCAGCCGGCTAAAACCAAAATCAAAAAGACCGCCAAACATCTGACTCTCAAATTAAAGCCAACAACCGACATCTTGAAATGGGCGGGAAAGAATAAAAAGAAAAATCAAATCGTTGTCGGTTTTGCTCTCGAAGACAAAGCTGTCCGTGCCCGCGCAGAAAAGAAGCTGAGAGAAAAGAACCTTGATATGATAATCGCCAACACCTTTGCTGCTATCGGTGCTGACAAATCAACCGTTCAAATAAAAATAGCTGGGCGCAAATGGCTAAAAATCTCGCAGGCAAGCAAAGCAACAATCGCCAAAAGAATTGTTTCTCTGGTCGGAAGTATTTAAAACCGGCTCTCCCATTTTGGTTTGTGAAACACTCAAATGTTATGGTGTAGGGGAAATGGAATGTGTTGAATTATCCACTTAAAAAAGGAGATAAGACAATGAACAAAAAGATTAAAACAATTATTCTGTTGTTGCTATCTTCGTTAATATTTACAGTGATCGCAGTGGCTGAGCAGCCGGTTTTCCCAATCAAGGTAAGTGAGAATCGACGGTATTTTATAGACCAGAATACAAATCCCGTCTTCTGGTTAGGCACTACCCAATGGCAAATCTTTCGGGAATATACTCTGGACGAAGTTAGGACGACTCTTGAAAGGGTTAAAGGTAATGGTTTTGTCTTTGTTCAGGCGATGCTCATGGGCGTTGGTGACGGCACTAAACCCAATGTGTACGGGGAAAAGCCCTGGATTAATAACGACCCCCTCACGCCAAACGAGGCGTATTTCAAGAATGTGGATTCTGTTATCCGGATAGCCCGTGAAAACAACCTGGTCTTTTCGGTGACCCTTTATCATCAACGTTACCGCAAGTATATAACGCTAAAGAATGCCCGGGCGTGGGCGAAGTGGCTGGCTCAGCGGTATAAGGATGTGCCCAATATTGTCTGGTCGATGACACCGGAGGCCAAACAGGAGTTTATTCCTGTTCTTCGAGAGCTGGCTGCGGGTCTTCACGAAGGAGATGGAGGTTACCATCTTATTACTTTTAAGCCCGACCCTGCACCATACTCATCCAGCTTCATTCACAACGAAGATTGGCTCGACTTCAATTCAATGCAAACGTGGAATGGTGTTAAGCTGATTTATCCTATGGTAACAAATGATTATAACCTCAAGCCGGTAAAGCCCGTTTTAATGGCTGAAGGTGCATATGAAGCTGGCTCTGAATATGGATTTGATGTAACTCCCCTGTGGATTCGCAGGCAGGCCTATTATTCGTACCTGGCCGGTGCCCATCACACCTACGGCCATAACGATAGCTGGCGGGTTCTGCCTACATGGAAGAAAGCTCTGGATGCGCCGGGTGCTCGTCAAATGGGCGTCCTTAAGAAAATATTTCTGGGCCGAAAAGAATGGTGGTATCTCGTCCCGGACCAATCGATTTTTGCAAGCGGCGGCCAAGCCGGCGGAGATGTGCTGAATTTGGCGGCCCATCATAAAAACGGCGAATGGATTATGGTTTATTTAGGCAGCAAAAGCTCATTCTCCATCAATACGAATAAAATTACAGCAGGAAGTAAAGTGGACGCATTTTGGATTGACCCGAAAAACGGCGATTCGGTCCCGATTGGCAGTTTTTCGAATACGGCAGTAAGGTCCTTTTCGACGCCCGATGGATGGGAAGATGCTATATTGATACTGGAAACATCTGGTGGCTAAGTCCCGCCCCCAACATCTGCATCAAGAGGTTAGTATGATGACCTCCCCGGCCATAATATCGGCATAACAGTCACAACTTACAATGACGGTTCGCCCGCTACTGGGACTAAAGCCCTGGATGCTTCGAGACAAACCAATTGAGATAACGGTCAAGGAATTGCCGGCTCCAGTCAGTCCGTGTCTTTTATGCCGAGGTCGTTTTTTGTAAGGATGGACTCGAATTTGTAGCCGGCATTGGTGATATTTTCTTCGGCTCCCTGTTTGCGGTCGATTACGCAGACGATATTTTTGACAGTAGCACCGGCCTCGGTGATAATCTTGGCGGCTTCGAGGACCTGTCCGCCGGTAGTGGCGATGTCCTCAACCAGCAAAACAACGTCGCCGGCATTCAAGACGCCCTCGACCATTTTGCCGGTTCCGTATCCTTTTTTGCTGTTGCGAATGATGACCCAGTTTTTGCCGGATTCCATAGCGGTAGCTGCAGCCAAGGCCACGCCGCCCAATTCTGCCCCGGCTATCAAAGTAACATCGTCGGTAATATATTGGGCAAATTCCCGGCCGAGAGCTTTGAGTATGTCCGGACAAGTCTCGAAAAGATATTTATCAAGGTAATACTTGCTGCGCTTGCCGCTGCGAAGGACAAAGTCGCCTTCCAAGTAAGCTGTTTCCTTTATTCGCTTTATTAGTTCTTCTCTGGTCATTTTTTACTCCTTCCCTTTGTAAGACTGGTAAGGCAAAGCCAATGTGGTTTATCAAACATGAAATCCTGGATAGATTATCCTAAAATCAGCTATTTCAAATTCTCGTTCTGTATGAGATGATTCAACTGTATTGTCAAGAGAGTCCCACAGCTTTTTGTAATCCTCCCATATGGAGCACAATGGAAGACCTCTACACTGAGGTCGAAGACAAAACTCAATTGGTAGAGTCGCTATCCAACTGGGGATGTCAAGGAAGTCACTTCCAGCGAATCTTGTTGGCATGAGAAAATACTTGACAGTTAAAGAATCATCTATGTTTATACCAAGCTTGATAAAAAGTTCGACTAAATTGGCCTGTCCTTCGCAAAAAAACATTTTATTCCGTCTCAGTTGTTCTATACCTTCTGCAAGTACATCGTTTGTGTGATCTACTTCGGATACTGTATCTGGGCGTATTGTAAGCTTAGCTTGAGCGATTGATAGAGTCGAATGAGATTTGTCATACTCAACAACATCCAGTTCCATTTGCCCTTTTGGAGTGTGAAGTTTCACACCTATCTGTATGATTCGATTATCACCTTCTATGTGGTTTTTGAGACGCTTGAGTAATTGCTTTTCCAAACTTGATGAGCAAGCGTCATACACTTCCTTATCATGATGGGCAAGTTGCCTTAGGAATATTGTTGGTGCGTGTCCCATTAAGAACACATGTGGAGCAATCAGCACAAACTTTTCGTTAATCTCCACTAATGGACAGTGAAAAAGAGAGAATTTTCTTGGTGTTTGAGAGTTGAACATCAGCCATCGCAAAAATATAGATACTGTCTCCCTTGACACGCCTTTAGCTTGTACAATTCCATCAGTAAGCTTTTTCTTCGTGATTATAATACAAAGATCCTTAGTCTTACTCGTAGCTGCATATGTTCCATAGTTACGTATCTTGGCGCCATCTATTAAAGCATCCCGGGAGATTTGCCAGATGTGCTCCCAGAGAGACCAGAAATTAGAGCTTGAGTAGGAGGAACTATGTACATCATGTGGGAAGTCTTCATATGACGAAGTGCTGCCAAGTGAGAATGTCTCGGGGGTGGTATTATTAGTGACAATGTTGCGATCTGTCGAAACCATCTGAGCGATGAGTCGAGACTTGATGTCGCCCATTCCTTGCCAATTGGGATTATCCCTGAAGTAGAACACTTTTTCTGTGGGAGTCTCGACTGTGTAACCACCTCTCTTCGCACATATGACCAAGTCTCTCACATGGTAGTAATCTGCAAGCGACTTGAGTGCTTTTAGAGCTCTGTCTGCAATAGTCTGAGTCCACGAGTTCCTGAGTTTCTCGATTAGCATGAATGTATGCTCTGGAAGCATCAGGCCGCGGAGAGCCCATTCGAGTGCGAAAACATCGTTACGCATTTGCACATGTGCCTCAAGTTTCGATAGGTTCGAAAAGAAATTTCCCATGCCGTACACCCGGAACTTTTCTTCTGTTAAGGTAGCTAAGTGAAAAGCTGTGATTTGATGGCTTCGACAAATGCAGGAAACTTGCTTGATGCGCCATTCTTCAATTTTTCGCATCAAACTATCTAGCTTTTCACACATCTCTTCGGGCTTTAATTGGGTGCTATCAGACATTAAGTTCCACTTTTTTGCTAAGCCCTTTGCGATATTTTTTGCATAGCGGTGTTACGATATCTCTTATGAATTCATCGACCTGCTGTGGCGCCCTGCCGATGTAATGCTTCGGGTCTAACACTTTTTCAAAGTTGATTTTATTAAAAGCAATATCTGCTTTTAGTCGGCTGATTAAATCGTTGGGTCTGCCGAATTTCTTAACCTGCGCGGCAGCGGCGTGTGAATACAATCGTATCTTCTCGTGCAGCTCCTGTCTGTTTCCGCCGGCCTTGACCGCGGCCATCAGGATATTTTCGGTGGCCATAAACGGCAGCTCCGCTGCAATACGGGCCGCTATCACCTTTGGATAGATAACAAGTCCGCCCGTAACGTTGATAAGGATTTGCAAAATTCCATCAACAGCTAAAAATGCTTCCGGAATGACCACTCTTCTATTGGCCGAATCATCGAGCGTTCTCTCAAGCCATTGCTCGGAGGCTGTCATTTGCGGGCTGGAGGCCAGGCTTAATACCAATCTGCTGAGTGAC
>Ga0209986_10002562_pt1 | contig 16540 bp, 17 predicted proteins | sample BlataG_FD_183168 | JGI IMG/M metagenome (GOLD analysis project Ga0209986, IMG submission 183168) | Deep subsurface microbial communities from Black Sea to uncover new lineages of life (NeLLi) - Black_00105 metaG (SPAdes) (version 2) | ecosystem: Environmental > Aquatic > Marine > Oceanic >...
AAGAGAGCGCGATACGACGGCGCCGGCGGTTACAGAGCTAACCGGGAAATGCACTCGGCAGTATGTGTTGAGTGTGGCAAGGATTGTGAAGTGCCTTTTGAGCCTCGAGAGGGCCGGCCAGTATATTGCAGCGAGTGCTACAGTAAGTCAAAGCCGAGCAGTCGATGATTGATCTGATGTAGCTGGATTCAAAGGGGGCTGGAACCAAACCCAGCCCCCGAAGGTCCGGAAGCAGAAGAGTTCAGCGCGTCTTACCAGTTTGACTGCAGCAAGGGCAGGGCTATAAAAATCAAAGGGGGTTAGTATTGTGAATATATATGTAGGCAACTTAGCTCGTGAGGTTACCGAGGACGAGTTGCGCCAGAAGTTCGAGCCTTTTGGACAGGTCACATCGGTGAACATAATCAAGGATAGATACAGCAGCGAATCCAGAGGCTTTGCCTTTGTTGAGATGGCAACGAAAGCCGAGGCCCAGGCTGCAATCAACGAGCTCAACGGGACATCATTAGGGGACCGGACGCTCAGCGTCAACGAGGCGCGCCCCCGCACGGAAGGCGGAAGGGGTGGCGGGTCTTCTTATGGCAGAGGTGGTGGTGGCTCCTATGGTAGGAGTGGTGGCGCATTCGGCAGAGGTAGTGGTGGCGGCTTTGGTGGGGGAAGCAGACGGCGCAGATACTAAACTGTCAGAGTCTTGATGATTCCCGCCATCATACCGTAGCCTGAAGTTCCAGGCTGAGGAAAAGAGAGCAGTTCCTTTCCTGTATCTCAGAAGGGAGCTTGCGTGTTGCTGTGGCGTTCTCCGGCGGTACCCGATCGGGCACAGGCGAGTTTCTTAGTCTCCTGCCCTTGCCTCGCTGTGCCTGTTCCCGCCATTCCGGTTTGGCTAGGTCCGGGAGTCCCGAGCCCAAGGATCCGCTGACAACTGCTGGAATCCTCTGCCAAGTCCTGTTGAAACTAGAAGTTAGAACCTAGGAGCTCCGAATTCCGGATTCAAAGCGTGAGTTTCAACTTTTCCAAAGCATTGGTTCCAGCTTAAGGAAGCCTATCTTGAAGGCACGGTTTCACCGATCACGAGGCAACAATTCAGGCCTTTGTTGCCTGAACTGAACAATGTGGACAAACGCTGAATACGGAGAAGCAATAACCAGAGAATCAGTGGATGAGACCCAGCAGACAACGCATGGGGCTATCTCGCTGGTCAGTGGTTGACGGTACAGATTAGCATTTGGCCAGGATTCGCTCCGATATGACATGCCTGCGTTCAGAGAACTTACTATCCCCGATCGTCCTCCTCACGTAGCGCTCCAAGACTGGTGCAGCGTAGTGCATTTCGTCTACGGCTGGCTTAAGGTCTAACTCACTGAGTGCCAGAAGCGTGTAGTAGGATGGGAACCGCCGCCAGTGGCCATCACTGGTACGGTGAGCTTTCAGAGCTTTCATGGCTGCTTCAAGCCTCTCTTCATTCCTATCCAGCCCGCCAACCATAACATGACGCCAGTATGCAACTGAACAAAGACCACAGCAGTAGATTCCGTGCACCTTGCCAGCATTCTCACTCTGCCTGAGCCGCTGTAGCATGCCATGGGTTGCTCGGTCTAGTGCGCTTTTGACCACCGTATCCGCCACACCCAGAAGAATGAGTGCCCGACAGGCCTCTTCACCGAGAACGTGGCCGACCCCGGCACGGGACCTGATCATCTCTCCGGTAAATAGCTTGACACCATTAGTTAGATCAACCCTCGTGGGTGCGAACATTCCAGCATATGAACCAGGTTTACCACGCGTCTCTGCTACCCACCTGGCTACCTCTTTGCGTTCTGATTCCGCCAAAACCCGGTCATGGAACAAGGCATCGTTGACAGCATCAAGGGTTTCGGCCAGACTCTCGGTATTTACGGTTATCATAGATCCACTCCTCTTTAGGTTCATAGTAGTATAATACCACTGCCCAGCGAGTTGTCAACAGTCTCCATGTGCGGTATCCACGGCATAACGTGGAGCAACAATCCGTCCTTATGTGTGATATCCAGCAACTATCTACTGACTACGTAGTGAAGGTTGATCTTACTGATTAGCGTAGCTCACAGAGACCAGTTGAGCCGTCATCGGCCAAGCTGCAATAGCACGGCAAACTAAACACATTCACTGCTGTTTCCTCAAATACGGCTACTACAGCTTACTAGCTTAAGGTTACAGACGATATACCGCGTTTCTGAGAGTTGTCAGGGTAGCTTATGTTGACTCCCCAACTCTCGACTTCCTTTAGAAATGCCGGAACAGCTATCAGTCCCGACCACCAGAGAAACACTCTATCTCTTTCAGGAATCTCCCTCAAGCCTAGCCAGGATATAGCTACAAGGACCGGTTCAGTCATCTCTGGGTCTACTCCCAGACGAGGCTCTTGATCGCCAATGTCAATCAGATAAGTATAGGATTCCGAATCACGAGGATAAGTAATATGACTGATCCTGGCAACGACTTTGCCATCAACACTGCACTCCTCCTTTAACTCTCGGAGGGCTGCGGCTTGTGGAGTCTCTCCGTCCTCAATACCGCCCCCTGGTAAGCACCACCACTCATCTTCATCCTTTCGATGTTTAGTCAGGAGTAGCCTGCTATTCTTGTGAACAATGCACTGGGCTCGTATCACTTCTTGCTCCCTCCATTCTCTGTTGAGAAGATAACACAATCGTCTTCGTTAATGATACAGAATCCGCCAGTAGATCCTCTCTCTGTGCGCCGCAATCCTCCCCCCTCTGGAATGCAGCCTCTCTTTACGAGCATTCATCGGCCAGGATCATAATCAGCCAATATACCAAAACCAAATCCTGCTATTTCGGATCCCCCAAATGCCTTCCTTTCGGCCTCACCCATTGGAATGCCCCCAGTTCCGTGATGCCGGAGCCTCGGATTCACCTCGATATCACTTGTCTCTGTTATATCGTACTGAGCAAAAGGCCGATGCTCTGCAATCAAATCATTGCCACATGTCCCGCGTATTCTTCGACCGAATAGGCAGCAATTGCCACGCGGTCACTTCGGTCTGTCCCCCTGGATGATCCTCATAGATTCGCCTGCTTGTCTTGTGCCGACACTGTTGCGCCAAGAACGAAACGATCCAAGGGATGCCTCGCTCTTGAAGCAGTCTCGTCGTAAGGCTCATCCTCTAATTCCAAGTATCCAACAAGGATATCTGGCGAAATCGCATTCCGCAAGAAGACATCTCTAATTGTGCATGATCAGGAAGATGGCAATTCGCCAGGTTGTGACTTCCCGGTCAAAATGAGCTTTTGCTGGATGTTGAACAGATTGGACTATTTCTCATCCTCAACTAGGTGTCATTCCGTACTATAACCCTCCTGCCTCTGCCATGGTGGCCTCCATATCAGAGTGGTATCACTACTCCATCCTAAATACAAAGAGCATAATGTAAAGCGGGAGTGATAGGTTCAAATCACGACCTAGCTTTGAAAAACAGGCTTGCGCCTGTCTATGAAGGCCTTTATCCCCTCCTTTCCTTCTGGGTGTTCCGCACAATTGCACAGCCCGAATCGCTCTCGCTCAATGTGTGCTTCAAAGGCAGTATTGAATGAATCCGTAAGTAGCTGTTTCGACCACCCGAAGGAGTTCAGCGAGCCATTGCTCAATTCGTGAGCCATGTTAACTGCTTCCTCCAGAGAATGCCCATCATCTACAACTCTGGTTACCAGTCCCCAAGTCAATGCCTTTTCAGAGGAAATCGGAGCGTCAAAACCAGCTATTTCCAAAGCACGTGCCAAGCCCACAATCCTCGGCAGCATGAAGGTGCCTCCGCCATTGATACAAAGCCCGTTTGACGTATAAGCTTGCCTCAGAGTGGCAGACCGAGCCATGACGCGAAAGTCACAGGCTAGCGCCAACGAGAATCCACCGCCGGCTGCGATCCCGTTAATGGCTGCTATAACTGGTTTAGGCATCCGGCGAATCTCTAGTATTGTTTGATGAAAACTCGCCGCCAATTTGTGAAAGGCAGCAGCAGGGCCAAATGGGAACTCGGATACCCATTTGATGTCACCGCCAGCACAGAACCCTTTGCCCTCACCTGAGATCACCACAGCTCGCACATTGTCATCAGCGGCAAGCATAACAACGTGGCGCGTAAAATGCTCAACCATATCATGATCGAAAGCATTGAACACTGACGGACGGTTTAGGATTAGCTTGACTATCCCTTCATCCTGTGTAATTGTCATTGGGTCTGACATATTCTTAACCTCCTTTTTCGCTTCTCTGCTTTACTGTCACCACTTGATTCTGAAGATAATCTCACAAGTCCCGTTGCAGTTATTGGTATTTTTCTCGTTAGTAACCTCCCCATCAAGTCCCATAGCCTGGCACCAGGAATCGAATCTAAGCTTTGCCACACACTGGTGAATGTCTGTGGTCCCTGCCTTGCTCACCATCTTATGAACATAGCACTCCAGGACATGCCCTACGAACGTGTTATCGTCCACTGTTTTAAACTCATATTTGTGCTCTTCGGGGAAATAGAGTAGAGAGGCAACTATCACTACTGCTCTCAAGTCCTCGATATTCCTGACCTCCCTGAAGCCGGTCTCGGCGAGCAATTGCTTCATTTCTGTTCTGGCTATAGATTCGACTACTGCGAGATTTAATTCAGTGGCGGTATCGAAACCGAATTTTGCCACCGATTTTAAGAACCACCTACCATCGTGCAACAACCATATATTTCGCAGCAGTTTCTCTTTTTGCCTTGGTGCCAGCTTAGTTTTCGGTGAACTCATATTTCAGCCACGTTTCCAAATGGTTGCCCCTAGATTACTTATTTATAGAAATCAAACGTGAAATCTCTGAAGCATTTCCCATCGGTGTGCATCATGCAACCTTCCACCTGTGGAGAAACGCTGTATTTGATTCCCAGGCCATCGAACCAGCCGTAGATTCTTTCAAAAATACCGCACTGGTATTGCTCAATGGCACCTATCTGCTTTATTCCCTCATAGGCGAAGCAACTCTCAAAATCTCCGCGGAGAACGTTTTTGGCAGGAAGACTAAAGCTTGACTTCATGAAATCTCCTTTGACTATGTCCCAGGCCGCGTCAATCAATGACTTGAAATCTTCGAATGTTTCAACCTTATCTATACCTACGGCTTTCTGAATTCTCTTGATTTCTATCATCCCCATGGCTCTGACAGCAGCCTTGTTTATCTTGTTCGTCTTCTCAATACCGCACTCCTGAAAGCAGTTATAGAACCACATAGCGTCGTGGGTCATCCAGTTCTTGATTAAGATTTCCTTCAATTCGTTTTTCTTAAGTGTCTTCATCCTCGGCATTCCTCCTTGCGGTACTAGCAGAACATCTGCAACTCACTCTTTCTTGCGTTCTTCCATCCGTAGTTCCATGACGATATGCCCCCAGCCACCACAATGCAAGCCCACGTCACTACAGCCTACTCTCTTGAACCGCATCTCGTTGGGGTCGACGCCGGCATAGAAGAGCTCGTCCGCCGCGTAAATCAGAGATGCCACGGGAGCTAAGGCGGCGAAACAGATCCTCTTGGGACAAAGCTTGGTCAGAACATTGCCGGCACCATCAAAATAGAACTTATCACCCACCTTGTGTTGACTGTTACACCCGTGTGACTCGACAATTTCCACAACAATCGTCTTGCTCATCAATGCCGGCGCCTTGGAAAGAATGTCGGCGTTTCTAGGATTTTCTCTGAACTTCTTCATTTCCTCATCATCGTAACCCAGATGCTGTTGATAGAATTTCCAGACATCTTCGCTGACTTTCATTTCGTTTCCTCCTTCATAACGTTTTGTTGCTAGCAGCATAACAAGGCACAGTAGGCTTGTCAATAGGACTTATAACAAATTGTTATATATCACAAAACATGATAAAATCCGGGTGTGGTCTATCGCTGCATCGGCATGAGGATTCAGCAGGCCAGAGAGGAGCTCGGGCTTACCCAGCAAGAGCTGGCTTCCCGACTGGGGCTAACGCAGGCTGCTCTCTCCAACTATGAGCTGGGCAAGAGACGACTTTATCTCGCCAATCTAGAGCAAATCGCCAGCGCCTTGGAAAAGCCTTTGAGCTATTTTACAGAACCAGTCGTTGATGAAAACGATACGCCAACCTGGACACGGTATCCTCTCCGCTAGGATGCAAAGCGTTAGGCAATTCGCTACGTTGTAGGGTAATGTTTCACTGAATTGTCACCTGCCAACCAAATCAAGGGATTGTCAGTAGTTCTCTGTAATGATACAAGAGCTTCCACATTCGTCAAGAGCCAGGAATGGTAGTGCATCTTGATCGACAGACAATCCACTCCTTCTTATATGGTTTCTCTCGCCAGTGCTCCCTCGGTAAGGGAACGAAAGCCTGCTGTTTCCAATTCTGGCAGACGCCACGGAGGCCATATCATTTTCGCCATGAGAGACAGCCAAGCCCCGATACTTCGGTATTCTTCACCTTTTGGCCACAACAAACCGCCTTTGAAGGTCAGCGGGGCTTTATCACACTAAGAGGAGCTCATTGCCCTAATATTGATTCATCGCAGCCCTGCCGCTGACCCAGAACAGCGCATAACATACCCATAAGCCCTTACCGCTTTGGTTTCATCGAGACAGGAGCACAGGTTTCTCCTCCCTCCATTTTTTTTCTGAAATTTCTTAAAAATATCGTCCCAGGGACTTGACAAAATTAATGCCCTGTTTTATAATCTATTAAGATAGTCAATGGTCATATTAAGTTTATCAATGAAAGGAGGAAAAGGAGATGTCTAGAATACAAAGGAGGATACTGGAGATGACAGCCAGCAGCAAGATGAGGGCTTCTGGTCGAGCCGGTAGGGAGAATGGACACTACACTTCATCAGGGCTCCTCTCATGGTACTTTGCCCGCCCAGAGACTCGCGGATTGACTTATGCGCTCACAGTGAACGGCTATGTACTGCTATCCTGAACAAAATGAAAGGAGGACAAGAACATGTCTGAGAACCAGAAGAGAATACTGGAGATGCTGGAGAACAAGAAGATAAGTGTTGATGAAGCTTATCGGCTGCTCAGTGTGCTGGAACCGGAAGGGGGCGCAACGCAAGGCCCTCCAAAGACAGCAGCAGCGAAACCCAGGGCCAAATACCTACGGGTCAGTGTGGTGCCTCGCCCTGGACACCGGCATGATGAAGAAGATGATGATGATGAAGATGAGGAAGATGATGACGACGACGAAGACGAAGAAGATGATGATGGTGGTGCCGAGCTCGTCAATGTGCGTGTGCCTATGTCACTGATACGCGCGGGCATGAAGTTCACATCTCTGATACCGCCCACGGCCAGAGACAAAATCACCGGTGCTCTGCGTGAGAAAGGTATAGATTTCGACATGCGTAATCTAAAGCCAGAAGACTTAGAGGAAATGATCGAGGCTCTGAGCGAACTTGAGGTGAATGTGGTGACCGCCACGGAAGTGGTGAAGGTTTCTGTCGAATAGAAGCTGCGCCAGGCAATTCTGGCGCAGCTTCTGTAACTGGGTCACTACTCTGCGCTGGATATTGTGACGGTGGCCACACATTCTGAGCAATTGTTACCTGGGCCTTTATTGGAGACGTGGAAAATCCGCCACTGTAATCTCAGTCAGAGCACTACCACCACCACAGCTGCTGTATTCATATTCACCGACGCGATATATCAGTGCCTTCATGACAGCCTCAATCCAGGCACATTCTGTCTTGGTTAGGGGCAACGACTGTGCTAGGAATTTCCGAGCCGTGGTTTTATCTCCCCTCGTGGAAGTCAGTTTGCCCAGAGTGTCAAGCACCTCAAGGTTCACCTTTATGGTACAAACTGCTGCCTTGCGAGTGTTTTCTCCCTTTTTCCGCTGCCCTCCGTAAATCACCTCAATCACAGTCAGACAGAAGTATGCCATAGCAGGCAACTTCTCTTTGCCATTAAGATAGCCCTCGTATCTACCCCACAAGGTTTCTACATCAGGAGATACCATGAAATCTCTCGGTGGTGGTGGGTAGTTTTTTCGGATCACCTGGACACTAGAAGTCATGGTGCTCATGGTCATCATCGCTGCTTTGGAACAGAGCACAACGCCACGGCCGGTTTCTTGAGGTGCTAAATCGATTACGCGTGCATCTTGGTACACAAATGTGATCGAGCCTTTTCCATGCTTCAGATTGGCACTCACTTCCCAAGTCCGCAGATAGCTCTCAATCTCGGTTCGCGCATCAGAGATTGAGCCATAGTGGGCCTTCATGCGGCAAGTCAAGATACCATTTTCCAGACAGTCCCTCCGTCTGTCCTTGGCAACCTGTACAGATGGAGGGGCATCATAGATAATGTTCTCGGCTGATTCAACCCTGTAAACCAATGATTCCACATGTGGCTTTTTCGTAGGAGATCACCATAGCTTGTCTGTGAGCCGCGCACCTGAGTATCCCCCCTTATATGCGCTGTTTAGATTTGACGTCGTGTGACTACAATCTAGTGTACCGCAGATTGGTGGGACAAATAAGGTTGCGGATTCTATCCAACATTCCTCGGGAATGTTCAAGAAAGGGCAGCGCGAGCAATTGCATCGCAATTCCAGTATTGGGCGGACATAACACTTGGCTCGTGACAGGCCTCATTGGTACGGTGTCCCTGGTATTCATATGAATATTTGAAGGTACCGTTGAAATAGATGAACCTTACCTGGGAGGCAGTTGGAGAAATAAACGTAAAGCTGCTCGTACTAAGGTAACCAAGCGAGGTCGAGGCACAGCTAAACAAGCTGCATTTGGCATTCTATGTCGCAATGGCCAGGTATGGGCTGAGATAGTTCCTAACGTGGAAGCTAGCACTTTGCTACCGCTACTCCGGAAGCGAGTGGCTGCTGGAGCTATAGTATGCTCAGATACTTCTAGGAGCTAAACGGGAGTTGCTGCCAAGGGTTATGTTCATCGTCTGGTAAGGCATGAGCAGCAGGAATATAGCGATGGTCAAGGAAGTCATATAAATGGGCTAGAGAGTTTCCGGGGCTACCTGAGACGAATGCTGGCAGCTAAAGGTGGGATCAGAGAGGAACGTCTGCCCCTCTACCTTGCAGAGTATGTTTGGAGGTATAATCACAGGGGGCTGGAAATCAAGGGCCAAATCAAGTGCATTTTGGCTCTCCTTGAAAACAAATATGAGTTAGGTGGCTAAAATGGGACTTTACCCGTTTCTGTTATTGATAGGAGCCAGCCACAAGAAACCTTTCTAGTATGGCTTCGTTTCTTGCCTGACACCCGCGACTTCGAAATATGAAATAGCGGTATCATTTTCATTCTTATTGGAGAAACATGGGGGAAAATACCAAATCTAAGCTGATTATCGGATTTCTGGCAATTCTGGCTTTGATCGTCTCGATTTACGCCCGGTTCACGCCCCGGTTTCCAGGCGACCTGTACCTGACACTCCGTCTGCAAGCTTTTGATAATCATTTTTTGTTCTCATTCATGAACTGCGTTTCGTTTATATTTGGGGGCTGGTCTTCAGTGCTGGTGGTCGTTATCATCGGTATCCTTGTTTGGTGGCGTATAGGTAGACTGGAAGCCATCATGGTTCCGGTCGGGGGATTACTCACGCTTGTAAATATACCCTTGAAGCTGGCCATCAGCCGTCCGCGGCCCTCCGCCGACCTAGTTCACGTCTTGTCCCCTCTGCAAAGCAATGGATTCCCCAGTGGGCATGCTTTCTTTGCTATTGTGATCTTGGGACTCCTGGTTTATTTTGCCTTCATCAATCTGAAGAATCGCGCCATACGGATAGTGGTTCCAGCAAGTTTGATTGCTTTAATTCTCTTAGTCGGCACTTCTCGGGTTTACCTGGGAGTCCACTGGCCCAGTGACGTTATAGGAGGCTACCTTATAGGTGGAGTCTTGTTAACTGCGCTGATCTGGTTTCACCGGACTTACAAGGCGCGTCACTAACTAACAGGCGGCTTTGAAATCACACAATCCGGACTAATGCTATCTCGTGAACAAACTAGCTGCGTGTGTTCGCTTTACGCAGTGTGATTAGGCGCCTGCTGTTATCGTAAGGCAATCATCCGGCGCATTACAGTCGCGGTTCCTCTATCCTCTGTGGCTTCTCTGTCTTCTCTAGCCGGGCCACCTTTTTGCCTAGCTCTCTGCACTTAGCCAGGTCTTCTTCGGTTGGCTTACGGGTGGCAAGGATGCCTTCACAGGCTTTAATCATTCTTAGACCATCGCAGATCCTGTCCACGCTATCCAAAGCTTGCGCCCCGCCGCCACCCTTGCTGCCGAAGGTGACGTAAGGCTTGTTTCCTACCTTATCTCGGATGGTAGCCCAGACACGGTCAAAGCAGTCCTTAACCAGTCCTGCCATGTAGCCGAAGTAGTTAGGCGTGCCGATAGCCACAATGTCGCAGGTCAGTATATCCTGGGCGTTGGCGTCTACGGCCCTCTTTAGGACAACCGCGGCGCCTGCAATACTGGCGCCTTCGGACACTGCTTTGGCCATGGCCTCGGTGTTGCCGCTTTGGGAATGGTATATGATCAGTACTTCTTTCATTGGAGATATCCCTCCTGTTGTACGACGGTCATGACTCTGTATCAGCATGAAGTGTAGTATTGACCTCCTCCAAGTGTCAAACATGTGCTAGATGGGATCTCCCATCTCCTAACGTAATAATAATTAGGCTTCAGGGCGGGCCGGTGTCGAAGTAGTCGATAGGTAGGACGTAGCAATCCGCTTGAACACGGCGATCCCTGCTGAGTAACAAGACGCCCAAATGTGCAACAAAGCAACCCTTTCACAATGCCTCACTGAGAAGGGATTAGCTGGCCGAGCGTAGTGTTCAATCGTTCGGACCTGCAATCAGGACGTGAGTTCACAGTGAAAAGATACAGGCCGAGATGTCCCCGGCCTGTATACTTCTTGCAGATTGAGCCGAACCTATCTACTCACTCTGATTTTACGGTAACAATCACTGCAATACACTGGTCTGCCTTCGTGTGGTTCGAACGGTACTTCAGTTCCCTTGCCGCAATCGGCGCATATAGCAGGGAACATCTGGCGGGGGGCTCCGTAACCATAGCTAGCATTTCCATAGCTATTGCCACCAGTTCCGGAGCGCTCCGACTTCCGTGCCTGACGGCATTCGGGGCAGCGCTTGGGTTCATTAGTATAACCCTTGGATTGGAAGAACTCCTGATCCTGAACGCTGAACGTGAAAGTTTTTCCGCAGTCGGAACATTCGAGTGCCTTATCCTGAAAACTCATTGGATGACCTCCTCTCTTATGAATTTAGTTGGAGTTATGGCCATCCAATACTTGATATGAATCTGAGGGGACTATAAGAAGCTTGTATTAGCCTAAACTTTAACTATCGGTATGTATTATACACCAAGGAGAATCTTTACGCAAATTGGCGTTTGATTTCCCGATACTATGTCTAGGGGGGATAAGCATCATATCGTCTAAGAATCATCCTTCAAGCTAAAGCTGGCTGATCGCAACCCAAGGTCTATTGACATGGCTTCATTCTTGCTGTGACAATACAGGAGATTGGGACAAGAAGGTAGAGATAAAGGATCCTAAGCAAATCACACTGAAAAATAAGACACTTGCAGTGCAAGGCGTTCGCCCTATCTGCAGGACAAAGGTATTCAGAATAGGCAAGGTCTAGATATTGACACTTACTTGTAGATCTTCTCTTGCTTAACTACAGTAGATTCCCCGGACCTTCTAGCCCCTCTTCTGAGTGTCTGTTGATTCAGATGCCAGGATGTCCCTTTTTGCAGACAACATGCGGAGTCAAGCAACACCCTGATTCTCTTTTTTTTGCAGGAAACGAATTGCTGCTGACCAGCAAGATCAAGCCGGTTCTGGCCGGCTGGATGCAAAGCATAAGCGACCTGGTTTTCGGCATTTGATAGCTGTGATCAACACAGCTGAATTTATGTCGTCTGACGAAGTTACTTTGAGGGGCAGTGCCCATGGAGCGTGGTATTGCCTGACCCACAAGGCAAAGGCTGGCCTACGACCTTCTCAGCAACCTTGCGGTAATGAAATCCCTGAATAGCAAGGGACATGGATAAAGGCAAAGACCTGGGGTTTTTTAGCAAGGTCGAGAGAAGCAGCCTCCAGTAATAGCGTCGCCCTCTTTCCTTGATGCCCAGGGACCACACAGTTTTAAGAAGTGTCCCGAGCTGGCCGGGATGAATATCGCCTTTCCTTTTGATTCCGGGTTTATAGTCTTTCAAGAAGACTTTAATACGCTCGTAGTACTGCCTGGGTGAGTAGATTGTTTCCAGGATATGCTTGTAGCCATTAATGAGTGTTTCGCGACCCATTCTGGGCATGAAGTTGGTTGATCCGTCTGTATTGTCACCAGAGCTGCCGAACAATATACGGTTCTGCTCCCTTAGGCGTTTGTATAGTTTTGTTGCCGGAAGAGCAATCAGTAAACCGACCATAGCAGTAACAATGCCACTCTCTTGAATGAAACTGATTTGGCTCTTGAAAATCGAAGGTGGGTCACTATCAAAACCCACAATGAACCCTCCCTGCACCTGCAAGCCATGGTTTTGAATCTTCTTAACCGAGGCGAGTAAATCACGATTCTTGTTTACCATTTTGTTACATTCGGCTAGGCTTTGCTCGTTCGGACTCTCAATGCCAACAAACACAGTGTCAAATCCTGCCTCAACCATCAACCGCATTAGCTCTTCATCGTCAGAGAGATTTATGGATGCCTGCGTGAAGAAAGAAAACGGGTGTTTTTTCTTTTCCATCCATTTGCTTATTGTCGGGAGAATTTCTGTCTTTAACTTCCGTTTGTTCCCAATGAAATTATCGTCAACAAAAAACACCATGCCTCTCCACCCCAGACTCCGTAAGGTTTCCAGTTCAGTGACTATCTGGGCTTCATCTTTGGTTCGCGGTATATGCCCATTCAACGTAACAACTTCACAGAACTCACAATCCAGAGGACAGCCTCGAGAGTACTGAATGCTCATTGATTGGTATTTTCTCTTGTCGATGAGCGACCATAAAGGTACACAGGTTTTCGTTATGTCCGGGCGTTCGCTGGCCGTGTAGATATGTTTGGCGCAGCCTTTCTCTAAGTCCTGCACAAGGGATGGCAGCACATTTTCAGCCTCGCCCATCACAACGCAGTCTATATCATCAAAAGCGAAATGCTCATTTCTGCTGGCAAAAAGGGGGCCACCAGCGACAATCTTACTCCCCAATCTCTTACACCTGCTAACAAGCTGCCCCACCGAACCTTGCTGCGCCATCATAGCGCTGATGAACACGTAATCGGCCCACCTGAGGTCCGTATCATTCAGGTTCGTTGTATTCATATCTACAAGTTTCTTCTCCCAATTGTCAGGAAGAATCGCTGCCACGGTTAGTAAACCCAGTGGAGGGAAAGTCGCCTTCTTAGAAAGAAACCTCAAGGCATGCTGGAAGCTCCAGAAGGTATCAGGATACTGCGGATAGACAAGGAGTATTTTCAAACCGAACCCCTGCTGCTACGATGACTGCGCTAACAATACCGCTTGTTATGAAGCTTGTCAAGAGAGCAGGAGTTCTTCGTAGAATTGTGAAGTGCACGGCGGGGGTCACACATGTCATGCCCACACAGTTTGGCCAGGCCACAGTAAGGACGTTTCTGCCGGCCTCCGTTAATCATTGTCTTCGCTGTTACCCTATCATCAACTCTCACCACCTCCTCCGCTTTGCAGTCTTCAAGCCCAAGTAGCGTTGTGGTACTATCTCTCTGGCTCTTAGCCGTGGTGGTAAAACCTGCTTTCGCTCGATTTTTCTGCTCAAAGGTTCTTACCACCATTCTATGAAGAGTCTTCCCACAGAATCTACTATGGAGCCGGCAAGGAATTGACAAAAGCTGAGGAGGGTCGTAGTATTTGACCATAGGCGCTTTGTCCGACAACCGCTGACCCAATACATGCCTACCGAAATGATCAAGGAGCGGGTCAAGGTATTTTGAAGTGTCCATTGACTGGCAGTTGTCCCGGTCTTGCTGCCTATATCCAGACGTATGGCTAGTCACTTGATATGTCCTATGTTGCTGCAACGAAGTGATTGGCGGCCGTTTCCATTATTGTCCAATATCAGGAGGTATAATGATGACAGAGCAACAAGAACAAGCACTAAAAGAGACCAGGCGAAAGGAAAAGCGTGCTACTGACGAAGCTGAGCAATTAGCCAAAGACCAGGCGAGAAGGAAGACCGATTTGGCTAGAGAACAGGCGATCGAAAAGGACTTGAAGGCAAGGAAAACCAAGGAATCCGAGAAGCGCGCTGCTGAGGAACCCGGGCGACTGGCCAAAGAGCAGGCGAGAAGGAAAGCCGATTTGGCTAAGGAACAGGCCATTGAAAAGGGTTTGAAGGCAAGGAAAACCAAGGAATCCGAGAAGCGCGCTGCTGAGGAACCCGGGCGACTGGCCAAAGAGCAGGCGAGAAGGAAAGCCGATTTGGCTAGAGAACAGGCGATAGTCGAGGATCAGGATGCGAGAAAGCTCAAGTCCAACAAGCAAACGCCAGACTGAAGTAAGAAGGCGTTTGGTAATAAGATGGAGTGAACCCCTGGGGCTGGACACCATACTCTGTACTGGAACATTGGTGGGAATACAGGCCAATATGACTCGGACTATTAGCCCGAAACCGTGAAGTTCGGTGCTATGAGTAGCACCATCCCAATCGCCCAGACCACCCACCCTGCAATAAATGGAGTTAGGTAGGGATCAGGCTCCGCCACTCCTGTCAGGACAAGGGGTTACTGGGAAACCGATGATACATGGGATTGTCAGAGCCGTCATCCATAGCATACGTTTCGAGTTGTTCGCATCTACTTAATCTAGCTCTCCGTCAACTGCCGGTCGACAAGCAGAGTTCAGCTACGCTTCTTGAGGGGATGCCTTTTTGACTTTCCGTTCGGCGGAGGGAAGGTCACACAAAACCGAGAAATGTTCAAGAAAGGGCAGCGCGAGCAATTGCATCGCAATTCAGGTATTGGGCGGACATAACACTTGGCTGGTGGCAGGCCTAATTGGCATCGTGTCCCCGGAATTGACGAGAAAGATGCCCTTCTCCTTGCTGGTCAAATGCAGGAGAACCGAGGGATCTACAGTTCTCTTTCGAAGGTGAAGTCCTTCTTCATAACCCTGAATCCGGCCTTCTCGTAGAGTCTAATGGCTTTCGTCGGATTGTAATCGTCTACGCCCAGCATCGCTCTGGTCATGCCTTTCGCCTTCAGGGTCTCAAGGCCGTGCAGCATCAGCCTGGCTCCTATGCCTGCTCTTCTATACCTCTTTAGAACCCCGATGGTGAATATGTCCCCGGCCTTTACGTTCTTCTCCAGGTTGTATTTTTCATCTATGCCGACACCGATGTAGCCGACTCTCTCACGTTCGAGGATGGCGAAGAGAATCTCCATCTCCTTGAAGTATAGATCGGAGAACAAGAAGTGCCGCATCTCCTCCACTGTATTCGGACGGAAGTTAAAGTGTTCTTTGAAGGTTTCATTGATGAGCGCGGTCAGCAGCTTTAAGTCCTCCTCCCTGTCTTTCCGAAGAGCTCTGATGGCCACCTGTTTGTTCTCTCCGATGTTCTGTGAAACGCTTGCCAGGTCCATCTCCATCATGCTGCCCACCCGGACATGGCTGAATCCTAACCCCTTTAGGAGCTCTATGTAGTCCCCTTCCTTAGAGTCAGCTCGTGCCTGCGCGGTTGTCATACCTCGGGCCTTAAGCTCCTTGAGGGCTGTTTCCAAGAGCTGTCGCTCGATTCCGCTGCCACGGGATTCCCGGATGACGTCGAAACGAATGAACCCTTTTCTCTCCTCTCTCCACTTGTCCACGTTGGCATGCACTACACCGACCGGCCTTCCATCAAGCTCTGCGATGAACCTTCCCTCGGAGTCGAAGCTTGGATCACCTTGCTCCTGCAGAAGCATCTCTTCCGCCGTGATGGCTCTCCAATCCTCACGGTTCTTGCGGGATGCATTTAGCACCTCAACCCACACGGGCTCGTCCATACCCTTCACGAAACGTCGCATGTTTAGCATAGTAGGTTACCTCCAGAGCTTCGATATTCAAGCGCACTGTGAACGGAAACACTGCCCGCTTCACCTGGGCACACCCCCCAACACTGTCTCGGGCGAACGCTATCTCTCCTAAGAGTGATCCGTGGTTCGGTGCGAGGCGGCATTATAACACGGACACAGACATCTTTCTATCACCAGATAGCCAAGCTGATCCTTGGAGGTGAGGTTTCGGGCCGCACTCTCCTACTCCTGACCTGAAGGAGAAGGGCTTCTACCACTGCCGTCGTGTGTCAAGATACTTATCCATCCGCCCAGTCCGCACCAGTGCTTAGCGAGTTCATGACCTTACCCCATATTATAGGCCAACCGCTATTAGAGTCTTCCCTCTGTTTTCAACGTATTCTCTGGGGCTGAGGCCTCGCAGTGAGCTGTGTGGGCGGCCATCATTATAGTCTATCCGCCAGCTC
>Ga0209986_10002563_pt1 | contig 16534 bp, 14 predicted proteins | sample BlataG_FD_183168 | JGI IMG/M metagenome (GOLD analysis project Ga0209986, IMG submission 183168) | Deep subsurface microbial communities from Black Sea to uncover new lineages of life (NeLLi) - Black_00105 metaG (SPAdes) (version 2) | ecosystem: Environmental > Aquatic > Marine > Oceanic >...
GTTGCTCATCGCCGGCGTGGCCACAGAAACTCTGGAGATACTGGAGGATCAGCCAGACATCGAGGTCATCATCGTGCCCATCGGTGGGGGCAGTGGGGCAGCGGCAGCCTGCATCGTGGCCAAGGCCATCAACCCCATCATTCAAGTCATTGGCGTGCAGGCCGAGAAGGCTCCAGCGGCCTATCGCTCGTGGAAGGAGCAGCGGCTGGTGGAGGATGGGATGGAGACGGCAGCCGAGGGGCTGGCCACCCGCACCGCCTTCGCCCTGCCTCAGAGCATCCTCTGGGACCTGTTGGATGACTTCGTCCTGGTGAGCGAGGAAGAGATCTACCGGGCCATCGTCCTCTATCTGGAAAAGACGCACAATCTGGCCGAGGGTGCCGGGGCGGCACCTCTAGCGGCGGCCCTGAAGATGCGCAAACGGCTGCAGGGACGCAAGGTGGCTCTCGTGCTAAGTGGGGGCAACCTGAGCCTGGCGCAACTGAGGGTGGCGCTGGGGGTATAGGGCTTGTGGCAGTGCACACCGCCTTGACAAATGCTCGCCATAGGAGGCATTGGGTGGTATAATTGTGACAGAATCGCAATAAAAAAGAGATCAACAGAGTGCCGCTCTGTGAGATCCCCATACTGATGCCTCACTTCCTGCCAGAGCAGGAAGCAAGTCTTATGGAATTATACCAGGAAGCCGCTTTCTGCGCAAGCAGGAGCGGCTTTGGGATTTTCGACGATGTGGCCGGGTTCCCCCATCACGGTGGTGGAGGCCAGGGCCGAGGGAGAGCCATCGGGCCTGGGGTGCGTTTGCTTCATGGAAAAGAGTATGATATAATGATTAATGCAGAGCAGGGGCACACCAACTCGTGGCCCTGGTTGGCATCTCCACTTTAAATCCAATGTCAAGACGTTGTTATGCTGCCCAGCTCTCAAAGGGCTTGTAGGAGTGATGCCATGATCCGAAGTCCGTTCAAATGGGTTGGTGGTAAATCTAGATTGCGCAAGACGATCATTTCCATGTTGCCGCCTCATGAGTGTTACGTGGAGGTGTTCGCCGGCGCTGCCTGGGTGTTGTTCGGCAAACAACCGAGCAAGATTGAAGTGCTCAACGACATTGACGGCGAGGTAATAAATTTTTTCGGAGTGGTAAAGGAGCGACCTGAAGAGCTTATAGCTTCGTTCGAATGGGACTTGGTCAGCAGAGAGGAGTTTGAGAGATTGCGAGACATGGATCCTACGTGACTGGATCCAGTGGCTCGTGCCCATCGGTTCTATTACCTGGTCATGGCTGGGTGGGGGGGCGAGCTGCATAATCCGAGGTTTCAGACGAGTGTAACTGACGAGGGTCATGGTAACCGGCTCATTGGAGCTATGAAGCATTTGCGCGAACGAATCATGCCTGTGTACACTAGGCTGCAAACTGTGATCATTGAACACCTTGACTGGCGAGAATGCGTGGATCGGTATGACAAGGAACCGACAGTTATGTTCTTGGATTCGCCCTATCCTGGAAACAACTGCAATTATCGGTTCAACATGCGAGAGTGGCATGATCATCAGGAAATAGCTGCAAGAATGAAAAAAGCAAAGGCAAAGTGCCTCTCAACAACCTATGATCTGCCAGAACTACGAGAGCTCTTTGCAGATTTCTATATCACGCCGGTAAACTTTCCCGCTGGCATGCCTGGCCGAAAGAGACGCCGAAATCATGAGATCATCGTCACAAACTATGATCCGACAAGCGTGCGTACATAGCTCTTGGCACGAAGGTTCGGGACGCTCATTAGGGAAAAAGGGGACTTTGGTGGATTCGAATCAAAAAGAGCACATTGAGCTAGCAATCTGGAAAGAGATAGCTAGCGAAAACCTGAGTGTCAGCCACGATCGCTGGCACATTGATCGGGTCTTGAGCTTTGCTTACCAGTTACAGTCCATATACGGCGGCGATCTTGAGGTTATCACTGCCGCTGTGATCCTGCATGATTTGGGGCGGAGCGATCCCGATCTCCACGGACAGGATAGCATAGAGGAATCCATTGCACGTGCACGCAGAATCCTTGAGCGGGCGAATTTCCCATCGGATAAGGTCGAACAGGTCATCACAGCAATTGATGAGCATGACAAACCAGAGGTAAGGCCCTGCATAATCGAAGGCAGAATCCTCAAGGACGCCGATTTTCTGGGGGGCTTTGGCGCCTGGGGGATTTTGCGCGTCGGCATGTGGGCAGGTGAGACAGGCGGTAGCATTGGTCAGGTACTGGATCGCCTTGAGCATCCTATGCCAAGGCGTCTGGCAAACCTGGAATTTGCTGAAAGTGAGCGCCTGGCCAGAGAAGAGATGATGTTTGCCCATCTGTTCCTGTCACTTCTCAGGCAGCCCCCCATGTTGCCAGTACGTCCGTGGAGGGGAAAGTACGTTGTGCTAGAAGGTATCAGTGGCTCAGGCAAAGACTGCCAAGCTGATCTTTTGCAGCAACGCCTGGAGGCATGTGGTCACACTGTTGTGAGAGTGTATGAGCCTGCTGACGTATATAGAGGGTTGCGTGACGCTTGGAAAAAGAAGCACGACAAACGGCTAGACGATCCTATGATCATGAAGTTTCTCCTGATGGCCGATCGCTATGAGCTAATTCAAGGGAAAGTCTGTCCGGCTCTGGAGAATAGTGATATGGTTATTTCGGTTCGAAGCTTCGTTAGCACGCTCGTCTACCAATGCAACGATGCATGCGGTGTAGCTGCTGCTGCCTTTGCCCATCGCTTTGTACCATTGCCCGACTTGATCCTATTGTTTGACGTGGATGCGAATGTTGCCTGGACCAGAATCAAAGACCGCAAGGACAAAGGCATCTATGAGACAAGAGAATTACTTAAGAAGCATCGAGTACTATATCGTGACATATGTAGCACATTGTTCGAGCCTCAATTGAAGATAATAGATGCATCCAAGTCCATTGGTGAGGTTGCGGAACAGACTTGGAAAGCGATGGAATCCGTGTTGTAGAGTGCCGTCGTACTAGGTAGTAAGAGAGGTGGATATTGATAGTTGAATTCGCAGGTCTGCCACGAAGTGGAAAGAGTACTTGCATTGATGCGGCAAGACATTATTTCTCACGCCATGAAATTACAGTGAAAATGGCTGGCGAACCAATTCGGTTCTGCCCTTTTGGGAGCCAATACCGGGTCGAAATCGCTTGCTGGGCAGCGAATCTTGCATTGAACACTGTGCTAGAGGCGAGTCTAGGCACCAGTCCGGAGACGCTGACCCTACAGGATCGAGGTTTATTCGATGCTCTTGCTTTCCCTCGTCTTCTCTGGAAAGAAAGTTACATTTCAAGGGACACTCTTTCTTGCCTGGAGGAGTACTGCGCTAATCGCAGATGGACTGAGTGCGTAAATCTCGTAATCCTGTTCGACGTGGAACCGGAAGCAGTACTAGAACGCGATATGGCGAGGTACATTGCTAGGCAAGTGTACGGTGAAGATTTGCCGGGCGTCATCACAAACGAATCTACACTGCAAGCTCTGCGGGATTGTTACAATGAGATCAGGGCGGATTTCAGGGATCGTTTCAATATCAAGAAGCTGGATGCTTCTCAAGTTACAATGGTTGACCTGGTCAAGCAAGTAGTTGAGCACATTGTGAAAGAATACGAGAGGCAGGCCGTGGAAACGAGTTGACTGTCCGACTTCTAATCATTGGCTCTACTAGGCATAGTTCTTTCCCAAAGATCTTTTGAGGAGGGTGATATGGCAACAACAAACCTAATAGTTGACTACCTAATAATCGGCGTATCTAGTCTTGCGTGGATGTTGCCAGTCTTACTTATCGTGATTAGTGATCAATGGTTGTGTAAGCTCACAGACTTTGGTATCGCAACTTCCTTCGCCTTGCTTGGAGTGGCCTATGTTTTAGGCATTTCTATGAGTCGCTTCGCAGATGACTTAACTAGCCGCAGAAATAACAAGATACGGGATGAAATCTTTGGAAAAGATGCAGAACCAACCTATCATAGCAGGTTGAATCTAATCATTTTGAATTCAGAGAGTGCTACCGACTATCTTAGTTATCGCAGAAGCATTATTCGCGTTACGCGAGCGTGTGCAGTGAACTTTCTCGTCGCGGCAGTGGCTTGGCCCGGATGGTTTTGCCATAGTTGGTTCTACAGATCGCACCCTTCACTCTGCCTTACTATTGTTACTTCTCTTGCATGTTTGGCGGTGTTCCTGTTGCTATACAGGGCTTGGCCTGTGGTTTTAGAAGGGTATTTCTACACTATTAGAGACATGTACGAGTTTATAGTAGCAAAAAACACTGAAAATCATAGAGACTAACATTCCACAAGAGATGGGTTTGAAAGACGTCTAATAGACTTGATAATTGGGAGCCGGAAAATCAGATTGTTCCGATGGCCTGCATCATTGGCTTTCCATGACTTATTTGGTGCGATAGCAGATGTTTTGAGACGACAGAGTTCTAGCACAGTGTCATCGCTAAAGTTTTCTGGGTTCCTTTCTCAGATCAGTTCTGGCTCGATCATCATCTGCCAGTTGAATCTTTGAACAGGGTTACACAGCGCTACATATGAGGACAGCCGTGTCAGTCGTAGACATGGAGATGATAAGGATGGTAGTTGATGCCAATTCACTGAAACACTCGCTGCATATTGTTTTGCCCAAACTGGGTTTGGTTCTTAAGAGCCTCTTCGAGGAAGGACAAAAAAAGAGGCCAGATGCTATTCCTTACCGTAGGCTGTTGCAGGAAATGCCTGGTGATCCCGATACACAAGAAGCTATGCTGGTGGGGGCCCTCGCTATTCTTCGTGGCATGGGATTGATACAGATAGATGCACACGGTTCGGTAAGCGGTATCTCTAGATACGCCTACTACATGCTGGGCAGTCTCAGCAAGTTTCTGAGCGCATCTGTCCCCGCCGCTGATAAACCCGTGGACGAGAGAGAGCAAGACTATCTAGTGAGCTTGACCAAGGCATTGGAGTCTGCGCGTGTGGAGAATGCTAAGGTCGACAACGAACCTCTGCATCTTAGAAGGATTGTTAACGTCCTTATCAAGAGTCGCCAGGTGCGGCACTGGAAAGTCCAGGATGTATACGTGCATGTCTACCATCCTCAATGGAAACAGTATCATCTGGTCGGCCTCGGTCATAAAGACGATTCAGAGGCTGACGAGGAGATTGCTCGACTTGCGCTGGAGCTCCAGGTCGGACTCATGCCTGATCAATACAGTTTAGACCGAACTTTCAATCCTCCGGAGATAACGCTCAGGCGTATATCAGCCACCAGTGGAGCTCTGACAGAATACAGACTCCGTCTTATGGCGGTCAAAAAGGTAGAGGTAAAACTCAGGCTACGGAAGTTGATCAATGAGAATAAGTTTAACCGAGATTGGTTCCGCTGGTTCAGCTGGGAAGAGATCAAAAATCGAGAGAGCGAACAAGGTGAGCCAATCATGTTCAGCACACCTATCGTTATGGAGCAAGTGGATCTCAATTCTGTACCGATCAGCGTGCGGATCGCGGATTACAAGCGGCCTTCTGTTGACACCCTCTGTGCAGTATTGGTGGGAGCCTTGACAACTCTCGTCGGGAGATCGCGAAAATGACGTTGGCGACGACTCCTCATGGGAGGGCACGAGGAAGCAGGATGCCGCAACCCAATGTGCTCAATCATGGCGCTGGATTCCTGCCACACTTTGATGAACTGAAGTGTGTCCCTCTCACAGATCGGGAACTGGAGCGTCTCTACGCACTCACTGACTGGCGGGGTGTCCTGCTTGATGAACACATTAAAGAAACGTATCATGATTTCTTCACTGTCAGCCTGTTCAAAGCTCTGGCGCTGCCATACCTGATACCTATTCCTTCTGAGCTAGCCTTGGCCAGAGAGTTGGCAGAACGGGAGTTATTGCAGACCTTATGCGGCTTTTGGGGTGGGAGGACACCTACGCGCGCCACATTCTGGCACTTTCGGAGGAAGTACTCTGCTGTATATCCCGATTTAATGCTACGCGTGTTGATTGCTTTGGTACTGAGCGGATCGGAGCCCAACCTCGCATTGCCGTTTGTCACCCCGATTCCACAGGCCGCAGGTGTTCCTCATGGCCACTATTCAGCCTTCCGATTGGACATCTACAGGCCCCTGATTGAGGTGTGGACAACTGTTCCGGAAGCTGAGGTTGGGCGCCCCATTGTCACAGCCGGGAAGACCTGGGCGGAATTACATGGCGAGGTACGGGAGCGCAAGGCATATAAGCGCCAAAGGAGCCCACGAAAGAGAGGACTGGCCGGCGGGCTAGGTCTGCCAGCAGAAGCCAGAGCGGAACTCTACAATGGTGAAATTGTGCACTTCGGGATTGATAAGCCAGAGTGGCTAGATTTCTGGACAAAGCAAGTTGATACCCTGACGACTGTCGGCCCAGCCTCATTCAGACCTTACACGGCGTGTCACGTATTGGTCATTCGTGAACACGAAAACCGGCGGCAGGTGCTGTTGAGTCGCCGTGTGGCCGGTTTTGGGAAGGGACAGTATGGGCTTCCTGGGGGAAAGAAGCGCCCAGAAGAGTCTTTGCAAAAGTGTGCAAAGCGAGAACTGTTGGAGGAGACTGGGATTCATATACTGAAGAGCAGACCAGTCTCTTGGCACAGAACCAGGTTGCCTGGCAAGCCTGAAGTCTACTCGGTCGGCGTACTGGCAGAGGAGTATGAAGGTGAACCGCAACATATCGAACCAAGTCAGAATGCCGAATGGGGATGGTTTGACCTTGCCGACTTGCCCATGCCCCTCTTTGAGCCTACATACATTGTGGTTTACCGCTTTATCAAGGGCAAATATCCTAACCTGCAGTGGAGCGATGTGGAAGCTCATGTGTCTGAATCCGAGGAATCATTGCGTCAACTGCCACTCCCTATTTGACGGAAAGCTACCTTCGATGCAATCGAAAGGAAATAGAATGTCATGCTACTGACACTACAGACACTCAAAGCCAAGCCTTTTCAAGAGCAAATTCGCACTATCGAACTGCTCACAGAACAGAACATGGATCTGTTTGAAAGAATTCGCCCTTTGCTAGAGGACCGTTCTGAAGACAGTATATTCCACATATCTGTGTCAGCCGATCGTCACAAAGTCGTGCGGGTTGCTCTGCTGGCCGTCGTTGACGCTGACATTGCAACGATTCCGGACCGAGGCGCTCGTGCACCCTACCGTCGCAGGCTTGACGAGTTGTGCAAGCACTTTGCGATTGACGTCAGAGATCTCACAATGAGGGCTCGATACGCTTCTCAGATTGAGAGTCTTCTCGCGGGTAGGACGCGACCACTGGAAGGCAGCGCAAAGTAGCGCAAACTTTGCAATTGCACTGCGAGTCAGTACCGCCTCGCAGTGAATTACCCCGCAGCTTGCTGCGGGGTAATTCACTTATGACATCAAGACGGGGTTCCTCCAACGCTGGCAACCTTTCTTATGCCCGAAGAACCTAGTGCGCTGAGGTCCCGGTAGAAGAAGTACCGGCAGGTCCGGGCAGTGACTGGGGCTGAAGAGAACCGCGAGATGTCTGGGAAGGACTCGAGGTCGGGGAAACGAAATGCTCTCTTCTCAGTCTCTTCGGGGATTTCGTCAACAAGCCTTACATCTTTCCATCGGAGCGGAAGTGGTACCAGGGGCAGATGTTCTGGAATGCTAGAGATGATTACGGCTCTTATCCTTGAAAAGCCGAGGTGTTTTGCATTCAGGCATCTGTGGAGGCCGTCAACCAGTGCCCACACCTCCTTGCCTTTCAGGGGGCCCTGTTGTTCGACATAGACCTCGACGAGGGGGGGAGCAATCTGACATTCTTTGTCTTCATTAGTCAGGTCAACGATTCCTGAGAGGTCAAATGGGTCGAGGGCATAGCGGGTCAAGAATCGCTGACGCAGTTGGTTGCCTATCTTGAGTTGTGAGGTCAAGGCGTAGTAGGCAAGTGGAGATAGGCTGTCGATCTCGACCAATCTGCTCTCAATGGTAGCTTCCCGGTACGGATGAAGATTGGCGTCTCCATTAAGTCTAATACGTCGCAAAGAATTAACCAATTGTTCCCAAGAGTACACACGATTGATACGGAACATGCCATCGCTTGGCTGGTGTACAATGCCGTGTAAGTCCGAAAGGTGAATCTCCTTGTGGTATGGTACACCATTGTTTTCAGCAAGTTCTCTGATAACCTCTTCTGTCTCCAGATAGCCTTGCCAGGCAACCTCCTTGCCCTTCCTAGTAAATGCGTCTAACGAGGCTCGCTTGGCTGCCAGTCGAACATTGCCCGCAGCCGATTCTTCCCACATCCAGGCATTCAAAGGATTTCCTGCAGCAAAAAGAGGAATCCCCCGAGAGCGAGAATACCCCAGTGTCCTCTTAGCACCCTCGACTCCTGTTGCTGTAAGCGCATCCGCTTCCCTAAGGATGGCGAGCATGGTGTAGACGCTTTTCTCCTCATCAGGGAGAATGTATGGCCATCTGAACTGCTTCTGAAACAGGACAGGAATAGCCGGCTTTCCATCTCGTGTCTTGATTGGGAACGAGTAGTTGGTTTGATCGTGATACAGGATAAGATAGCAAACCTGGCGAAGTCTGTCACGGTCGGTCTCGAATGGTGCCACGGTTGCCAGTGCTTCCTGAGCGATGCGCACACTTTCTTCAACATGCTCGACTCGATCAGATGACCATGACGGACGGGCTCGCGTATGACCGCTGTCGTGCAACACTGCCGCGGCACTTAACACCGTTGCATCTAGCGGGACGCCAACGAACTCGGGTTCTCCGACAATCTCCAGAACCAACTGTTCGACCTCGAGAGCATGTTTCAGCCCATGAGCCTGGTTTGCTGACGAAAATATGCGCTCGGCAATCTCGAGGATTTGGGTCCGTGGAGACTGTGATGCAGTCATAGGATCATTCCTCCGGGTCGGGGACATATCCTTCCCCTGTCAACTGGATCGGATGCTGGGGCTTGGGACCGCGTATCTTCTTTCACCTCCTGGCTCCAGTATATCCCAAAAAGACAATTCGGACAAGCCAGGGACAAACTCGCGTCGTATTGTTGAGTTCGTCGAGCGCACTGCTACCTAACAGTGCGCCCGTTGCGTTTTTGGAGAGTGGTTGTCTGGACAGCCCAAACGTCTTTTTCTGGTTTGACATCGAGCCCAGCCTGGGCGCCGTGTCAAGTCAAATGAAAATGTTACCGAAAGCGGATCGTTGGGTCAAAAGATAATGTTACCGGGCCGTGTCCTCTGCTTTCGTCGTAGTAGGGGTTGTGGATATGTGGGCAACTTTGGAGCGTAGCGGAGAGTTGTCCACATATCCATCAGCCCTCTAGTCAGCATAAACCAGGTCAAGGTTGTGTAGAATAAGGTGTAAAGGTAGCATCTCCAGGTCTGAAGGGGTGGCCAGGGTTTGATGGACGTCTTCGCTTTGTCCTGGGATGGCGTTGGGCAAGGAGAAGATGTAGTCGATCAAGTCGTAGATCTCTTCTCGCGCTTGACGGGGGTTGATCTGGTCCCGTAGGGTCTCCAGTTGTTCTCGGCGTTCCTGGGTGATAGCCGTAGTTTCGCAGAGGCGGTCGAAGGGGGTGCGCGCCTGGTCGTAGCGGCGCTTTATCCGTGTCGGTTGGCTCTCAGCAGGGAGCACGATCTTCTCCGTCAAACGCATCACGGGCTGGAAGAGGTTGTAGTAGACCCAAATCTGGTCATAGAGCTGGTTAACGGCGATGGTTTGGGTGATGGTATCGAGTCGGTCGTGGCCTAAGTAGGCCCGCACCAGGGTGGAGTTCTTCTGTTCGACGAAGCGGTTGTCGTTCTTGTGGTAGGGTCGGCTGCGGGAGAGTTTCACTCCCTTGACAGCGTGCTTAAAGAAGCGAAGCATATGGTGGTTGAAGAACTCGCTGCCGTTGTCGGGGTGGATTTCCAGGATGGGGAAAGGAAGACGGGCCAGAATGTAGCGGAAGGCATGTTCCATGACCAGGTAGCTGCGTCCTAACACCGCTCTGAGTTCGCTCCAGCCGGTAGCGACGTCGATCATTTGTAGGCTGCACATATACTCGCCGGAAGCACTGGGGCCAGAGTGATGGACGAGATCCGTTTCGAAGTGGCCTGGTTGTTGCTCATTCCAAGGGATGCGCTTCATGGGGATGTCTTGGGTCAGCCGATTGACGCGGCGGGGGGCTCGACGAGGCAGGCGGGGCTGGTCTTGTGTAATGCGGTTGAATCTACGTTTCACGGTGGAGATGCTGATCTGGCCCAATTGTTCTAGCAGGGATGGAGACACCTCGAGTTCACCGTGGGCGGCCAGGTGGTTGGCCAGCCAAACCAAGTTGGGCGTGAGACGGTCGGCACAGACATAGTCGAGACTCTCAGCCATGACACGCAAGGCATCGTCGACCTGCGGTCCATAGGTGCGTCCCCGTTGCCTACGGCGAGGCTTGCGCTCCAGGCTCCCGTTCAGCAGCCGTATCAGGCTCTTGCGGTGCAATTCGGTGATGGCCTCCATCTCGTCCAGAAGCTGCCCTTGCTCCTTCCGGTTGGCCTTTGCGTACCGCCTTTTCATCTTGCGCAGATACTTGCGTCGTTCGTCAATGGTCATTTTGTCTTCGGTGGACATGATTACCTCCAGTAACATTACCTGTTGGTTCAAACGACCCCACTGTGGTAAAATGTCCTCAGAAACCACGGAGGGAAAGATATGGAACAACGTGCAATCGAGCGCCTGCGGGCAAAGTCGCCTGAGGAAGCCATCATCGGGCAGATCAGTCGAGACTTCAATCTGGCACCCTTTATGGCCAAGACACAGTTCGAGCAGATGCGCCGGTACTTCGAGCGCTACCTCGGGCTTGAGCGGGACGTGGGGCAGATGACCTTCTTGGCGGTGAGCGCTAACACACCCCCAGGGCGCGCCATCAGGGAGGGTCAGCAGGTACCTATCAACTTGACCTTGGACTGTCCCGATGATTTGGAAGCCCTTCGTCATGGTGTGGCGGCCCTGCGGCGCAGCAAGATCCAGCGTCTGACGCGGGAGGCCCAGGAGCAGGGCGCCTTGCTGACCCAGGAGGACCTGGCGCGTCTTCTGTGTGCCAGCCGGTCCACCATCAAGCGGGACATCGCTCACTTGCGTTCCCAGGGCGTGGATGTGCCCACTCGGGGGCAGATGAAGGACATTGGGAGGGGGGTTAGTCATAAGACTTGCATCGTCAGGGATTGGCTGGCGGGTTACACCTTCAGCGAGATCAAACAGCGGCGATGGCATGCTGTCGGCTCGATTGAGCGGTACTGTTCGGATTTCCAGCGGGTGGCCGGGCTCTACGCTCACGGATTGAGCGTGGCTGAGATACGGGTCAGCACCGGCTTATCAGAACGGCTGATCCAGGAGTATCTGGACCTTTGTGAGGCGGCAGGGCCCGACAACGATCGGCTGGAGCAGCTGCTTAAAGAGCCCAGTGCAGCGACGGAAGAGCCGGCCGAGATCAAAAGGGGGATCTGGTTGCAATGATAGCCCCAAAAGACAACACGGAGATCCGCATCAAGAAGCGAAGCTTGCCTGATCTCTTGGTTCACAAGTTCCTGACCGAGTACGGCTACGACCACGGCCCGGTTATCGCGCGGGCCATTGTGGAGGATATCTTGGCCACCATTGAGCGGTGTTATGCCGAGCGGGTACCTCCCAAGACGGTAGTGTGGCTGGCGGTGTGCCGGGAGAAGCGAGGACAGCGAAAGGGGATTAGCATCAGCGATTTGGTACCGGTCCAGCTTCGCATGGTCACCGAAATCGAGGTCAAGCTGCTGACAGACCCAGCTTTGCGGAAGGATCGGCAGGCGCGCCGGTCCTTCAACCGCGCTCGCTTTGCGCGATGGTGTTTCGAGGCCTACGAGCAGGGAGGTGTGCTCACCCAGCTGGATCTGAGCTTGTTGAGTGGCCTGTCGGTGAAGTACATCAGCGAGGCCCTTGGTGAGTATGAGGCGGAGACAGGGGAAATCGTGCCCACCCGCGGAACGGTTCACGATATTGGCCCATCGGTGACGCACAAAGCGGAAGTGATTCGTCGCTGGCTGAGACACGAGTCACCGGCGCGAATTGCTCGGGCGACGAAGCACTCGCAGGCGTCGATAGACCGGTACATCGCCAGTTTCCAGAAGGTGCAGATTCTAGCCCAGAAGATCCCTGCTGCTGACTTACCAGCGTTAAGCGGCTTATCAGCAGGAGTGGTCGAGCAGTACGTGGACCTTTTACGCAAATACGAGCCGGACTTGGCACTGTATCAGCAATCGGTGGCGGGGCCGTAGCCGTCGTCGGGCCTGTGCGCTGTGTGGGCAGGCTGTGGCTGTCCACACAGCCCACAGCCTACCACCGGCGGCTCATTAGGACCTATTATCATTTGAGCTAATCATACCACCTCAGTAACTATGTTACACTGAGTCGGCTCTAGATGGTATAATCCATCAAGGAGGAGCCGACATGATAGAAGCCACGAAGCGATTCGAGTGCTATCTTAAACGTCGCTATGGTGACCGCAGTACACCCAAACACTACCTGAGTGACCTAAGAATCTTCATCCAACATCTTGATGACAAGTCGCCGCAACAGGTAACTGTGCAAGACATAGATGACTTCATTGACCAACAGGTATCCCAAGGCCTGAGCCCCGCGACTATCAACCGTCGCCTAGCTACCCTGCACACCTTCTTCGAGTTCCTGGCTGCCGAGGAACCGGACCAAGAGTGGCCCAACCCAGTCGTCTGGCGACGACATCGGGTCAAGCAAGGAACCCATATGCCCCAGGATGCCTCAGACGCTGCTGTGGAGCGATTGTTTAGCGTCATAGACCATCCGCGTGACCGCGCCATGTTCGGCTTGATGGTAGGAGCCGGACTAAGGGTAGGTGAAGTGGCAGCTCTCCGGGTAAATGACTTGCGAATCTCTTCCGATCCGGGAGAGATGACCCGACTGCGTATCTTGGGTAAGGGTCGCAAAGAGCGCATAGTGTGGTTGACTCCTGCTCTCTATGCCACGGTTCAGGACTGGTTAGACGAGCGACCACTCGTTGAAAGTGATTGGCTTTTCCTGAACCAACACGGGCGTCCCTTGACAGTGGCGGGCATTCAGTATCGGCTGCAAAAACACTGCGCAGAAGCGGGTGTCTCCCTAACATGCCATCAACTACGTCACACCTTCGCTCGGCGATTGGCTGAGGGTGATATGCCGGTCCACAGCCTCGCTAAACTGCTGGGTCATGCTCAGGTGGAAACGACCCAAGTGTACATCGCCGCGGCGAATCTAGATGTACGCGCTGCATTTACCGAGGCGACGGCAAGGTGGCAAGAAACCTTGGCGGATCAGCCGTCTCCAGCGCCACACTGGTTGGTATGGCCGCCATCTAAGCCAGAGAGAGTCGACCCAGCTGATCTGGCCCGTTGTGAGGCAATGGTTGACGACCTGCCAGGCTGGGTACGGGATCCATTGCAGCAATATCTGGCCCACCGGTGGCGGGACTGGCGGCCTCATACGGCCTTCTCCTTGGGACAGAATCTGGCCCAGCGCTTGCGCCGCATCTGGATGTGGCTGGTGCAAGAGCAAGGTGTGAGCAACTGGGCGAGTTTGAAGCGAAGCGACTTGGAAGCTTGGTTCAACAGTCGCCAACAAGCAGGAATTGCTACCAGCACACAGACGACCGAGTTGGCTGAGATGCGCGGTTTTCTGCGTTTTGCTTTGGATGAGGGCTTACCTGTATCAGCCAACTTGTTTCGAGTCGCCTATCCGCGACGGCCGGATCCGCTTCCCCGAGCGTTGAGTGAGGAGGAGTATCGTCGCTTGGAACACTTGGTACTGTCAAAGACTTCTGGGAAAAGCTCAGAAGAGGCCCTGGACAGGGCCTGGTTCCTCACCTTGGCCCATACCGGCGTGCGGATCGGCGAACTGCTGAACTTGCGCCTTGGGGATGTGGACGGCTCGACTGAACTCGCCGAAGTCCTGACCGGCGGTCGTTTGCAGGTGCGCGGGGGGAAGAACGCCTGCGATAGAATAGTCTATCTAACCCCGGCCTTGTGCCAGGCGCTGGAACGATACCTGTCTCATCGCCCCACTGTTGAAGACGACCATCTATGGTGGGTGAAGGGCCGCCCATTGGGACTGCATCGCGTACGTCGTCTGCTGCGCACCTGGGGCAAACTCGCGGGCGTATCAGTGACACCGCATCAACTGCGTCATACGCTGGCCAGCCGTCTGGTCAATCGTGGGATGCGAATTGAGTTGATTCGAAGACTTCTGGGACATCGGTATCTGAACAGCACTCAGATCTACGCACGAGTCTACGACAACACAGTTCAGGACCACTTTCACTCAGCTATGGCTCGCATAGAGGGGATTCCTTTGAGCAACTGGCCCCACCCCCTCGCGCTCCCCGTTGAATCCCCTGAGTTTGAACAAGTCGCCGACTTGGTGTAAACATTTTACATGAACTAGTACGGCGCTTGACGCTCCTGCTGCCCCATGCTACAATAGCGTCGCATACGGTCAGACCGCACCGCCGTAAACAGACGGCGCCGGCGCGGGCGTTTCGGGGGGACTTGTGAGAATCGAAAAGGTGACCCATTGACCAAGAGAGAATTCAGGCTAGAAAACGAATACCACTACAACCGCTCCGGGCCGGTGCGTTGGATCGTCTCCCATCTGATGCGCTACCCACTTTTCCCGCTGACCACGATCCTGGCGGCCATCCTGAATAACGCGTTTTACAGTTTCATCCAGGTCTTTGTCGGCCGGGGATTTGACCTGATTGTCACACCCGGCTGGCAGACAGCCGCACTACTGGGACTGGCGGCGAGCGTGATGGCGTCGGCCATCGGGCAGGGCCTGACGGGGCTGGTACGGAACTTCAGCATCGAGTTCGCGGCCCAACGGGTCGAACGGGATGCCCGCGACGAGCTGTACGTCAGCTTACTGGGTAAGAGCCAGACCTTTCACAGCCGGCAGCGAATCGGCGACATCATGGCCCGCGCCACCAACGACGTGCACATGCTCAACCTGATGTTCAGCCCCGGCCTGATGCTGATCATTGATTCGCTGATGGCGCTCGTCGTCCCAATTGTCATGATCGGCCGGCTCCAATTTAGGTTGCTGCTCGTTCCCTCCATATTTGTCCTCCTGTTGGCCGTCACGGTGGCCGATTACAACCGGCGGCTCAAGCCGGTCAGTATCGCCCGGCGAGATCAATTTGGAGTGATGAACGCTGGACTGGCAGAGGCTGTCGCCGGGATCGAAGTCGTCAAAGCCAACGTCCAGGAACGGTACGAGTGGGGCAAATTCACCCAGAATGCTCGCCTGTTTCGCGATTACTTTGTGCGGCAGGGGGAAATCCAGGCCCGCTACCTGCCGATGTTGATGTTCAGCCTGGCCCGGGCCGGCGGCTTTTTGCACGCGCTGCTGCTCTGGCGGGGGGGCACCATCAGCCTGGGCGAGGTGATCACCTTCATGGGTTTGCTGAGCACGCTTCGCTTTCCCACCTTTATCTCCCTCTTCTCCTTCGACCTGGTCCAACTGGGGATTGCCAGTGGCAGGCGGATTCTGGAATTGATCAACACGGAAACAGAGCTGGACGAGAACCCGGCCGGCGTCGCCCAACCGATGCGGGGAGAAGTGATTTTTGAGAAGGTCAACTTTGGCTACAATGGCAAGCCGGTGCTGAAAAACATCAGCTTCACCGCCCGGCCCGGCGAGACTATTGCCATCGTGGGGCAAACCGGTTCAGGCAAAACCACCTTCACCCAGCTCATCAACCGCATATTCGACGTGGACAGCGGGCGAGTGCTGATCGATGGCGTGGACGTGCGCGACTGGAGTCTGGAATCGCTGCGTTCGCAAGTCTCAACCATCGAGCAGGACGTGTTCCTCTTCTCCCGCACCTTGGCTGAGAACATCGCCTTTGGCTGCGCCGACGCCAGTCAGGAAGCGATCGAGCAGGCAGCCCACGAGGCTCAAGCGCACGAGTTTGTCACCAGCTTTGGCGATGGCTACGACACCGAGATCGGCGAGCGCGGCGTGACCCTCTCTGGCGGAGAGCGGCAGCGTATCGCCATCGCCCGTGCCTTTCTCACCGATCCGCGCATCCTGATCCTCGACGACAGCACCAGCGCCATTGACAGCGCTACCGAGGATCAGATTCAGCGGGCCATGCGGCGCATTAGCCGCCAGCGGACCACGTTTCTCATCACCCACCGCCTCAGCCAGATCCGCTGGGCCGACCGCATCCTGGTCCTGCGGCGGGGTGAGCTGGTAGACCAGGGAACGCACAAGGAGCTACTGGCACGCTGCACAGACTACCAGCGCATCTTTGCGCGGTATGATTAATCAGACTTCGGAAGTCTTTCGAGACTTCCGAAGTCTTGATAGGGAACAGGAAGATTTATGGGCTTTATCCTGGACGGCCTCGACACAGAGGCCTACGACCGCAATTACAGCGATAGGGAGCTGCTGACCCGCATCATCAGCTATTTCCGGCCGCACACCCGGC
>Ga0209986_10002564_pt1 | contig 16524 bp, 19 predicted proteins | sample BlataG_FD_183168 | JGI IMG/M metagenome (GOLD analysis project Ga0209986, IMG submission 183168) | Deep subsurface microbial communities from Black Sea to uncover new lineages of life (NeLLi) - Black_00105 metaG (SPAdes) (version 2) | ecosystem: Environmental > Aquatic > Marine > Oceanic >...
TTTGTTTCTTTTTTGGTGCAGCTTTTTTCTTTTTTTCAGTGCGTTTCTTTCTTTTCGTGCACGTTTTCTTTCTTTTTAAGAAAGAAAAGGTGCGGGGGAAGGGATTCGAACCCTCGTATTCCTTCGAAACCGGATCTTAAGTCCGGCGCCTTTGGCCATGCTCGGCAACCCCCGCCTATCTATTATTATAAAAAAATAAAGATTAAAAGTTTTCTATATAGATCTGAAGTCGTTTATGGTAAAACTTGGTTCTTCATCCTCTTTAAGCATTCCTTTATTCCTTAAATACTCCTTCGCCAGAAGGTAACCTTCGCCAGAAGGTAATAGACGAGTGCCAGAGCCTTTCTACCTTTATTATTAGTAGGAATCGCTATATCAACATTTATAAGCATATTCTCTGTATCGCAGAGAGCAACTACAGGTATGCCCTGTTCTGCAGCCTCCTTTAAAGCATGTCTATCAGCTCGCGGATCGGTAAGAAGAAGAACATCCGGTTCTATATAGTCTTTGCATCTTGGATTTGTCAACATCCCAGGCACAAATCTTCCCGTGACGCATTTAGCCCCAGTAGCTTTTGCAAAGGCACATACGGGGGTATGCCCATATACTCTTGCAGAGACAGCAAGAATTTTATGAGGCTCAAACTTTGCCAAAAACTTTGCCACATGTCTTATTCTCTGATCTGTTACTTTAACATCCAGAACAAACAATCCGTCTTTCCTCACCCTAAATATATACTTATCCATATATCCTGTTTTTTGCTGTGTACCTATGTGAATCCCGGATACACGATACTCTGTACCTATGTGAATCCCAGATACAAGATACTCTTCAAGGGGTGCTAACAGTTCATCACTCATTATATCTCCTCCATTCTGTTCAGATCTTCATGAATCCTTAAAAGTTCATTTATCTCTGTCATATCTTCTATTTTTATATATCCTATATTGAATCCTACTGCCAAATGGCAAACGCCATCTTCAACGTATTTTATCGCATTTCCTCCTCTTTCCTGCTCTATTCTAATTCTGGATAATGTATCCAGAGGGATTAGATTTAATTCTGCATTATTTTTCAACAAGTTCATTTCATGATCATGAACTTTATCTTTGTAGATTATTTTTGGGATATCTCTGGCAAATACCCCTCCCAGATACTGGTACAACGGCAAGCCATAGAAATTAGAGGCTGCTTTAGCTGATGCCATTGAGAATACAAACCTTACTTCGGAGTGATCAGTTATCTCTTCTAAAATAGAATCTATTGGTTTTTGTTCAAGAACACTGAACCCTATTAATTCTGGAAGCACAACTTCAATTATGTCATCTATACCCCATTCACTAACGATACTGCTCTTTCCATAACTTCCTGTGGAGAATATGTCCACTTCCAGCAGATTTTTTTTGTTTTTCTTATAGACCTTTCTCACGAATATATCTTCAATTATTTCCAACTTATCACCTTTGAGATGGTGGGGCCGCCGAGATTTGAACTCGAGTCACCAACGCCCCGGGTTGAAAGGATGGTCCAAGCTACCCTACGGCCCCTTAAACACTATACTCCAAAATTTCATCTATACCCTCGACATGTGTCAAGATCATTCTTCTGCAACAGTATCTCTCCAGTCCCAGATCATCCAGAACCTTTTTTGGATCTTCACCAGCTTCTATCCTTTCTCTGTACTTAGTATAGAGATGCCCTATAGTTTTTCCGCACGTAAAACATCTAACAGGAATTATCATTTTTTCACCTGTAAGATTTCTGTTTTTTTGCTCTGGGTCCTTTTGAAGAAGCATTTGGTTTGTGGGGCTCTGTTCTTCTTATGTCACCTTTTAACATTACTTTATCATATTTCATATAAGTGTCCTTAAGAGTCGAGTCCTGTGTCCAATCTATGAGCGCCCTTGCAACAGCTGTTCTCACAGCTTCAGCCTGACCCATGACTCCCCCTCCTTTAACTTTCACATCTATATCTATCTTATTTACAACGTTACCCGCTAGTTTTAACGGCTCCATTATCTTCATTTTTGCAAATTCAGGCTTATAAATATTTAATGGCTTATGATTTATCCTCATATTTCCTTTTCCTTCTTTTATTACAGCTCTTGCAATTGCTGATTTTCTTTTTCCAGATGATTGGACTATTTTTTCCATTTTATCCACTTCCTAAGTATTCAGACAGTTTTTTTATTGTTACATATTTTAAAGATTTTTCTTTATTCAATTCAGCATCTTTTAATTTTATTACATCATGATCTTTAAACTCTTCAGGAGTTCCTGCATATATCTTCAATCTTTTCAATGCTTCCCTTCCTTTAGGTTTTTTATAAGGCAGCATTCCTCTGACCGTTCTTTTTACTATTCTTTCAGAACTTTTTGGATAATTTGGTCCTTTTCTCGGATTGGCAAGGTTTTTCAGCTTCAATCTGTGTTTAAATCTTTCGAATATCTCTTTTTCACTTCCAGTTATTACAATCTTCTCTCCATTGATTATGGTGATACTTTCTCCATTGAGAAGTTTCTTGGCGACGATAGACGCCGTCCTTCCCAAAATCAAGTTCTCTCCATCTATAATCATATGATCACTCCATTATAATTACATTCTTTCCCTGCGGGTTTCTTTCTACAAGTTCCTCTATTGTAATAGCGTTTCCTCCATTCTTTATTATCTCGTTGTAAGCTTTTTTTGAAAATTTCAATGCGGAAACTGTAATTTTGTGTCCTAAGTTTCCATCCCCCAGAACTTTTCCAGGCACTACTACAACATCACCATCTTTGGTATGCATATCAAGTTTCCATAGGTTCACTTCAGGCATCTTTCTTGTAGATCTGCACAATCTCTTAGAAATATCTACCCAAAGATTCACACTGTCTTTATATCCTTTGCTCCTCAAATTTTCTACGAGCTTAATTAACCTCGGATTAGTTTTATTCAATTTTTTCATGTTATCACCTTTGAACTCAGCGCATTATCTGCTCGCTCAAAGAATTTCTAACATCTTTTTATAGAAACCTTTATAAATATTGTGGTTATCCTAAAATCTTTTCACCCACTCCCCTCAATCTTTTTTATCAAGATTTCAAAAGCTTCAAAAACTCCTTTTTTCTTTACAGCGTCCGTAGGTACGATTTCTATGGACTCTGGCAGTTTCATTTTTTCCCTGATCTCTTCGATACTTAATGCATGTTGGATATCCTGCTTATTTGCCACTACTATTAAAGGCAAGCCCTTTGCCCTTGTTTTTTCAAGCATTGATTTGGCGCGAGGAAAAGATTCTGGCTTTGTAGAATCTATGATCAAAAATACGCCCATCGCTTCATTTGCTATAAATTTGAGGATAGGATCAAACCTCTCCTGCCCAGGAGTTCCGAAAATATCGGCAGTTATATCTTCATACTCTATATGTCCCTTATCCAAAGCTACAGTAGTTCCCATTCTGTCCACAGATACGGATCTCGTTGATAATGAACGAACAAATGTGGATTTCCCGGCATTGAAAGGTCCTGTAACTAAAACTTTGGGGATAAAAGCTTTTACTCCTCCAGGTTTAGCTATCTTGAACATCAAATTTCCTTTTGCTTTTTCCAGCCAGTCTACCTTCAGGATACCATAATACTGGCCCAGAATAACTCTTTCACCTATACCTCCTACCCTGATAACAGCATTCATTATCTCATTTAATTTAGTTTTTATCTCTTCTGAGTACGGCCAGTTTGTGAAGTTATATATGCCTATAGCATTATTGGCATTGAACATTTCGTTCCATTTTTCTACGTGTTTGATAGCGTCATCACCGCAAAGGTCTAGAATAGAGGAAAGAGAGCCAAATGTTACTATAGCCTCATATTTTTCTACTATTTCGTTGATAATCCTGTTATAAGAGTTTATATCATTTGGATTTTTTATGAGATACTGAGCATCACTTTCACTGCCTATGAGAGAGGAATAAGCATCTACAAATATTAGTTTATCTCCATATTTTGATATATCCCACCCGTATTCTTCGAAATTTTCTTTTATAATCTGGGGATCTGATTTAGTTGTTATAAAAACTCCTTTTCTACCTTCTTCTAAATTTTTATACAGTGTCTGCATTCCAAATATCTCTCCCTCTACCTCAGGTTGGATTAAATACATCACGGTCTTTCCTTTTGGAATGCCACCTCCAAGAAAAGAATCCAATCTTGGTATACCTGATGGTATCATTTTTTACCACCTACAATTAATTTCCCCTCCTTTATTTCAAACTCAAACTCCTCTTTTATTCCAAAACCGCTGAAAATCATTTTATTTTTCTCTATTTTTATTATAATATCTATAAGTTGCTTTATAGGTGCCACTTGTGGATTTTCAGGATCTTCATCCAAAGTAAATATACCATATCCATCTATCTTCTTTACTCTTCCTGTGAGTATATGGAGAAATCTAAATACAGTCTGTACGTTTGAATACATCAACAATGTGGAAAGTGAATCTATCGTTATCCTTATATTCTTGTACTCTTCAATATTCCAGAATCGCTCTAAAAGACCGCTATACTTGACAGAAACACCCGTCAGGTCCACAGAGCTCGAAACATATTTTATGCTGTTGCTGTCTTCAATGCTTGTTTTCAATCTTAAACTTTTGGAGATACAGTCAACTATCCCCAGTCCTTTGATATCTGTCCTTTCAGAGACCCATTTTTGAATTTTCTCCCCACTTTCCTTTGTCGAGATATAAATCACAGCTTCTTTCCTCTCTAATGCATCGAGGCAAATATGTTTTGCTATCATCGAGGCCCCAGATAGCGGAGGCCCCGAGAGCAATATGTTACTCCCCTTTGGAATATCGATATCAAGTTTACTGTGAAACATTTTATCACATTAACTATATGTTAAGACTTAAAAAAGTTTCCTATAGTTCGCCTTTAATTTCTTTTTCCACCCTAAGGAAAAAATTTTCCATGAATCTATTCCTTTCTTCAGCTATCCTTTTACCTTCTTCTGTCAGTATTCTATCTTTTATCTTGGAAAGCTTTGCTTTGTATTCAATTACAGGTGTATGTTTTTTATGATCGAGTTTTCTGGATATCTCAATGTTTTCATCTGAAAAATCTTTTTTTCTGTAAAGTTTCTGTCCATTTTCTCCTCCAAATGAGTAAGCCCTGCATATGCCTATAGCACCGATCGCATCGAGCTTGTCTGCATCATAGAGTATTTTAGCTTCAAGCGTTTCGGGAACTGCATTGTTTCTATATCTGTGTGTCTTTATGCAGTGGATTACATTTCTTTTTGTTTTTTCATCTATTTTATATTTGCCCATTATTTTTTCAGCTATCTCTGCACTGTATATCTCGTGATCTTCATCTCCTTTTATTCTTCCAATATCGTGAAGCAGTGATGATAGTCTGAGAACTTCAAGATCAGCTTTTTCTTTTTTTCCTATCTTCATGCAAAGATTGTAAACTCTTTTTACATGAGAGAAATCATGAGTTGGTTTTGAGTTTTTAAAATATTCTTTTACTTCTTCTTCAATGGTCATGAGATCACTGAATTCTTTGAGGATATGTCAAAATAAAAAACTACTCTACATCATGAAAATATCACCCAAAGATTTAAATACTTATAGAAGATAAATGAAATAAGAAGAAATATAGAGAGATAATGGGATGTTTACTGGATTTAAAAAGAATTTAAGAGTGATTGTAACCTTTTCATTTTTATTAATTCTATTATTTAATCCAACACGCTCAAAAAATTGTGATGAATGGCCGATGCTTTATAAAGATCCGCAGCATACGAATTACTCAGGTTACAAGATGCCTGATGTAATAGATGTATTCTGGAGTTACGAAATAAAAGATATGACTACATCTTCACCTGCTATTGTAAATTGCAAGCTCTATATCGGCTCTGGAGACGATGATCGTCATGTTTACTGTCTCGATGCAGAGACTGGTAAAATGTTATGGAAGTACAAAACAGGGGGGGAAGTAAGATCATCTTCTGCCGTTGTTAATGGAAAGGTGTATGTAGGATCTTTTGATAAAAATGTATACTGTCTAGATGCGGAGACTGGTAAGAAATTGTGGAGTTACGAAACAGGTGATATAGTGGCATCTTCTCCTGCTGTTGTTAATGGTAGGCTCTATATTGGATCGAAAGATCATAATGTCTATTGTCTAGATGCGAAGACAGGGAAAAAGTTGTGGAGTTATACTACAGACAATGCTGTATGGTCTTCCCCTGCTGTGTCAGATGACAAAGTGTATGTAAATTCTGGAGAATATATGTACTGCCTCAATGCAGAGAGTGGTGAAGAAATATGGATTAAGATGATAACACCTGGCGGCGCTGTGGCGTCCTCTCCTTTCATTACTGACAACAAGGTGTATATAGGATGCGGGAGGAATCTTTACTGTCTCGATACAGACACGGGTGAAGAGTTATGGAGTTGTGCTATACTTCCAGAGCATAGCTTTTTAGTCTTTTCTGCTATTGCTGATGGCCGATTGTATGTGTCTGCTGGAGGTCGTGACAGCAATTTTTATTGTTTAGATGCTGAGACAGGTAAAGAACTGTGGGTATATAAAAAAGAGAGAGAGTATGCTATATTCGACTCTCTTGCCATAGCAGATAGTAAACTGTATATAGCTGTTTCTCCCCATTATCTTTATTGCATAGATGTAGAAACAGGAAAAAAGTTATGGGAGTATAAGGAGATTTCATTGATCACTCCTCTCGTCATTGCAAATGGCAAGATCTACGCTGGATCTTGTGGCGAAGATAATAAAATTTATTGTTTTGGTTATCCAGAAGAAAAAGGTACTGCTCTTCTCGATTTCATTCCTGTACTGCTCATTCTGGTGCTCTTCTTTGGTGGACTATTCTTATGGAAAAAAAGAAAGATAGCAATTGAAGGAGGGAATATAAAGTTGAACCATAAGTTAATGATTTTAATAGGAATTTTTAGTGTAATATCTGCTTTATCTTCTTATTTTCTGGGTATGATTGCGTCTATTATCTTTTATAGCGGCCTTATTATCATTTCTTCTTTAACAGTTCTCCTCTTCTTGATAGAGGAATTTTGGCAGAGTATAGTTTCCCTATTTTTTAGTTTTTTTGTTCCTTTATCCGTTAGTTCCTTTATCATCTATTATCCTACAAACGAAGCTGAAAATCTCGCCATTGCCTCTTCTATTTTTATACCTTCTGTGATGTATCTTTTATTGGTCCTTCTCTCTGCAATTTCTTTGCTGCTGAGTAATCGAGGAAAAAGTAGAGCGAGACTCGTGATATCTCCATTTTTGTTCTTCTTTGTTCTATTCTTAATCACCATTTATATATTCAATGAGAATCCTTCTGATACAGGCATGGTATTTGTCCCGTTCATGGTGATAGTTTCCGCTACTGTGTATCTTGCGTATGATAAAGTTTTGCAGTGGAAAAAAGAAGAAGAGAAGAAGTTATCAAATAAAAAAATACTTCATTTTTGATTCTCTTTTGTGCTGTTCCTCTTTATCAGTTTCCAGTAACCTACAGAGACAAAAAGTGTCTGGAGTAGTGCAATAGCGGAAACTAGAAAGTAGTACTTGTAAGCTGTGTAGGGGAACTCCCACTCCTCAAATCTCCTTAGATCTGCCGAATCATGAGATACTGGAAGAGCACCCTTGTTTTCTGCCAAGGTCTCAAGCGCTTTAAGTACTTCAATATCGTACAGTATTCTCTCCGGTCTCTCAGCTTCGTAATTTTCTTTCAGCATTTTCATCTTTTTTTCATAAAACTCTGTTAATCGTTTTTCATTCGTTGCACCGTTTAGTTTTTCAGGAATATCATCAAAATCTTTCTTTACCTCTTCATACTGTGGGATCTGATCCATGAGCCAAGATGCATAATCCTCCCAGAGTTTTTCTGTGTTTTTATAGGACTCTATATCTACAAACTCGTGGAACTCAGTGCGGTACTCGCAGAGCTGTTTTCTATATGACTCCTTCCATGCCCATACATTAAGAATAGACCTGACCTGATTATTGTACCAGGTTTCTTTAAGGTAGAGTTTGAAACTTTGAAAGGGAATCCAGGAAAATATACTCGGATAGTGCGTATAATGATCGAAGAAATGCTTCCATATATACTCTTCATCTACTCTGAGAGTATTGAAGAGCTCATCGGGTGGAAATTCCCATGGGTTTTTTGGGGTATGTGTTTTCTCATATGTTTTGCATTTTTGTGATGTTATTTCCGCATCTTTTTGAAAAGTATTGTTTGTACTCCAGTTCTCAAAGAGAGAGGTGGTATAGAAGAAAAATAAGAACAATAAAAGAAAAAAAGAGAGTTTTTTAGTGGTTCGCTTCTCCATTGTGTCACCTTATTCCCACATAAAATACAAGTGGGACAGTTACTACCCCATCGAAATTGTTTCCATGGTCATTAAACGTAGAGTTAGCCCACATTTTGGTATCGTATCTAGTGGTAGGCCAGGTAGTCCATGGTGGTACACCATAAGATACCCGGTGAAGCTGTATGTAGTTATTATTGTTTGCAGTTGCATTCCACGGTGGAGTAGGAAGGATATTACATCCCCAAATAACACACATTTCGACTTCAATATCCATGCAGATAAGTGAGCAATTAGCTATTGCTGTTATATCAAAATCCATAGCAGCAACTCCGAGTAGTTTGCCCCAGTACGCATGTACAGAAGTGAGAAATGTGTATCCTTGATAATATTTGGTCGTGTAAGGATGACACTCATTCGTCCATTCATAAAGTGTTCGTACCGAATACCCCTCTTTTTCTTCCTTCTTTAGAGTATTTATGTCTTTATCACCATATAGTCTTGCCAATCCCAAGTTTTTATAGGTTAAAGCTTTCTCTACATCCTGCCCATTTTTTATTAATTTTTCAGCTTCTTCGATCAAAAGTATCCAATCTTCATTCTTTTTTGCCATTTCGATTTTTTGTATATTTTTATCGGAGGAAATACTATCTTCTTTTTGTGTGTAAGACTCTCCACATACTGTGATATATCTTTCTCCTGCATCTTTGAAAAATTCATATAGGCTTTCTAGAGTTTTTCCTTTTTCTTTAAACTTTATACCATACAGTTCAGCTAACTTCTCTAAGTTCTCTGTGTCTATCTTATTAAAAACTGTTTCTGTATCGAAGTTCTCTGGATTGAGCATCCCACTAACTAAAATTCTTTTTATAATTCCTCGTATCATTGCACATGTCTCTACTCTACTTTTCTGCAATTCTGTAAGATTTTCAAAATCTGCCTGAGTTTTTAGTTCAATTTCTTCATCCAATTTCCAGTTGAATTTACCTATCAACGAATTCAGCAATATCCATCTCCTTTCTACTTCACTAATTTTGTAGGATCCTTTTTCTGGTAGTCTCTTGCCATCGAGTTCGAAATAGTATTCATGATCCCCTTCTTTGAAGGAAGTTCTGAAAATATATTTCCCATCTTCATTAAACATTTCATGTTTTTCTCCATCTAATACTAAAAACGCTTCCTCTGCATTAGATTCAATGCTAAATTCAAGCACATAGTATTTTGAATTCTGTATGGAAGGATTTCTTGCATATATTCCTTCTTCCGCAGGCACGCTCACCATCACCATGCTTACGATTATGGCAATCGTAGCCGTTATGCCCATTATTTTTTTTCTGTTCATACTATCTACCTCCTCTATATTTTTCTTTTTCAATGATTGCTATCTCCCTTTAATATTTTGAAATCATTCCTCTACGATAATTTTGACTTTGGGAGTTTTAGCAATAAATGAGTTGTCATAACAGAAATTACCGCTTTTAGGAGACTCCTCATAACTCCGAAGTCTACTCCACACAAAAAGTTCATGTTCACCTAGTGTTTCGCACTTAAGTGTTATAGGAATTTTTTTGTATTCTTCGGGTCCTATCACGCATGTATGGACTTTTTTCCATTCGCCACCAATTTCGCACAGCTGCTGCTGGTAATCGATAAAGACAGAAATCCGAATAGTCCTCGTAATATCTGTGTAATTTCCTATATGATAATAGAAATGGAGTTCTTCACCTCTCTCAATATTAGGTATCTCCCAGTACGCACGGTAGTACTGATCGTTAGAAAGGCTGGAACTTACTGTACCTTCCAACCGTAGAAATTCCTGGGGTGGATGTCTTGAAGCTGCCCAGATGAAAAGATTGACAATAACAAGAGAAACACATAACACTAACACTATTAACATTTTATACTTATCTTTATTCATCTCTCGTTACCTCCAATGGTAATGCTGGCAGATTCATAAACCTTCCAGTAACATACACCATGTTGGTAGCAGGATCATGCGGGTAATCGTATATATCTATAATCATAGGTTCAATGATTATTGTTCCTTTTTTGGTGGGCGTGATGGTTACTTTAATTCTCGTCTCTCTATTATTCTGGAGATCAATTGTATGGATATATTTTTTTTCTTCATTTCTGTCAGTACTAAATTTTGATTGTTTGTAGTCCTCCAGGATAATGAGGTATAAAGATTTATCATTCCTTGAATTAAGCCTAATGCAGAAGGAATAACTGTCACCGTAAGATATAGACGGCATTTCTTTTATAGGATTACCATTTGCATCGAGAATGCCTGTGCTTATACTTGTACGTGGAAGACTTTGTGGAACTTGAGGCTGGAGAACATGCTGATGCTCGTAAATATTTATTCCTGTACAGATCAAAAGAATGAAAAAGATAAAATAAAGAAAGATCGATTTGTATTTCATTAGTTCTCCTCCTTATCAATGTTTTGATAGCAACTTATGGGGGACCTCCTGATATTTTTTCATAGTCCCAAGCATGTGTAGCGTTGTTCACAACAAAATGGGCATGAACATCGTTCGTTGCAATCCAGTGAAACAGCCAGTGGTAATGTCCCCATCCGTCACCTTGCGCAGATGTCCATGCGGTATTAAATGCTGTATGTTCATACACGAAAGCTTGACAGCCCCTACAGTCTCCACCTGTGGTGATATGTTCACACAATTGGTAAGCATCAGCTACAGCCTTCGCCCAATGATGAACACGCCATGAATTCGGCGGCTTGTACCACCAGAGCGCTGCACCAGCGTCACCGAGCCAACAGCTACGAGTTCCTACACCCTCTTTTGAGGATGTATGTCCCCAGAAACTTTTCTCATAGGCTTCGATAAATTCCTGTTTAGATATCTTTTCTAGTTCCTTTTCAGGTATTTCACCGAACTGCTCTTTGTAAATCTCGTACACTTCTTTGAATCGTGCTTCTAGTTCTTGATCTTTTTCTTTTTGGGCGGCTGCAATCGCAGTACCCAAAAGAAGGACGACTGTTACAATTCCCCATATCTTCCTCTTCTTATTCATTTTTTTCACCTCTTTTATATTTTTTTATTTTTCATCTCATCCATGCGCACGTCGATGTTATTGTCATGACACACTATTCCCTTTCTTTGAGGTATAAAAGCTTTATGTGTAGTTGTATATACAGATGTATATACAGTTGAGCTATAAGTTATATGTTCATCTGTTCAAGAATCGCGATATTTCACATCCCGCTTCTGTGGCACTATAAAGACATGTATCTTTTTCTTCATGTTTTTTCACGAGCCCAAGATCTACGAGACTATTTTCTTTCTTAAATCGATCCGATAATCCATTCAACACACCGCATACATCTGTCGGTCTTAAATCCGCCTCTCTTGCGATCTCTGCTACGTATGCTTTTTTTGGATATATACTAACAAGATATTCAAGTACTGTTCTCCGTATCTTACTTTTTTGTAATGAAATCCTGATTTTAGCATCCCATACCGTGTCTGTCATATAACTCAAATGACATTACGTAATTTGTCTTATCTATTTAAATGTCTTTCTATCAATCGGGATTGCTTAGAGTACAACCACCAAAATTTATACGTATCTTTTTTAACTCCTTTAAGTGATATGTATCATGGTTAAAATAATTTTCTTAGGTAGTGGCGGAGGTAGATATATCTGTGTAAACCAAAAGAGAGCCACAGGAGGTTTCATTATAGGTAAGTACCACGTGGATCCAGGTCCGGGTGCTCTACTCAGATTATTGGAAAAGAAGATAGATCCAAAAAAACTCGACGGAGTCTTTGTTTCCCACAAACATATAGATCACTGTAATGATGCTTCTTTAATTGTAGACGCATTAACAAATAGTTTGAACAAAAAAAGAGGAATATTTGTAGGTTCTAAAGACTGTTCGGACTTATTGTACCCAGAAGAAAAAGCTTCTCTTGATAAATATTATCTTGTAGAGAAAAAAGAAAAAATTTCGCTGGGAGACATGAATGTAGAGGTTTTGGAAGCCAGACATGCAGAAGGAACGTGCGTAGGCTTCAAGTTTTATACATCTTCAGGAGAAATATCATATACATCAGATACAGAGTATTTTTCAGGACTGCGCTCACATAAAGGTGCCAGAATCCTCATACTCAACGTAACAAGACCCAGGAACTCTAGAATACCTTTCCATCTTTCTACGGAAGATGCAGTGGAACTTATATCAATAGTAAAACCTGAGCTGGCGGTAATGACCCATTTGGGAATGAAGATGCATCCTATAGCAGAGAGAGAAAGAAAATTTATAGAAGAGGAAACTAATATAACTACCATTATAGGCGAGCTCGGTACAGTAGTTACAATGGAAAAAAATATAACTATAGAGAAAATTTAGAGTTGATAAGGTGTTAAGATGCTCGGTGAGTACAATCCAAAGGAACTTGAAGAAAAAGTCCAGAGATTCTGGGAAGAAAAAGAGATATATAAATTTGATCCAGATAGTGAAAAACCTGTGTTTTCCATAGACACCCCCCCTCCAACATTCTCGGGCGAGATACACATTGGACACGCGATGAGTTACTCACAGGCAGAATTTATGGCACGATACAAGAGAATGAGGGGATATAATGTTTTTTATCCTATGGGCTTTGACGATAACGGCTTGCCAACAGAAAGATTGGTAGAACAGAAGTATAAAGTAGATATTGAGGAGATAGGAAGAGAAAAATTTGTAAAACTCTGTTTAGAGGAAACAAAGTTAGGTGCTAAAAAATACAGGAATGTCTGGACGAAACTGGGGATCTCTGTAGACTGGGACTTATCCTATTCCACTATAAACAAACACTGCCAGAGACTGGCTCAGATATCTTTTATAGAGTTATACAAAATGGGGAGGCTGGAAAGGAAAAAAGAACCCGTGATCTGGTGTCCTCACTGCAGAACTGCAATAGCACAGGCGGAGTTAGAAGATAAAGAAGAAGATACTTTCTTAAATACAATTATTTTCAAAACAGATGATGGAAAAGACCACCCTATAGCAACGACAAGACCAGAATTCCTTGCTTCCTGCGTCAGTGTTGTGGTACACCCCTTTGACGAAAGGTACAAATATTTAATCGGAAAATATGCCATAGTCCCGATCTTTGGAAATAGGGTTAAAATAATATCTGATAACAGGGTAGAGAAAGAGTTTGGAACAGGTATAGTGATGATCTGTACCTTCGGTGACAAAACGGATATAGAATGGTGGAAAGATTATAATTTAGATTTAGTTATATGTATAAATAAAGACGGGACTCTGAACGAAAAAGCAGGAAAATTTAAAGGAATGAAATTAAAAGAAGCTAGAAAAGCTGTATTAAAAGAATTAGAATCTAAAAATCTATTAATAAAAAAAGAAAAGCTTCGCCACGCAGTAAATACCCATGAGAGATGCGGTACATCTGTGGAGTATCTAGTTGAAGACCAGTGGTTTGTTAAAATTTTAGATCTAAAGGGTGCCTGGATAAAACAGGCAGATAAAATGAACTGGTACCCTGATTTTATGAAAAAAAGATATATCTCATGGGTAGAAAACTTGAGATGGGACTGGTGTATTTCTCGACAGCGATACTATGGCGTACCCTTTCCTCTCTGGTACTGCAAAAAATGTGGAAATGTTGTGTTACCTGAGAAGGAGGATCTCCCTATAGATCCTATTAAAGATAAGCCAAAAAAACAATGCGTGTGTGGGTCTAACGAGTTCGTACCTGAGAAAGACGTTATGGATACGTGGTTTACCTCTTCATTGAGTCCGCAGGTAATTGCAAGGTGGGAGTGTGAAGACTCTTTAATGGATAAAATATATCCTAACTCGTTGAGACCGCAAGGTCATGATATAATAAGAACGTGGTTATTTTATACGGTCGTGAAAAGTTACTTCCATAATAAGAGCGTACCATGGCACAGTATAATGCTCTCAGGTTTTGGTCTTGACGAAGAAGGAAAGGCGATGCACAAATCTAAAGGAAATGTCATTCACCCGTTAGAGATCGTGGAGAAATACTCTGCAGATGCGGTGAGATGGTGGTCATCGTCTGTAAAGTTAGGCGACGATCTCCCTTACAGTGCAAAAGATGTTGTTGCCGGGCATAGACTCTGCATCAAGTTGTGGAACGCTTCGAAGTTAATTTCTTCTCATTTGGACGAGAAAATAGAATCTTCCGATTTAAAAGAGATAGATAGATGGATTTTGAGTAAAATAGACTCTCTTATAGAAAAAGTGACCTTGTATTTAGAGGAATACGAGTACAGCAAGGCGAGGACACTCATAGAAACATCCTTCTGGCACGATTTCTGCGATAACTATTTAGAGATCGTTAAATACAGACTTTACGAGAAAAAAGATAGATCTGCCAAGTACACTGTATACAACGCTCTTTTAACGTATTTAAAGCTTTTTGCTATCTATATGCCCCACATTACTGAAGAAATCTATCAAGATATATTCAAAAAATTTGAAGAATACGAGTCAATCCATATCTCTCCATGGCCTGAAAAACTCGGGATAAAAGAGAGTAATTTGGGCGAAACCTGTGTTTCTATAATCTCTTCGTTGAGAAAATGGAAAAGCGACAGGGGAATGGCTTTAAATGCGAAGATAGAAGACATTGTCATCTTCTCCTCAAAGGATCTTGATCTTATAAAAGAGGACATAAAAAGAGTAATGAACGTAGAAAATTTAGAATTTAAAAGGGGAAAACCTGAGATAGAAGAAAAGATCATTAAAGTAATACCCAATTACAAAGTCATAGGTCCAATTTTCGGAGACAGAACAAGAGAGATCGTGAAAATAATCCAAGACCCTGAGATTGTAAAAAGGATAGAGTCTGGAGAAAAAGTTACAGAATACAAGCTCTGCAAAGATCATGTTTCAAGGATAGAAAAAGAGTACAGAGCGGAAGGCAAAAAAGTAGATATACTGACAGGAAGGGATTATGTCATAGAGATATTCTGAATCCTTGCTCCGTAATCCTGGATCACTAAAGACGCTATATGATTTCCAAGCTCACAGCATTCTTTCAATGATTTTTCTTTTAAAAGGCCGGACAAAAAACCTGCGTTGAACGCGTCGCCAGCGCCTGTGGTATCTTTTACAGGGACTCTTTTAGCTTTAATTTTGAGATCCTCCCTATCAGTTTTCAGATAACACCCCTCTTTTCCCATAGTGACAACTACTATACTGCATCCAATGTTCAATAATCTTTCAGCAGCTTTTTTATAATTTAATTTGGTCATAATCTCTATCTCTTCCTTCGTAGGAAAAACAGCATACGATCTTTCTATTATCTCCTTTAAAGCTTCCAATCCCATAGAGCTGTACATATCCCCGGGATCAAATGTTATTTTGCATTTTACCTTTTTTACGAGCTTTTTCTGGGTTTCGAAAGATAAGAAAGATCGAGAACATGCAAATGATGTTAGATGAAAGTATTTACATTTTAAATAATCAAGATCTATATCTTTAAAATCTATAAAATCATTTACTCCGGGATTCACAATTATGGCTCTCTCCCCTTCTGGAGTAACTAGGATATAGGCAACTCCCGTCTTTCCCTTCACTCTTCTGATTCCTTTCGTATCCACATCTCCAAAGTTTTCAAGAAAAAACTTTCCCTCTTCGTCTTCCCCTATTTTTCCTATATGTCCTGTTTTAAATCCCATTACGCTCAGATCATAGACAGTATTAGCCGCAGAGCCTCCTGCTGTTATCTCCTCTCTTTTTACATGGCATCCCTGGTCAGCCTTTGGAATTTTATCAACTAAAAAGATCTTATCGACGTTCAAAGCTCCAAAACCTATAACATCAAACATTATCCCAGCTCTCCTGCTTTTCCTCTCATTATATCTCTATATTTTTTGTGAATTAGTATAATTTTTTCTATATCCTCACCTACATGATGGAAATACCCTTCCCCCTTCCATTTCTTTATAAACTCTTTTTTATTTTGGGATTCAACAAAAGAAGCTAAAGGTAACAGATTGGTTCCTGCAAATGCAAACTCTGCATAAGGTATAGCGTATTCATTACCGTTAAAAACTATACTTATCCCTCCTTTTTCCTTTATTGCTTTTAACATTTTGAAATCTGTTATACTGTCTCCAACAGCTACTACACTTTTAATATTTTCATTTTCTCTCTCCAAAATCTTGTAAATTGCTTCTGTTTTGTATCTTCCCCC
>Ga0209986_10002566_pt1 | contig 16517 bp, 33 predicted proteins | sample BlataG_FD_183168 | JGI IMG/M metagenome (GOLD analysis project Ga0209986, IMG submission 183168) | Deep subsurface microbial communities from Black Sea to uncover new lineages of life (NeLLi) - Black_00105 metaG (SPAdes) (version 2) | ecosystem: Environmental > Aquatic > Marine > Oceanic >...
AACAAGACGAAGGCCTTCAGCTGCGCGTTCCCCTTAGCATTGATCTCACAAGACTATCAATCGATAGCCTCGTGAAGGTGACTGCAGTTGTAGTCGGACCAGTACTGGTCGATTTGAAATTTTAAACAGGAGGTTGTTTGCTTTATCCATATTTGTTTGCTGTGCTTGACGGCGGTGGGGATTTTTCTCATTTCATCGTCAAAATCGCAGCTTCAGATTATGAAGCTGCAGATACGGAGTGGATGGGAGATGAGGATCTCCCCGAAGGTTGCACGTTGCAGCCTTCGATGGATATTGAACAAAAGTCTTTTCGCTTTAAAAGCGAAAAGGAAGCGCTCCAATTCATTCAAAAGTTTTGGAGTGAGTTGGATCTGGATAAGTTTTACTAGTGTTCTTACGCGCTTCATGCTATGAAGCGCTTCAAGACCCAGAAGTTAGCCTGGCCAGGCTAAATAAATCCTGATATGCAGCTAGCGCAATTATATCAGGCAGACCCGCCGACGATTAATCGTATTGAGGCTTATGCCAGCTTCATACGACGTCCGCGGACTCTGGGAGGCAGAACCCCACCTTCTCTATATGGGGAGGGTGGGCATTTTTTTGTCGCTTGATTTGGTGAAAGGGGTTGGCGACTCCCAGCGCAAAGTAACCAAATCTGACCGCAAGGAAAGACTTGCTCATGACGGTCTCTGAATCGATAGCCTCAGCTACACCGTCCTAAGCTGGGCGTAACAGGTCGCGTTAGATAACATCGAGAAGAGATAAACCTGCTCTATCTCTTCTCACTTTTGCCTGCGGTAGCTCAGATGGTAGAGCAGATCATTGAACATGATCGTGACGGTGGTTCGAATCCATCCCCAGGCACTGGAAAGATGCGTTAAACCTGTGAAGGTTTAATTGGGTATTCCCGCTTCTCAGAAGGGGATTGAGCAGCAAAAAGCGCCCAAGTTCTGTCGCGTTGGCCGCTACCTTTTTAGGTAGCCTCTTTCCTCTTATTCTTGAGGTTACACCTCAAGAATACTTTACTGAGCCCTTAGTAGAAGGGGAGGTGTGTCGCACGGAGCGGCCATTTTATGAATGGAGCCACACACCTTTATCTCTACCTGACCTCAGTAAAGGCATGCATAAAAAAGTGCATAAGGAAGCTCTGAACCTCGCCTATGTTTTGTGGTGAGGTTCCTTGGGCCGGTAGCTCAGATGGTAGAGCAACGGACTTTTAATCCGTTGGTCGTGGGTTCGACCCCCACCCGGCTCACCGCTGCTGCAAAGCAGCTTTCTAAAAGGAGTAAGGTAAGATGTACCTAACAAATATCTAATTTTTCTTCTTTTGGTGCCGTTGTCTTGGTTTTCTTAGACCGAGAGAGCGTATGTGACATAGGACAAGTCTGTGCAGGACTTGAGGCTGATGTTGTCAGCTTTTCTATGAAAAATTTCGACGGCCAAGCACTGAAAAGGCTGAAATTTGTCAAGCATCTACCAAGATGTGTACGCTTAAAATTTATCTCTCGCAGAAAACCGTTAGCAAAGGAAGAGGTTTGCACGAGCGCCTTCGTATCCAGCCTAGATCCGTTAAAATGGCGAGTTGCGCGCAGTTGTAAGTAGGCTTGACTGCGCTTCGCAACGTCTCACCATGTGTTCGCCTCGGCAAATAGAAAACGCTGCAAGTCGTTATCTAATGATAGCTAATACTTCGCAAGTCGAAAGTGTGGAACGGTATTGCTGTAATGCAGTTTAATGCCCGGAGCTTTCAAAGATGACCGCTGCTGAAAATTGGACAGGTTCAGCAGGGCGGGTATTAGCTGTCCCGGCAGCCACTCTCCAAAAAAGTGGGAGAAACCAAAATTTGGTTTTCGATGTCAACGGTAAACATCGATGGTGCAGTGTGTGCCTTTGTGAAAAAGACAGTACTTTTTCTCTAAAATTCGCTCGCTTGTCGAGCGAAATAAAGAGCGCCACCCAGGTCGCGCTCTTTATTTCTTTCGACAAGCAAAGGTGGAAAAAATGGAAACCAAGCAAGAATCTAAGCAAGTAAAAAATTGGGTAGTCAGGCGCGTGTGCAAGACTTACGCGGAAGCGCAGGCTGCGAAAGAATCCCTGGAAGAAGCTGTGGAAGCGAAGATTCACCTTCAATCGAGAGGGTACACTGTGAAGGCGTGGTACGGTGAAATGCAGTCTGCGCCTGAAAAGAAGCTTGCCTAGTTAGGCAAAAAAAGCAAGTAAGAAAGAAGGAAAGAAACCATCTTTTGAAGCTTGCTAAAACTGAAGAAAGCCGCGCAGCACGGCGTTAGCGATTTAATAAGTATAAGTGATATTTATTAAATCGCATGCTGCACGTTTTAAACAGCTAGAAAACGCCTAATTGAAAAAAGGTTTAGGCTTAGGGCCTGGTTTTCTGGCTGTTTAAAACGTTAGTTTTTCAACACACTCCGACAAGGAAAAATTTATGATCACAGTCAACATTTCCGAATTCCTTCGCAGCCGGATGGACGCGAGTCTTCCGTATTCTCATTTTAAGGGAACAGAGAGCGAGCTAATCAGGCTCGTAAAGAAAAACTTCGGTCGGGCCCAGCCGGGTTACCGGCATGGCGTTCTTCTGGTTCCCGTAGACCCTGCGGGGTTCTACTCGCCGGTCTGCGAGCTTTCGGAGGGAGATGAGTTGGTAGGCGCCTTCACCCGGCGCCGTGAAGGCGAAACTCCCCGAATTACCATCGGGGTGAAGGGCGGTAAGAAGACGCCGGCAGTGGCGTGCTCGATTGTACTGTACTCTCGAAAAGCGCTAGAAGAATCCGGCAGCCCCGCAACCGGGGCAGACTACGACTGTATCATGATACAAGCTCGTACATCGCACGGCGAGGAGCCGATGCACCCCGACGTGCTTATGCACAATCATTTCGGTTCCGATGGTGGAACCGATACGAAAATGAGTCCCGAGGAGTTCGAGACTAAGATGCGTGAAGGATTTCAGTACTGGAAGTCTCGCGCGATGGTGGGGGAAGTCTTGATTGATAAGAATAAATCTTCTCATCTTTCGATCTCTCTAAGCGATATGCTTAGAGAGATCGAAAGGAGGTTGGATTTTCCTGTGGTTGACGAGGCTGACCACTGGGAAAACTGCGCACTTGAAAAGTGCGCAAAAGCTCTGCGCGGCCTTGGTGTTGTGACAGAGTAGATATAGCCGATTTGCCGCGGGTGTAGGACGTTTTTTAAGTATTGCCTGACCTACCTTGCATGGTGTAAGGATAGGTCATAACTCGGCAGCGAGTTGGGCATTGTGGTAATACTAAAAAAGAACTGGGTTCAAGTCCCAGACGCGGCTCTCAAGTTAATCCATAAAAAAATAAGCCGTCGTGTGGACGCTTGAAGTTTGATGATTCAGTCAGACGGTGCGACAATTCCGTCGCATTCGTGACCACCTTCCTTGTTCTTCAAACAATCATCAAGCAAAGAGTTGGAAGTTCAAATCTTCCAGGCGGCACTGAAAATATCTTAAGCCTGCGGTAGCTCAGATGGTAGAGCAGATCATTGAACATGATCGTGACGGTGGTTCGAATCCATCCCCAGGCACCAAAAAATAAAAAATAAAAGAAAAAAAGAAAGGAAAAACTGATGAATTATAAGATGTTTTCATCATTCTCGGGGCTAGTGATTTGCCTTGACGGAGAAGACAATGAGTAAAGAAATGGCCTCTTCTTTCATGTTGCTGTTCGCTTGCGCATGCACACAGGGCGTTCCGGTGACGGTTGAAGCTTTTGAAGACGATGCACCTCGCATCGTTGAGGCGCTGGATAATCTAGGAAGGGTCGCGGAAATTGAATTGAACATTTCGGTGGCGGAGCCGCCGGATGACTTTCCAAGTGAGTTTGATGTTGATTCTTCGTTTTCAAGTCTAAGCGTAGACCACGGAGAAATCACCATATACGGTTTTGAAAAGCTGACGAGGGAAGATCTTGATTTCGCCAACGGCGCGACAAGAGGGGTAAACAACTCGACGGTTTTGTATCCCAAATGTACGCGCTATGTCGGCTTGGGCATGGAAGACTTGGAAAGTGATGAAGGTCTTCAGCTCGCCGTAAATTTCATGTTTGCAGTTGCGCTTGGTGTTGAAGGCGAAGAACGTCCCGACACGGCGCTTTGGTTTTACGAGGATGAGGCAGAGCTTGAATACATGTCGCTTTCACAGCTCGAAGCTTTCGAAAAAGCGGCAGACATTTATTCCCGAAGGTGTGGAGGATGATGATGGACAAGAACTATGAATCAAAAATGTTCGCGGAATTCGCCGATAAGGATCGGCGAGAGTTTAGGCGTGATTGGATTTTGTCTTTCATGAGAGAAAGCGGCGAAGACGAAGAAGTCGCTTCTTTGATGTACGAGGAGTACCTCAATCAAGAGGGTTACACTTCTCGGGACGAACGCATTGGAATGGAGCGAGCGCGTTCTCTTCCTGATAAAGTGCAAAAGTCTGGGCCTCCGGAGAATTACGATGGAGGATTGTTTTGGGAGATTTGAAAAGCCCTGAGGAAATTTTCCAAGAAGGAACAAACCTAATTTGTGTGAGCCGCTTTCTTGAGAAGTGGGAGGATGAAGTTCCTGAGCTAAAAAATTACACGGGCTGGCGCAACGCAAAAAAGCACGCGCGCTCTTTTCAAGAAGTACACAGCTGGCTAGTATGTGATATGCGTGACAAGTTTGAAGTTGTCGCGCCCGAGATGGTGAAAGATCTTCAAATTTGGTTAGATCTTGAAAGATGAAAAACATTCAAGAGATTATGCAAAAGCGAATTGATGAAGCTGTAAAGCATTACAAATCGCTTGTTATTACACCTACTGCGACAGAGGTGGATCTTTTTTGGGTTCGCTATCTTCACGAAGAACTTCACAAGCTTGCGAAAGAAATGGAGATTTCTATTGAAAAGCAAGAGCTTCGCGTGGATAAGCAAGGTCCTTACACTGGTGATCCCCATGCTATGGGGATGCCTATGTCATGGTTTACTGTGGCTGTAGCTTTAGTTATGGCTGTGGCTATGGAGGTGCCTATGTCCTGGCCTAGGAGAAGGAAACGAGAAGATGTTTAAAGAATCCTTCATCGAAGGCATCAGTGTAACCTTCTCACACCCCTGGCCCGGTTAGGCCGCAAAACGAAAAGCGAGACTCCATGGAAATTTTTTTCGTAACAGTGTTCGTAGCAGTCCTCCTAGGAGTTATGAAGTTTTGGGTTTTCAAAGACCCGGTACCACCCCCTCAAGAAAGCGAGGGCGAGATTCTTTCTTTAGAACTCCATGACTACAATTGGGTCGGCGTTGTAAGGATGAAAAACGGTGAAAAGCGCACGTTCATCGGGCCTTTCGTGTGGACTGACGATGAAGGGCGAGAATGGTACCCATTTGAATCGAAGCTCGCTCGCGACCTTGAAGAGGCCTGCAACAAGGCCAAAGTTCGCGCGAAACTTAAAGGCTTCAAGAGCAAAGCATGATGGATAGCGTTGCATCAAGCAAAAGCGCTTGACGCGCAAAGTGCGGCGTGATACACCAACACTTCGCACGTTTAGGCCCCATGTTCTAACGGTTAGGAAACAGGGTTTTCATCCCTGGAGTGGCGGGTTCAATTCCCCCTGGGGTCACCAGTAAAAAAAAAGAGCAAACTCCAAGAGTTGTTCTGAGCAAGAACAATTAAAAAAAGCCAATAAGGACGCTTAGCTCAGTTGGTTAGAGCGGCCGTCTCATAAACGGCTGGTCCTCGGTTCAAGCCCGAGAGCGTCCACCATTTTTACAAAAACAACTCAGGGCCCATAGCTCAGTCTGGTAGAGCAGGCGGCTTTTAACCGAACGGTCGGGGGTTCGAATCCCTCTGGGCTCACTAAACATCACTCAAGAAACAGGTAAGGAGAGAAGCGTTGAAAGGCGCCGGCCTAAAATAAAGATGAAAAGCGATAAAGATATTATCGAAGCTGAATTCATTGAAGAACCGAAAGTTCCAAAGGTGGAATCAGTAAAACAATTAAATCATGAAGTTTTACTTGAAAAGCTTCGCAACGATCGCGTGCAGATCCGCTGGCAAGCGTTGTCAACGACGGTGATGGTGCTTGGTTTTTTAGGTTCGTGTACGTACGTTTGCACGTTTATTGGTTAAAAGATGCGTTTTAAGATTACCATTCAAGTCGCTCCAGTAACGGCGGCTTGGGATAGTGATGATGCAGCTTCAGCGATTTCGCTTCATCAGATCATTGAAGCTCGAAACCTAAAAATAGCCCTACAAAAAATGTACGACATGGGCTTTTCTGCGACAAAAGAGATTAAAGAAACGATCCGGTAACATGAAAATCGTTTGCATTTCCGATACGCATGGGCACACCTTTCCTTTGCCTAAAGGGGATATCTTGGTGCATGCGGGAGATTTTTCTTCTCGTGGAACTTTAGAAGATCTTCAAAACTTTGCGGATTGGCTAGGTTCAAATGAACATCTTTATCGGTTGATGGTCGTGATTGCAGGAAATCACGACAAAGCTTTGGATGGCAATTTTGGAGCCGCTTTTCAAGCGGAAGAAATCCTGGAAAAGGCTTCGAAAAAAATTGCTTACCTTCGAGATGCCGAAATGGCTTTCGAAGGATTAAAGTTTTACGGCTCGCCTTGGACGCCGGAGTTTGGTTTTGATTGGGCCTTCAATAAAACTAGAGGCTCTGAACTCGCAGAAGTTTGGGAGGAAATTCCTGGAGATACCGATGTGTTGATTACACATGGTCCGCCAATGGGCATTTTAGATGAATGTCCGGATTACGTTCGACCGAACAAAAAAGTTCATGCAGGTTGCGCGGATCTTGCGTATCACGTCGATCGAGTAAAGCCTAAACTTCATATTTTTGGTCATATTCATGAGGGCTCTGGAATTCACCAAGAGTCTAAAACGCTGTTCGTTAACGCTTCCATCATGAATGGAAGGTATCATCCAGAGCACTCTCCGAAAATCGTTGAGGTGTAGAAAGTGAGTAAGGTACATGAAAAATATCGATCAATCCATTACCGTAGCCCGAAAGCGTCAGCGTCAGGAAGAAGACAATGTTCGTCTTTTTTGTTCGGGGAAGGTTCAAGTTCGAGTTCGAGGTGATACTTTCAAGACGTATTGCACTTTCGTTCAAGGCTTTCGTGAGCTTTTCGAAGATCGATTTCCTTGTTCAAAAGACGGCCTTTACTTTCTAAGGTTCACAGATTTCGCCGAAGCTTCGAAGCTTCGCGATGCAATGTTGCGCGAGTACTACCGGCAGGAATCGTTTCGAGCTGCAAAAAAACGTGTAGAAGAGCACAAGCGGAAGTTGGGCGCAAAATTCAGGGGGGTTGCAACCCCGCAAACTTTTCGTGGCCATGATCAAGGCCAGCAAGTCATCTTCTAGAAGAAAAAAGCATGAAAAGTGATCTAAGTTATTCAGAAGAGCTTTTGCGGAAGCTTTTGTTTGCAGCCGAAAATGGCGGAGCTATCCGTACAGCGGAAAACTCACGCATGATTGATCGACAAATGGCTGCAGGCGTTTTGGAATGCCGGTCTCTGGATATCAGGGAAAAGCCTATTTCGAGCAAGAGGTACTTCATTAACAAGTCGTACAGTCAATCTCGTGCAAAGATCCGTGATCACGATCGCGATCACGATTACTCGGATCAGGCATACGAATAGTTACCGCGAAAGGACCAGGGGGCGGTGTCCTATCTTAGATCTCGCAGTCGCGAAGAGCAGACTAGGGATCGTTAAACAACACCCTCTGCAGGGCAGGACCTTCATCATCCTGTGACCTGTCTCGAGGGCAAGATGTATTATGATGTTGAGAAACATCTTTTCTTGTCCTCGAGTTTTAGGCCTCGTGGTGGAACAGGTAGACACAGCGCACTCAAAATGCGCCGCTTTCGAGCATCCCGGTTCAAATCCGGGCGAGGCTACCACTTTTTAAAAAGAAAGAAGAAACAAAGATGCCGATGCCTATTTTTCTACTTGAGTTTCAACAAAAACATGGAAGAGATCCTCAACCTGAAGAGATCACTCTTCCACAAAGAGTTATCATTCAACAATGCATTGATTCTTGCTACCAGTTTGGCTCAAAATCTGATATTGAAAAGTTAACTTCTTTGTTACCCGATGAATTCATCGATGAAAAAGATCGAAAAACAGTTATTGAAATTCCTTTCGAAGATCTTATCTCAAAAGATACTGTCTCTTATCTTAAAAAGATGAGAGACAGTCATCAGGGAATCTTAAAAGAAGATGATGTTTCATATCTTCATTCAATGACTTTAGCTGAGAACTTAATCAAAAATTCTTTTAAAGACCCAGAAGGTTTTTTTGAAAAAATTTCAAAAACGAAAAATCAAAGAATAGATGTCATGATCGAAGATTGGTGTATCTTTTCAGTTTTGGTCGATCATGAAGGAAAATTTTTAATTCGGCCAGGGTTTAATCCAAGATTTTTACCGATTTAAGCGTGTTACCACTTTTAATATTCAAGGCATAAATCAATGAGTCATAAATACCGAGTTGAAAAAGTAAGCGACAATCATTTTGTGCTGCCCCCGATTAAAGAGATGAAGTGTCAAGTCGATGCTTTTTTATCTCAAGAGCTTTACGAGCAAACGGATGAAGCGCTTTGGCAGCAAGCGGTGGATTCAGCGTCGTACGACGGCGCTATCGGAATGTACCTGATGCCCGACTGTCACCTCGGCTACGGTATTCCGGTGGTCGTTCACGGTTTTACACTTCCCAACGAAGTGCTTCGAGCGCTTTTGAGAGTCGGAGGTTGGCGGATTCAATCCCCCGAGGACATGGGTCATCACCTTTAAAATGAGCTATCGTCAAAACGAACAACAAGAACACTGAATTAAAACTTTCAGCCATGCCTGGATGGTGGAATTTGGTAGACACTGGGGACTTAAAATCCCTTTCCCTTGTGGAGTGCGGGTTCGAGTCCCGCTCCAGGTACTATAAATTTTTGGTAGATGAAGGATAGAAAATGAAATTTCAAAGCAAACAAGAGATCATGAATCATGTCGTTGATTTCTTTAAGGAACAGCGAAGGCCTGGGTACGAGAATTTTCTCATTAAATACAAGAACTCAAGAGGTCATTGTTGTGCAATAGGATGTTTAATCTCTTCAAGTGAGAGTCTTGAAAGGCTCTCAGATTTTCATGAATCTATATTTAATTATTGTACCAAAAAGTACAATGAGAAAATTCTTTCGATTCTTGAAGAGGAGTCTTCGAGCTTAGTGTCTGACCATTTAAAATTCATTCATGCTCTTCAGCAGGCTCATGATACATCTGTTGATCATGATTTCTGTGACGATGCTGTATCTGAAGATGAGTTCAACCAGTTATTTATGAAGCGTTTCGAAGAGAATCTTCGTCGACTTTCGACAGAGTACGAACTTCTCTATGAAGGTATGCTTTAGCAGGGAGATGGATATGGAGGATAAAGTAAGAGTGTTTTCCCCGAGAATAGTCCAAGGTTTGTTTTTGCTCTTTGTGAGCTTAGTCCTTTTCTTTTTTCCGGCGAATGAAGAGATGAAATATGTGTTGTACGCGCTTTCGTCGTACGCGGCAGCTTTCGGTTTTTTGAACTTGACCTTCGCACTTTGAGTGCTATACCCTCAATAAAACTCAAACTCAAAAGGAAAAAGAAAAATGCCAATCAAGCTCAATCAAGTTCTTGCCATCGAAAAAGATAAGAAGACCAAGCTCAACCGGGAAATCTCGGACGACTACAAGGCTTTGCAAAAAGCTCAGCTTTTGAACGGTCACGTACGCCGGTTCACGCCAAGCAATGAAGAAGGCGAAACGTTTCCAGATGAGCGTCAGCATGTCCAAATCAACTACAAAGACGTTTTTGTTTCTTTGCAAGAGCGTCTCGTCGACCTGATGGACGTGACAGCGACGAAGGATTACACGAACTGCAATGCTCGAGCAGACGTGATGATGGTAGATCAAAAGATCATCGAGAACGCGCCTGTGCCATACTTGCTTTTCTTGGAAAAGCAGTTGCAGGACATGTATACTTTTTTCGACAAGATGATCGAGTTGGATTCTTCAGAGCTTTGGGAGTTCGATGAAGAATCTGGGCTCCGCCGCTCGGGCGAAGTTAAGGCCCAGCGAACGAAAAAGCTTCAAAAACCCATCGTTTTGTATCAGGCAACGGAGCATCATCCCGCTCAAACACAGCTGATCACCGAAGATGTGGTGATTGGAACGTGGACGACCCGGAAGTATTCCGGGGCTATTCCTAAGGCGGAAAAGAAAAAGCTCTTGGATCGAGTGTCCGCGCTCCAAGATGCTGTAAAATTTGCCCGCGAACAGGCCAACTCGGTCAACGCGGAACAGCAAGCCGTGGGCAGAAAGCTCATGGATTACATCTTCAATTCGGAAGATTAAAAAAGTTTCCCCTTAGGGGGATATGGGAACAAGCTAAAGCTCAAACTTAACTTAAAAACAATCGAGCGATAATCCCTGGGGGTTCGAATCCCTCCTCCGGCACCATTTATGCCGGGGTGGCGGAATTGGTAAACGCAGGGTATGCAAAGTGCGCATACTCCCGGATTGAGTGTTCGATGTCAAGCTGAAGCTGTCTTCCCCAAGCTTAAATTAAATACACGAAACTTCATCTCTCCCTTCGACTACACCTTACTCAAAATGCGGGTTAGATTCCCGCCCCGGGCGCCAACGAGAGAGGTCTCAGGCCTTTTTCGAGTTCAATTCTCGAACTCTCGACCTTATGCTTGGGTGGTCCAATGTCAAGACGTGGGTATTAAGCTAAGGGTCGAAACTTGCCGTTGAAGTAGTTGTGTAAGGCCACTCGAAAGAGTACATAAAAAGCCAAACCCCGAAGCCTCCAAGTGCGGCTATATCTTGGAGGCTTCATTTTGTCGCCTAAGCTCAAGGAGAGCCCTTGATTGTTTCAGGGAGGAACTGGGTTCGATTCCCAGAGGCGGCTCCAATCCTTAGGAAAGGGCTTTCGGATGAATTTTCAAAAGGCACACGAGATGAAAGATGGCGAGACCCGTGATGGTTGGACTCGGCATTGTCGCACGGTCAATGAGGGACCGAATGGGCAAGAGCTTGGAGCGGAGGCGGTGCATCTTGTAAGCAAAAATTACAAACACAAGATGACGATTTGGCGGGGGCAAAGTATCCCTGTGAAATGATGATGATGATTTTTCGTAAAGACGTAAGCAAACAAAAAAAGCAAATGCACGAAGTCATTTGCGAATTCGAAAATCGAATCTTAAGCTGCGATTCTTTTCATCTAAACATTCGTTACAAGGAAGTTCCAAAGCCTTTACTTGATTTGTTTGAGAAGAAATTTGCGAAGGCACTTTTAGGCGTGCCTTGGAACAAAAGGCGCTTTACGGCGAAAATTGTCGAAGCGTTAGAAAACAGAGAGTTTCATCAAGCGCATCTTTTAGTCGATAGCCTTGAGACTTGGCCGCCTCGATATTGGGCGTCGCCTTTTTTTAAAAAGGTAAAAAATGATTAGCGATATCATGCAAAGTTCGGTCACAGCTTTACATAAAGCTGGATTTTTGTTTTGCAAAGAAATAGGTTGGTACGACCTTGAAACTCAGGAATTTTATAATCTTTTCGAAGCTTCACAGCTTTTGCGAGAACGTAATAAGGATTTGAAATGCAAGGATCGAAAGTAGTTCATTTTGAGTATGAGATGCTAAACAGCGGAACCATTTGCATTAAAGACACGAAGGTAAAAAAAGCAAAGCTTTATACCGATGAAAAAGGAGCAGAGGTTTTTCTAAATTCTCCTTTGGAATTCATTTGTCTGGCGAGACAGCAATTGGCTCTTGCAAAGCAGGAAATCAAAAAACTTGAAGCGCGGTTGCTGATGATCGAGGGGAAGTGATCTTATGAATGACTCAGGCGGAATCATCATTTTTATATCTATGTTTATTGCTGGAATATTTTTATTTTTGGCAGCTTCAGGATTTCTTTCGAGGGATCCTTCGGGAAAGGCAAAAGAACTTTTAGAAAAGCAAGGGTATGAGAATGTTCGTATGACAGGTTATAAAGCTTTTGCTTGCGGCAAAGATGATATGACTTCTCGAGGTTTTGACGCAACCTCCCCGAATGGTTCGCAAGTTGAGGGGGTTGTGTGTTGTGGCCTTTTTAAAGGTTGCACCGTACGCTTTCAATGAGACGTATCTTTTACTTGCAGTTCCCTGATGGTCGTCGGTGGATCATCGGGGAATCGGATGTTGCATGGACCTTTGCTTTGCACGTACGACCCGAAGACCCCTCGTTTCCTCAAACGTTGGGAGATTGGAAAGAATTTTTTGATGATGAAAACAATGTCATCTTGGATGACAAATCGAAAGAATGGAGCGCAGGTGAAATGCGCTCTTTTATTCAAGATCGAGCATGGTACGTCCCTGCTTCTGCAGATGACTTTTATATGTATTGCGCAAAACATAAGGCCATCTGCGGTCCAAACAATTTACTAAGACGCCGAATTTCAGATGTGTGCATTGGGCACGCAAAAGCGTTCGGAACCTGGGATTACGTGACAACGAAATACTTCGAGGCAAAAAATGGCGGATAACTACGTAACATTTTCTGAGGGAATTACTTTAAAAAACACCGAAGAACTTGCATGGGTGAAAGAGCACCTAGGGTTTTTCAGAAAGTTTCATTCTTATTTTGAAGATAAGCCCGATCTCGAGTTTGAGAAACATCCAGAATTTTCAAAGTTTGAAAAACTTTGTGATAAGTATGACCTGGAATGGGATTGGGACAAGCTTCAATTTGAGTATGAAATTTCCGATGAAAGCATTTGGATTTATTCGGAAGGCTTCTCAGATGTTGAGCAAGCCATTCGTTTTATGCAAGAATTTCTTCGAGCCAACAGGCCGAACGATCGATTGCATATCACTTGGGCTTTTACTTGCAGTAAACCTCGAATCGGAGAGTTTGGTGGCGGCGCTGCAGTCATTACTGCTGAAAAAATTCATAGCATCGATCTTTATGAATGGGTCTTAGAGAAGAAAAATGCCATCCATTGAAGAAATTGAAATAGGCGACCGAGTTGTTCTTCGTTGGAATGGTTGGAATGAAGGAAGCGTTCGTCTAAAATCATTAGAGCGAAAAATGTTGCTTATTGAGTTAGAGGATGCGTATTATTCAAGTTCTTATTCAAACCTTATATCAAACCATGGAATATTCTTTCCACGAGAAGACTTTATTTTTGAACGAGAAAAGCATTATCGATTTTATACAATCGATTATGTTGTAGAAATTCTTAATAAAGAAATTTTATGCCCAGATTGCCTGGGCACAGGGTTGGCAAAAAACTACAAAGACCTTTGCATGACCTGCAAAGGCGAGGGTCTTTTACGTAAAGCTTGAAAAAAAATGCTTGAGCTAAAGCAAGTGCTTGAGCTTTGGGGCGAAGTGCATCGCCTCGAATTTTTTAACCAAGGAAAAATTGTCGAGCAGTTTTACATTGAAACGGTCTACGGCCGTTTTCTTTACAGCAAAGAACACAATGTATTGATGCCGACCAAGATGAACTACCCCTGGAATATTCCCCATCGAGAATATCTAGGCGAAAGATTACTAAGAGATTTTTGTTACTTCGACGTTCGGTACATCAAGGAGGTGAATTAAAGTGTATGTAGGAAAAGTTTTTGAGAAGCTTTATTACCAATACAATATCAATCAGATTTTATTTCTTTTTTTCCTTTTTACTTTCCCTGTTTGGTTGCCTGCGAAGTACATCATTATCTCGATCCAACGAAATGTATTTGGTGCCACTGTGAGGTACGCATGAAAGTTCATGCTATCCTTTACGAGTTTTCGTACTTCGATAAGCAAGAGCACAAGATTCGGCCTCCCGATGAAGTCGGTGGCATTGTTGCTCTTTACGAAGATGAAGATGAAGCAAAAAAACGGCTTCAAAAAGAAACAGATTCAGGCAAGTGGGGAAATTTCAGCAACGCTTCGGAGAATGGAGGATGGTCAAGCGAAGGCTTTATTCTTTTTATGGAGTCTGTTGAGCTGATAAGGCGTGCTTAAAAATGTCGAGAGAATATAAAGTATTTTGGATTTCGGCGATTATTATTATGGTGTTTTACATCGGCGCGATTATCTACAACGTCTTTTTTAAAAAAGAAAAAAAGAAAGATAGCTAGCTACATAGTTAAAATATTCGGGCGTCGGCAAGCGGTAAGCCATCGGTTTTTGGTACCGACATTCCTAGGTTCGAATCCTAGCGCCCGAACTAACATTTACAAATAAATGTATAAATTAACAAAAAAAGAAAAAAGTAAATTAATACATTTAACGTACAAGATATTAGGCAAGGAATTTCCTTCCTGCAAGATTGAAAGAGATCCTTTACACCGTCAATACCCTGAAATCAACAACGGCCTCTACATTTATTTTGAGAGCAAAGAGGAGGCTGAGAAAGCTCTTAAAATTCTTGTCGAAGCGTTCTATCGCAGAGGTTTTGAAGCTTACAACCCCCGAGTTTTTATAGATATGCGAGAGTCAGCGGTTATTGATTGGTTTGGGTTTTCGCGTGTAGCGAAATAATTCCGTATCACTGAGAACAAAGAGGTCTACGCATGGAGATTTTTGAAATCATTTTAGCAGGCGCCGACGTTTGGCTTTTGGAAGATGTGGAGTCAAGCGGAAAAGGCAACGGCTCTGGCGATGGCTCTGGCTATGGCAGCGGCACTGGCTTTGGCTCTGGCTTTGGCACTGGCACTGGCACTGGCACTGGCTCTGGCTATGGCCATGGCGCTGGCGATGGCTATGGCTATGGCTATGGTCCAGGAAAAGGCCACTATTCTGGCCGTTCCGGCATTATCATTACCGAAAACAAAGAGGTGTACGCTTGGAGCTTCTTGAAATCATTTTAGCAAATAAATAAACAAACAAACAAATAAACAAACAAACAAACAAATAAACAAACAAACAAAAAAATAAACAAGGAAAAAAGAAAAGGGAAAAACATGAAAGAAGAATTGAAAGGTAAGGCAATCTCGATCCGCCACCGTCACGCGGGCGTCTTTTTTGGTTATATTTGTGATGAGGGCATGTTTGATGGTCTCATCAAAATCGAAGGCCGTCGTGTATGGTCTTGGAACGGAGGGCGGCTTGAGATGTCGCAGGTCTCAAAGAAGGGTCTTACTGAAAGGGATCTTCTGGGGGAGTGGGAGTTTGTGGAGATCAACATGAAGGAAGGTCTTATTGAGATTCGAGAGATCGAGCCCAAGATTCTCGAATCGGCAAAAAAACTTCCTGCTGCAAACGTATGACATCTATTTGCGTACGCAAGGGCGATAATTTAATTGCCTTGCGTACGCTTTTTGAAAGTTTCACAAAAAGGCGCATCACGATATGCATAGTTTTGAGCGTACAATCATTCAAAAAGTTCAAGAGGTATTTGAATCAAAGCTTTCGCTTCGTTCTTCAGATGTTTATCAAATGTGGAAAGAGGCAAACGATGAACGAAAAGAGCTGATAGCTCTTGCGCTCGCTTTTAAATGGTGGGGTCTGTCATCTCCTGTTTTATGGAGCCAGGGGCCTTCTCCTGAAATCTTTTCTGAATTTATTTTAGGGAAAAAGCCTAAAGATCTAGCTCCTGGCTTAACTCGAGCCGAAGCGGATCGGTGGATTCACCAGTCTGTGGAAGGACAAAAATCGGGTGAAGTCATCCGTAATCTTTCGGTAAAAGAAAGTATCATTTCGTTTTTGTGGTCCGAGCTTGTTCAAGATTATCCTGTTTTAGAGAAGGTGGGTCCAGCGAGATCTATCAAGGTTGCTCGGTGGCTTCGCAAGGTTATGGATTCGCCTTACCTACGGGCTTCTGCTTTGAGGGTTCGAACGAGAGGTTTTATTGGCGAAGTTGAAGGGCGAGTCATTGACCGCCTCGATGAGATTGAAGATTGTGATTTGCGCCGATCACCGTGGGGAACCATTGAGAATGCAGTCCGTAGGATTGTAGATAATGAATGGTCAGGTGAAAATGAATTGCTGCCTCACGAAGAATGGTTTGACCATTTACCCAAGGGTGTACGAGTGTTGTGGAGATATACAGATCTTCGTTCGGAAGGTATTCAGATGCGACACTGCATTGCTTCCTATGCGAATCGGGTTTCCAATAAGGAATGCATAATCCTCTCCATTTACGATGAGGCCTCAGAGGCTCGTTCGACTGCGGAGATTCGAAATGGAAAATGTGTTCAGCATGTAGGTTTTGCAAATAGAGAGCCTCCGAAACCTTGTGTGCTTATGCTGGAGAATTTGATCCGAAGCCGACCTTGGGAAAATCAAGAACATCGTGCGCAAGATATTCGACATCCTGCGCCCAGATAGTAGGTGTACGCTTGGAGCTTCTTGAAATCATTTTAGCCGGCGCCGACGTTTGGCTCTTGGAAGATGTAGAGTCAAACGGGCGAGGTGATGGCAATGGCACTGGCAATGGCATTGGCTATGGCTCTGGCAATGGCTCAGGCTCTCGCTCTGGCACTGGCTATGGCA
>Ga0209986_10002567_pt1 | contig 16513 bp, 13 predicted proteins | sample BlataG_FD_183168 | JGI IMG/M metagenome (GOLD analysis project Ga0209986, IMG submission 183168) | Deep subsurface microbial communities from Black Sea to uncover new lineages of life (NeLLi) - Black_00105 metaG (SPAdes) (version 2) | ecosystem: Environmental > Aquatic > Marine > Oceanic >...
CAAAGGCAAGATCAAGAAAACTTATCCCTATGAGGAGGTGATGACACCCTATGAAAGGCTGAAATCTCTGCCCCAGGCTGAGAGTTACCTGCGTCCCAGCGTAACCCTCGAAAAACTCAGCACAATCTCTAATCAAATGAGCGACAATCAATTTGCAGAAAGGATGGTGAATGCTCGTTCCAATCTCTTTCAACAAATCTCAAGATCTGTCAACCGGGTTGCCTGAAGTTCTTTTGTTCAGGCTCATTTTTCAATTAGAATAGAGTGTCATGCACCGGAGATATAGTCGATAGTCTAGAGGCTTACGCGGGTACCGACATTATTGAAGAAGAAAGTCTCTCCAAATTCCCGAGCCAATATGGCCGATGCCGGCAAGCCAGTGCAGTGAGAAACGCCCAGTCTCTGGATGTCCAACCTCTTTAACGCAGCGACAGTCAAGTTTATTCTCTCTGAAGAAGCTGCCATAAGATGCGTACCTCCGATAACGGCGTAAATAGCCTCTACGCCAGTCAGTTTCTGGGCATACTTCAGGGTATTGATCACTCCTCTATGAGCGCAGCCCAAGATTACAATCAATCCCCTTTCAGACTTGATCAACACCGCTCGGTCATCCCGCAGTGCATCGGGTTTAAGCTCAGTTCCCTCGCTTCGCTCGGGACAAGGCTCTTTCACGCAAAGACCGGGGTCGATTGTCTCATATTCAGTCAACATAGGTATCTCACCACTGGCAACAATGTTCTCCCTGATCCATACCGGCTCCCTGGTCAGATTGAAAGACGCCCCTGAACTTTCCGCTGCCTCCCTGGGGAAAGGCACTCCAACGTATTCCTCTTTTCTCCCGGGTCGAAGAGCATACTTGGCCACCCAGATATCGGGGTGCCCGATTACCTCTACTTGTTTTCTCATCAGTCTCAGTATATGCAGCAAGCCACCTGTGTGGTCTCGATGTCCATGGCTCAGGACAATCCTCTGCACTCCTGACAAATCCATCCCTAGCACAGTTGCATTGTAGGCTGCTGAAATACCTTGTCCTGTGTCCAACAAAACCTCACAGTCGTCTACTCGAATCAGAATGCTCAATCCCCACTCGGCAAGAAGGCCCATTCTGGCGGCGGTGTTTTCGCTTAGAGTAGTAACCTGAATTGGCATTTCTTACTCATTATTGTGTAGTATGACCTTTATTTCGTCTCCCAGCGTCATGCTGAGGAAGTCACTTGCTCTTCCGTTTTTCAGCGACACTTCCACATAACCGCTACTCCCAATAACAGCCATCAGCCTTTCGCCCTCATCATAGTAGCGGCTTAACCCTCTGATATATTCACCCCCTGCCTCAATAATGATATCCCCCTGCGGCAGATCGCTGCTCCTGATATTAGTGATTAGGTTGCCAAAGTGGTCAACATGTAGAATCTGCCCAGTCAAGTCACCTCGTGAATCCACGATTGGTTGAGGGATAGGGAAAACATGAAGGGAATAGGTCTTATCCCCAAATTCGTAGGGTGATATTCCCAGGGAAAGACCGGCGGCAACTGGAGCAAAGATATCCCTCCCATGAAAGGTGGGGCTGACCGGATGCCTCCAAAAACGTGGGTCAGTAATAGCCACGGCTTCGAGTCCCTTCATGAGTGTGATCCTCTCAAGGCTTTCAGGATGCCAGGCCAACCGGCCTTCACCACGGCCTTCTGTAGGGCATAGATCGTTAATCACATAGCTGAGAATGCCGTTATCAGGGGCAACGAAAAAAGCTGAAGGAGTTTTCACTATTATGCCCTGGCGTTCACTGCCTACCCCTGGATCGACAATTGCCACATGAACCGTTTGCCTGGGGAAATAGCGATAGGCGGTATTAAGGACAAAAGCAGCCTGGAGGATATTCTGTGACTTGATGGCATGGGTAATATCAATGATGCTAGCCTCAGGACTAATGCCCAAAATGACGCCTTTCATGACGGCAACATAGACATCACTGACGCCAAAATCAGTGGTCAGGGTTACTATAGGAGCCATCCGTTATTCTCAGGAGGCAGGTACGGTGAGATTCGCGATTAGTATGGCAAAAACGACGAAAGTGACACTTAGGATGATGGTAAGCTTGAGCAAGGTTTTTTGCATACCACGCCGCGTTCGATATACCGAATCGGCTTGCCCGAAGATACCTCCCAAGCCACCACCATGCAGTTGAAACAAGATAGTCACAATCAGTGCAACGGCTACTAGTATCTGTGCCACAGTGAGATAAGTGGGCAACTTATTTACCTCCCAGTTCCTGTATAAGAATGTCCTTGACCAAGGCAGGATTGGCTCTTCCTCTAGTGGCTTTCATTACCTGACCGGTAATAAAGGTCAAGGCTTGCTGCTTGCCGGCTTTGTAATCTGACACTGCTTTAGGATTGTCTGCCACAACTTGCTTTACCAGTTCCCTTACCTCGGTGGAATCGCTAATTTGGCTGAGCTTTTTTTCTGCCACAATTTCACCGGCTCTCTTTCCCGTGTGAAACATCTCCTCAAATACCGCTTTGGCTGCTGGTCCGCTAACGGTTCCCTTATCTATCAAGCTAAGCATTTCAGCCAAGAGCTCAGGGCTTATTGCAGCGTTTTCAATTTCAATGCCACCAGCATTAAGCAGTCTGCTAAAGTCACCCAGGAGCCAATTGCTTACCATCTTTGCCTTACTGTGATCCGTTAATTCGACGCTGTTCTCGAAATAGTCAGCCAACGCTTTGGAATTGGTCAAGAGCCTAGCGTCATATAGAGGCAGGCCATATTGAGCCATGAAGCGTTCTCTTCTAGCTTCAGGTAATTCGGGTAGCTTTGCTCTGATTTGCTCTATCCATTCTCTGTCGAAAACCAAGGGTGGCAGATCTGGCTCGGGGAAATATCGATAGTCATCAGCATATTCCTTGCTCCTTTGCGTTACGGTTATGCCCTTTTCTTCTACCCATCCCCTTGTCTCCTGCACAAGCTGACCGCCTTCTTGAAGCACCTTTCTCTGCCTTCTGGATTCATATTCCATAGCCTGATAGACCGCTTTGAAGCTGTTCAAATTCTTAACTTCTACCTTGGGTAGAAAGTCCTTGCTCCCTAGAGGGCGAATGCTTATGTTGGCATCACATCTGAAACTACCTTCTTCCATATTACCCGTGGAGACCCCTAGGTAACGGAGGATGTTGCGTAGTCCAACAAGATAGCTTCGAGCTTCCTCCGGGGAACTGATTTCCGGTTCGCTTACCGTCTCCATCAAAGGAACCCCAGAGCGATTAACATCTATTAGGCTATAGTCCCCTCTATGCCACAGTTTAGCCACATCTTCCTCAAGATGCACCCTGGTGATATTGATTCTTCTTGTAGTTCCATTGCTATCAACATTCAGCCATCCCTCCTTCCCAACGGGAGCATCATACTGGGAAATCTGATAGCCTTTCATCAAATCCGGGTAAGAATAATTCTTGCGGTCAAACTTGCTGTACTCAGGAATGCTGCAATTTAGCGCCAGCGCAGTCATCACCGTATATTCCACTGCCTTGGCGTTAATGACAGGCAGAACGCCAGGCATACCCAAGCAGATGGGACAAACATGAGTATTGGGTGGGGCACTGGCATAACCGGTGCTACAAGAGCAGTACATCTTGCTCTTGGTTAGTAGCTGCGCATGAACCTCCAGGCCAATAACAGTCTCGTAATCCACGGCTTGTCGGCTAGTATATCAGCCTTCCTGAAGTGAAACAAGTTTGACTCGTTCACATGATTGGTGACACGCTGTTATCTAGCTGTCCGAGCTATATCACCCAATTGACTCAGGTAGCATCAGCTAGGTATACTTTTCGCGCTCGGAGTCTTTTCATTTTAATAAGAAGGAGGGAAAATGGAGAAGTCAGATGTACTAATCATAGGGGGTAGTGCTGCGGGTCCTGTTGCAGGCATTACGGCAAGGAGACATTACAAGGACGCCAAGGTAACCGTCATCCGTAAAGAGAAAGAGGGGCAAGTGTTGGTTCCGTGTGGTCTTCCTTACATCTTTGGAACGGTGGGAGCACCGGAAAAAAACATAATACCGGATGCATTGCTCTCAGGAAACAATATCGATTTTATCGTTGACGAAGCCACTTCCATAGATAGGCAGGCGAAAACGGTTACCACCGCAAGCGGAAAGTCCATAGGATATGAAAAGTTGGTGTTGGCTACCGGATCGGCGCCGATTATCATTCCCATACCTGGCAAGGATTTGGAGAATGTTTTCTCTGCCCAAAAGGATGTAGACTACTTGAACGGATTGCTCAAAGTGTTGGAAGGGGTTAAAGACGTAGTCGTAATAGGAGGCGGATTCATAGGCCTCGAGTTCGGCGACGAATTAAAGAAAAGAGGATTGAATGTCACTATTGTGGAAATGTTGCCTCACTGCCTTCAGCTTGTCTTTGATGAGGATTTCTGCAATTTGGCAGAGAGTAAGCTGAAGGAAAGAGGGGTGAACATAAGGACAAATGCTCAGGTGGAGGCAATTCTAGGAGAGAAGAAAGTCACGGGGGTCAAGCTTACTACTGGAGAGGAGTTAGAGGCAGACTTGGCATTCATGTGTATTGGAGTACGTCCCAATACCGAACTGGCTCAGAAAGCAGAGCTTCAGATAGGGGAGACCAGAGCCATATGGGTTGATGAATACGGCAGGACGAGTGACAAGGACATCTTCGCCGTTGGAGACTGCGCCGAGAAGAGGTCTTTCTTCACAAAAAGGCCTTCTGCTCTAAGGCTTGCTTCTATTGCTTGCACTGAAGGCAGAATTGTCGGTGCCAACCTATTTGAATTGAGAAGGAGGAATGAAGGGGTGATTGGGAGTTTTGCCACTATCATAGGGGATTCAGGCGTAGGCATGGCGGGTCTTACGGAGACGGCAGCAAAAGCAGCAGGTTTTGATACTGTTACAAGCGAAGTCAAAACCCCAGATAAGCATCCAGGCTCTATGCCCGGCGCTAGAGAGTTCACAGTGAAGTTGGTGTTTGAGAGAGCAACTCAGGAAATCATGGGTGGTCAGGTTTGCGGCGGGGTAACTGTGGGTGAGGTTGTCAATGTGCTGGCAGCTTTGATACAAAACAGGATGACGGCTAACCAGGTTGCTACTTTTCAATATGGCACCCATCCTTTCTTCACCCCATCGCCCATACCGTACCCCATTGTCAACGCGGCAGAGGCAGCTTTGCTCAAGCTCTGATCCACGCCGAGAAGGCAGTTTCTACATGAAAGAGCCAGCCATAGAAAATGTGGAAGAAGTGGTGATTGCCGTTAAGGACGTCACAAAAGCGGTCGCGGTATTCCAAGACCTGTTTGGCATGAAATTTGAAATCGAGTGGGACATGCCGAACGAGAACATGATAGTAAAGTCTGAAAGGATATCAGGAACTCAGCTTCAGTTTGTAGAGTCAACGAGTGCTGAAGGAGTGATAGCAAAGTTCATTGAGAGCAGAGGCGAAGGGTTGAATCACATTGCCTTCAAGGTCACTAATTTGAAGGAGATGGTCAGCAGGCTGAAAGGGAAAGGCGTGAAGCTCATCCCTGAGGAACCCATAGAGATGAAGAACCCGCTAGGGGAAGGCACATGGGCATATATATTCATTCACCCCAAGTCTGCTTGTGGAACATTGATAGAACTGATCGAAACAAGCGGCTGAAGCAAAATTTGAACCAGGTTTCCGACTTTTGCTAGAATTGAAACTGTGGGGGTATAGCTCAGTTGGGAGAGCGCTGCGTTCGCATCGCAGAGGTTGGGGGTTCGAATCCCCCTATCTCCACCAGATTTTGGGGAGGTGAATCATGAAAATAGGTGCTTGCGGCATAGCTTGTGAGGTCTGCAGTTACTCTGTTAAGGGAATGTGTGAAGGATGCCTGGCCGGAGATGATGAAGGTGCCGCAAAGAAGCTAGAAATGCAGAAACCGAAGTTAGGTTTCAATTGCCCGGTTCTAGAGTGTGCCTTCACAAGCAAGATAGGTTATTGTCCCAAAGACTGTGACAAGTTCCCCTGTGAAGTTATGTATCGAGGATTTCCTTACAGCAAAGGGTTTTTGGATATATTCAAGAAGTAGTATGCCCTCATGCCCCTGTAGCTCAGAGGATAGAGCAGCGGTTTCCTAAACCGCGTGTCGGGCGTTCGAGTCGCCCCAGGGGTACCACCTTAATCCGTAAGTCGCCGTATCCTATCAGTTTCAGCATCACCCCTGAGCTTGCTTCGCTGCTTGCCACGCCTTCGGCTCGCAACTTCGGCCCGCAGTGACAAGGAGGGGATTCTGTGCTGAGAAGAGGATCGCATTGCCAAAAGCGTCAGCGACGCGGCAATGTCGTTGTGCCCAGTTCCTGTGTAGCGCTAAGTGACCCGCGAGGTGAGCCTTTCCAATCTACACTCACGGAGCAAAGGGGATATGTTCTTATTGAATTTCTGCCGAATTTCGCTTAGAATATCCTGGCAATTGGTCACGACATTGACACCCCAACACCAAGGAAAGGAAAAAGCAATAGGAGCGGATTATTAAGGAGTCAGTTTCAGGTTTGACAAAGTGGCGGCTTGCCCTAATAGTGCTAGCTGCGTGCACCATTTTGAGCGGCTGCGTTCAACCCAACAACCCCCCTGTCATCGCCGAGCTTAGAGCTGAGAGTGCTCAGGTCAAACCGTCAGCCAACTGCGAAATTGCATGCCTTGCCACTGATGTTGATGGTGGCAACTTGACGTATACCTGGTCAGCTAACGCAGGCACGTTTTCGGGGGAGGGCGCGAATATCGCCTGGCTGGCGCCTACGACGGAGGGGACTTACACTATTACCGTCAACGTAACAGACGATAGGGGAGGGAAGGTTAGTGAGGCGCTAAACATCACGGTGAGGAAACCCGGCTGATAGGTGTGGTGGGGACCTGGAAGGCCCCCTTATGAATCAACCTCTTGTCGTCATTGCCTTGGTAACCCGACTTAATGCGACCAGATGGCTGCCCAAACGGCTTCGTGTTCCCCCTTTACCCCTTCCACACCCCATGAGTGGTGACGTCCCTAATCAGAAAAGGGAACGCTATCTCATTCACCATCGCCATTATTGCAGCGCTTCAATCAGCCGTGTATACTCAATTCATCTGACTTAAGGGAGCGGTTGGGTCCCGGTGGGCTTCGCGGACTTCAAATCCGGCGGGAGGCACTTGTAATGCCTTCGGTGGGTTCGACTCCCATGCGCTCCCGCCAACATTTTGCTTAACACTCCACATACTACAACTACCATCGCTATCACGAAGGACTCGGCGATGTCACGCCCTATTATGTTTACACAGGCAGACATCTCAATGTAATGCAGAGACGAAAGGAGGTGAAGATCATGACACTACAAGCAAGGATGAACTATAATAGAACCATCAGGGAGCAGGGCAATGGCCTCTGAGTATCCATTATTTGTTAAGGCCAGTGCGTCCCACTTTTGCCGACTGCATACACTATAATGGTTTTAATAGAATGAAGAATGGCAATTCGTTCGGACTCAAGACATTCTTTGAACAGTGGCTACCTCGTTTGCTAGCCCTAGGCGTTTTTGCGTATCTGGTCTATTCTTTATTCCTTAGACAAGATGAATTTACTTGGCTACACATAGTCGCACTAGCTATTATGTTGGCGCTTATTCTCGCACCGATGGCTAGTCGATTAAAGGTACTGAACTTAATTGACTTTAATTCTAAACTAAACGACCTAAAACACGAGCAACAAGAAACAAAAAACCAGTTGAATGAGATTAGAAATCAAATATCTACTGTTGTATCTATGGGCGTGAGTCCTGTTCAGCAACAAACAACTATCTTTACTGCCAATGGACTTAAGAATATTGAAGAAATATTTTCGAATCTTAAGAAGTCCCAAGGTGAATCAGATAGTGTTTTGGACACTCGATATACTAAAGAGAGATTTCTTCGTCGTGCTTATGGGTATCGTTATAGAGCGTATTCTTTGCTACGACTGACGCTAGCTTATCAAATTGCTATGCGTGAACATCGAACATTTGAGCCCACTGAATCTATTGAAGGTGACACGATGGCGGAAAAACTCCCCAATCTGATAAAAAGGGTTTTAGACAACGGTCTGGATACAGTTTTTCCAATTGTTACAATTGATGAGGAGAGTGGAGAAACGAGGTCAGTCATCACACCCGAAACAATAGAAGGGCTTAAACAAATAAATTCGTTACTGGACATAAGTCAAAGGTTAGAGAAAGATGAAGTCGAGCTTCCATCAAGTCTTGAGATTGAGGATTTGTTTAATAAGATTAGCGATGCACTAAGCACTGTTGCGGCAGGCTTGGTGGTAGTGGGGACTCAATACATTATGTTTCAAAATCGGATGACAAGTTCTATTAAAGCGCTGAAAAAAGAGCTTGAGCAAGCTGAAATCGAGCAAAGACCTATGCGCTTCCCGCCGTCAAACTCCGATTAGAGTCTAAAATTCGTCAAGTTACAATCGCCGCATGCAGTTTCAGACTATCTTCGAACCGAACCGACGCAGTATACCGTTCCACCATCTGCATCGATTCCCAGCGACCAAGCCCCTTAATATGAAGGCTACCGACGCCGCGTTTGGCTAAGATACTAGGGAAGGTTCGTCTGAACGTACCTGCGTTGCATGATAGACCACTTTTCAGCACCAGTCTTCTAAGCACCCACGCTATGCCGTTAAAGTTGCTATCCCATAACCGACCATTCGGCCTATGTTCAGATAGCCATTCGCGTAGCAACGATTCAGTACGCTTACCGAAGATCGCCAGCCCTTCTTTACCACCTTTGCATCTGACTTTGATTAGTCGATGTTGCCAGTCAATGTCACTCGGTTTAATATTCGCCAATTCGTGCAGTCGAAGACCACTATCAGCAAATAGTGAGATTATCGCTTTATCACGTACGCATTCTGCTTGTTCGATTACATATTCAAGCTGTTGTTGCGTAAGGCTCGGTAATATCTTCTTTTCGACCTTTGGCGCTTCGACAGCAAGTATAGGATTGTCGTGTATTCCTAGAGCAAGACCAGACTTCGGCGAATAGAACCAGTTATAGAAGGCTCGTAGAACCCGCTAGTATGCGTGCTTACCGCCTTGTGTACATGTTCGGCTGTTTATAAACCGTTGTATGTCTTGACCAGTGACGGTGACGCCGACGACTTCTTCAGGAAGTCTAAGAAACAATCGGTAATTGTGGATGGTGCGTGGCGATAGCCCGTCGGGGCGTGAAGCAATAAAGCGGTCAACCAAAGCAGAGGGAGTGACTTCAAATCCGGCGGGAGGCACTTGTAATGCCTTCGGTGGGTTCGACTCCCATGCGCTCCCGCAAACAGCATGCCTTAATCTCCTAAGAGAGGACTCGTTCGTCGCCGACACGGCGCGTTACCTTTGCCTGATCCAGGTGTTCCAGTAAGGCCAGGGCATACTTCCGACTGGTCTTAAACATGTCCCTCACTTCAGCTATGGTCACTGTGCCATTTGCTTTCAGATAGGAAGTAACTCGCTCAACCATCTCGTTATAGGCTGAAGCGGAGAAGACTACGTCACTGCTTACCTTGACTACTTCGTGCCGCTCGATGAGCAAATTGAGCAAATCAGGCTCAGGTATGAGGTTGCTGGGTGGAGCGTAAGGGGTCTGACACAGGGACTTGAGAAAGGCATCTATCGTTCCCTGCTGAGTCTGAGTCAGTCTAACCTGATGGCTCGGAAGCCGAACGGTGACACCAGCCTGTATCAAAATGCCCTCGTCAAGGAGCCGTCGCAGAATAGCCGAGTAATTTGTCTCCGACTTTAGCCGGCTGCCCAGTTCCGCTTTGGGCATACCTGGACGGGCGGGGTATCTCCGGTGGTAGTCCTGGACTATGCTGACTGTCCTGCTGGCCAGATGCTGCCAGCCGACCTGGGTCAGGATGAGACGGTGCTCTCCCCTGCCTATCCCTATTACCTTTCCTTGCTGCACAAGTGATTCTACCGCTTGCTGGACTTCGACTACCGGGAGGTCGCATTGAGCCGAAAAGTCAGACAATTCCAGCGGTTGTCGTGTCTCCAACACCGCCATTATGACCTCTTCGGCTGTACCGCTTTCCTGGACTCTCAGGCTCTGGATGAGGTCCGAGCGAAAGCGCCTGTAACGCCGAGCGTGCGACTCCAGCACCTCGCCCCCACCCAGGGTATCCATCGGTGAACGGATAATGAAATGGTCGCCCTTCACCAGCGCCACCGGTTTGCTCAAGGACAACTGAGCTAAGCCAGTTTCACCGGGCTTCAGTTCTTTGTTCTCCAGCAAACGCACTTTGGCTACCGCCTGGCAGGTACCTGTGTGAAAGTTAACGCTAGTATTATGAAGCAACGGGTGATGGAGATACGGAAGCAGGCGAAGCCGCACAGTCAACATCGTCGTGTGTACCAGCCAGCCTGGCCTGGTAACCACATACCCGCGCTCTATCTGAGATGCAGCGACACCAACCAAATTGGCGCCAACTCTGCTCCCAGGTGTGGCAGTAACTACACGAGCTTTGTGTGTCTCTAACCCTCTTATGCGTGACTTTATGCCAGGGGGGACAACTTCCACCTCCTGCCCCACAGCCAGCGAGCCATCGATTAACGTTCCCGTAACTATGGTGCCTGAGCCAGCCACCGTGAACGCCCGGTCTATTGGAAGCCTTGGTCGGTTAGTATCTTTCTTGACCTCAATGGTGTCCAGGAGTTCATCAATAGCCGAAACCAGGTTGGGTAAGCCCTCCCCAGTCGGTGCTGACACAGCAACAACTGGAGCCCGTGATAGGATAGTCGAGGCAAGCAGTTCGCCTACCTCTGTCTCTACCACGCTTAGCCGCTCATTATCTACCAGGTCCTTCTTGGTTATTGCCACAACCCCCTTATTTATTCCCAGCAAGTCCAGAATAGCCAGATGCTCCCTGGTTTGAGGCATCACTCCTTCATTGGCATCGACGACGAGCAAAGCCAGGTCAATGCCACCCACCCCAGCCAGCATGTTCTTAATGAAATGTTCGTGTCCCGGGACATCAACGATTCCCAACTCTCGGCCACTGGGCAGCTTTAGCCAGGCGAAGCCCAGGTCGATAGTCATTCCTCGCTCCTTCTCCTCGCGCAATCGGTCCGGGTCTATTCCAGTTAAAGCGCGCACCAGCACCGACTTGCCGTGATCTATGTGGCCCGCGGTTCCCAACACGAACATAGCACACTCCTTTTGCCGCTTAGCCGGCAACTTAGCAATGCTCTAATCCAACCGCTGCCTCTCGAAGAGCCTTGAGCACAACCTGGTCCTCTTCAGGAAGCACCGAGCGTGGATCGAGAAGCAGAGCATCGTCACTAATCCGACCCACGACTGGTATTTCCCGGCAGCGCAGCCTCTGACCTAAAACTTCGGCTGTGTTTCTATGCTTGCCCTTATCTCCTGCGACGGCTACGAGCCTTGTGGGCAAAGCGCCCCCGGGTAGGCTACCACCTCCTACCATCGTTTCCCCTTCAACGACTCTTGCCAAACCTCCAAGGGATTGGGCCCACGCTCTGGCTCGCTCATCAATCTCTTCCAGTGGGGCCGAAATCATGCGCCAGACAGGGATCTTGCGCGGTGCTTCACCTTTCAAGTAGTGAGTTAAAGTGGCTGCCAGACCGGCAAGTCTTACTTTGTCAATTCGCACAGCTCGCGCCAGCGGATGTTTCTTCAAGCGATCAACAAGCTGCTTCTTACCCACGATAATCCCAGCTTGCGGACCCCCCATGAGCTTGTCACCAGAGAAGAAGACCAGTCCGGCCCCAATGCCAATGCTTTTTGGCACCATTGGCTCCGGGCTCAGCCCAAACTCCGCCGTGTCCAGGAAGCAACCACTGCCAAGGTCGTCGAATACAGAAACATCGTACTGGTTTCCCAGCCGTACTAACTCCTCAAGCATAACGACGTGGGTAAAACCAACCAGCTTGAAGTTGCTAGAATGAACACGCATTAGCGCTGCTGTCCTCGGGCCAATAGCCTCTTGGTAGTCAGCAACATAGGTGCAATTCGTGGTCCCCACCTCAACTAGCTTGGCCCCGCTTTGGCGCATTACATCCGGGATGCGAAAGCCACCGCCAATCTCTACTGCCTGCCCTCGGGAAACGATTACCTCCTTCCTTTTCGCCAGCGCGCTCAGGGCTAGCAATACTGCTGCCGCGTTGTTATTCACTACCAGTGCTGCCTCAGCTCCAGTTAGCTCACACAGTATTGGCTCAAGGTGGGTGTTGCGGGAACCTCGCCTGCCACCAGCGAGGTCGAACTCCAGATTGCAATAGTCGCTGCCGACAGCATCCATGGCGGCTATTGCTTCCCTGCTCAGTGGAGCACGACCCAGGTTAGTGTGAAGTATGACGCCTGTGGCATTGATTACAGCACGCAGGCGGGGGGTCTTCAAGGCGCACACCTGATTGCAAATGGATTCTACTATCTCGGCAACAGAGGGGCATGGATTGCCACCAGCGATAGATGAGCGAAGATGCTGGAGATGTCGGCGGATTAACTCCACTAGCCGTGCGTATGAATAGTCCTCCTTAAGCCATCCAATCCGCTCTTCGGCGAGCACTCTGTCCACACCAGGCAAATGACGAAATTCGCTCTCCATTTTGCCTTCCTACGGCATTGATATTTTAGAATATCCAGACTCCATTTGAAAGCTGGCGCAGCGGTTGACAACGAAACAATGCCTTGCAAATCGCGTTTTGCAGTTTAGTCCTGGGCAGGCCGACTTGCGACGTCCCGCATTGCAATGTTAGGATACCGATGAGGCTGCAGGATAGTGTCTGGTCTTTGCAGCGAAGGAGATACATGGACAAGAAGAACATTCCTCTTCTGACCGAGACTGTTCGCGGGGCTGGCTGAGCTTCCAAGATGGGTCCGGGCGACCTGAACAAAGCTATATGTGACCTTCCCCAGATGTCAGACCCCAACCTGATGCGCGGCTTAGCAAGCCCGGATGATGCTGGTGTCTACAAGCTATCTGATGATCTGGCTATAATCCAGACCATAGACTTCTTCACGCCTATCGTTGATGACCCTTACACTTTTGGCCAGATTGCCGCGGCTAATGCCTTGAGCGACGTCTACGCCATGGGGGGTAAGCCGCTGACAGCTATGAATGTTGTCTGCTTCCCCGTAAAGTCGCTGGATATTTCAGTCCTCAAGGATGTACTCAGGGGAGGAGTAGATAAGATACTTGAGGCCGGGGTGCTTTTGATTGGTGGACACAGCATAGAAGACAGCGAGCTCAAATACGGGCTTTCCGTCACCGGCACGGTGCACCCGGAGCGTCTGGTGACCAACTCAGGGGCCAGGGAGGGGGATAAACTGATACTTACCAAGCCGCTGGGAACGGGCATCATAAGCACTGCAGTGAAGAAGAAGGCGGCTAGCGAAGCTATAGCAGCCGAGGTCGCAAGGACTATGGCGAGCTTGAATCGCAAAGCATCAGAGCTGATGCAAGAAGTAGGGGTTCATGCCTGTACCGATATTACGGGTTTCGGACTTCTCGGTCACGCCACCCAGCTAGCTCAGAACAGCGAGGTTCGTGTAGTTATCTCTTCAGGCGCAGTTCCCCTCCTGCCGGGTGTCGAAGAGTTTGCCAAGCAAGGGTTTTGTCCCGCCGGGCTGCAGCGAAATAGAGACTTCTACTCGTGTACCGTAGTCATTGAAAAGCAGGTTCCCAGCCACATCCAGGACATCCTTTTTGATGCTCAAACGTCCGGCGGCTTGCTGATCTCAGTTGCTTCCAGTAAAGCCAACCGACTGCTGAAGAAGTTGCTACAGGCGGGCGTGAAGGATGCAGCTCTCATTGGAGAGGTGATCGGCAGACCAAAAGGAACCGTGACTGTAAGGTAAGTAGTCCGATTGCTGTGACACACGTGTTGAATTTCCTGCGAATTTTCCCTACAATACCTTTGCGACTCAACAACAGGTTGACACCCTAAGTCGAAAGAAGGCGGAAAACAATCCAGCCGCAGGGGCAGAATGTATGGCGTTCACAACCCCGGATAAGGTCATATTTGGCGTCTTGCCAAATCCAAAATTGATAGGCCCTGAAGGCAAGTTTTTGGACCGCGTGTCGCGCGTTAGAGGCAGCCCAGCGGAATTCTGATATAATTAGTAGTTGGAGGGGTGTAGCTCAGTTTGGTAGAGCGGCGGTCTCCAAATCTCGAGCCCGAAGTGCCGTCCCATCGTGTCCCATATCGTCTGGTACAGTCCCCCGAGCTCCGAAACCACGATTGGTGTGGTGGGTTGTAACTGGCTGTGCCCCATCGTCAACGACAAAGCCGACGTCAAAAGCAAGAGAAGAGCCGACCGCTAAATTGCCCCTCCCCCTCTACTTACCAAGTTGATTGCTAAGATGTGCAGTCCCATAACGTCAGATACAAATGGGGGTAGTTGTATTGCCAAATTCTGCAAGCGTTCTCAATAGGCAAAAAGACAGTTGACATTCTGACCTTGACGGATTAACATCGGGTGGGAGGGAGGCGTGAGGTGTGAAGATGTCGCGTAGCTGTTTAGGCCACCAGCTCCCGAGGCTGTCATGCCGATATTTCCAGCTTAGAAGGTGATATCATTCTTGAGGGCAGGTCAATGGGACAAGCACCCCACATCTTCAAAGGGGCATAAAATGATTCCAGCCAAAGATACGGGGCAGGATCGGTCATCACGCAGTCATCATGATTATCAAAAGGCCTTTGAAAAATCAATCCTTTCTCCATTTCCAGAGGAATTGAGTCCTGCCCTTCCATACTTGAGAGAAGCACACAAACTGGAAATGGAAGGGGCAGACCAGTACCGTGTAGATGAAATGATAGAGAAGGCTCGCCAAGAAGATAGCATTGCCACATCGTATTATCTGGGTCGGTGGGAAATTATCAAGAAAAACAGACCAAAATACATTAAGATTAATCCCGATCAAAAGACTTAGGGTCCGTTCTCCTTTCGGCTTTGACAGAATCTATGGGCGAGTTTTTGGTCTGCGTTAACTAGTACCCAGACTGCATCTTCGGGTGATACCGGATATGGACACAGTGCACAAATACTCGATTTGCTCAGCGCTTGTTGAATCAGGTTGCCCTGTTGAAAAGCATTCCCAAAGTCTTGGGTGATGGATTCCATTGTTTTCAGCCATGCTTCGAATCGGGCGTTTACTGCGCTTACGCGAGTTGTACCCTGGTTTATGCTATCGATGAACCTGTCGGAGGTCATTACTGTCGCAAGTTTGTTACGCATTATAAGCTGAAGTATCTGCTGTTCTTTTAAATCTGCCATATTCCAGAATTTGCCCAGCAGGTCTCCGAACTGTGCAAAACCTACCATCTCAACTTCATAAACCAAATCGTAACGGCGCCGTCCCCATTGTCCAGTTGGATTGTTCTCATTTCCCACTTGGAATTGCCGAAATACCTCATTTCCAAATATTCTTTCCACCCAGATTATGGCTCTCTCAAATTCTTGCCGGTAACGTTCTATATCCTGCTGTTGAATGTTGCGGCATGCTTCCATTTCGTCATTAAGAAAAGCTCGAAACGGGATTCGATACTTATCTCTACGATGAAGTAAAGCAAAGACACGAAGTACCAGCTCTCTGTGCTTCATTCTCTTGTCTGGTGCAGACTTACCCCAAAGTGAAAGAAAATTACTGCTTTCGCTCAATCGAGCAATTAGCTGATTATATGATCCTCTATACAGGCAGTTTCTTAACTCTTGTGGGTTTAGACTCATGGAACCCTGATTCAAACGGGCAAAAAGAACATATTTCATATCGGAGTGCGAAGTCTTCGGAAGTTCGATCATTGACAGAGGTGTTTCCCATAATTTCTCTCTGTCCTCTAAGGCGATTGACTCTATTACCGACCCGTTTAGTTCGGACAGTACTTCCAGACCTGCTAGTCTGAGTGGAGTAAGAACACCGTATGGCAATGGTATATTTTTTTTGGACTGTCTGAGTCCTGATAGCAAGGGTTGCATATATCTGAACAAGCTCTCAAGCCGTTGATGCCCGTCAATTACAATCCATTTTCCGTCTGTCTCCTCAGATAAAAATATGGCAGGTGTGGGAAGCCTGAGCATAAGAGATTCAATGTATCTGCTAGCCTTAATATTATCCCAGACATAATTACGTTGAAAGTCAGGTTGCAGGATCAGATCGTTGTTGCAGTAACGGTCCCACAATTCACGGACAGTAATCTTATCCTCTCTAGCTTCTAGACGTCTATATTCTCTTGGTATGTAGAGCGGTACATATTGATCTTCGTCTCGATATTCGCCCCATTCCTCTTCAAAACCCGCATTACCTCTGTATGTCATGGACACACCCCCTTACCCATAATCCTGCAGTTGAAGCTTACCAGCTTAGTTACAAGACTCTATGGAGGCTGTTGCCCAAACCTGTTGGTGATAATCTCGATGGGCGGTCTCCAGTAATACTGGATGGATAATCTGATTGGTTTTGCAGCGATTCCTGGATCATCGGTTTTGGTGGCAGATTT
>Ga0209986_10002568_pt1 | contig 16513 bp, 15 predicted proteins | sample BlataG_FD_183168 | JGI IMG/M metagenome (GOLD analysis project Ga0209986, IMG submission 183168) | Deep subsurface microbial communities from Black Sea to uncover new lineages of life (NeLLi) - Black_00105 metaG (SPAdes) (version 2) | ecosystem: Environmental > Aquatic > Marine > Oceanic >...
TGGATCGCAAACGGAAGATACCCATCACCGTCATGATACGCGCCTTGGCTGCCATCTCCTTGGACACGGACGATCCCATGGATGAAGTGCTCCGAGAGGGGACGGACGAGGAACTCTATCCCCTGTTCGAGCGCTCCGACAATATGCCTGAACGCAGCTACATTGAAGCCACGATAGAGAAAGACCCCACGAAGAGCGCCGACGAGGCGGTTGTCGAGTTCTTCCGCAGAATGCGGCCTGGGGACCCTCCTAACCTGGAGAATGCCAAGAAGTACTTCGAATCCCTTCTCTTCAGCCCACGCCGGTACGATCTGGCCAAGGTGGGACGGTACAAGCTCAACAAGCGACTAGATCTCTCGTTTCCCCTCGACCAGCTCACTTTGACCAAGACGGACCTGGTCAAGGTGGTGGACCACATGATCCAGATCAACAACGGCGTCGATGGTCCTGACGACATAGATGACCTGGGCAATCGGAGGGTGAAGACCGTTGGCGAATTGATCCAGAACCAGCTACGAATTGGATTCCTGCGCATGGATCGCGTCGTGCGAGAACGCATGAGCACCAGAGACCCATCGCAGATCACGCCTCTCACCCTCATCAACATCAGGCCTGTCGTCGCCGCAGTCAGGGAGTTCTTCGGCGGCAGCCAGCTCTCTCAGTTCATGGATCAGACCAATCCCTTGGCCGAACTGACCCACAAGCGACGTCTTTCGGCCCTGGGGCCTGGAGGCCTGCGTCGAGAGAGGGCAGGGTTCGATGTACGAGATGTACATGACAGCCACTATGGCCGCATCTGCCCCATTGAGACCCCTGAGGGCCCGAACATCGGCCTCATCGGGTCGATGGCCTCGTATGCCGAGATCAATGAATACGGTTTCATCGAGACCCCTTATCGCAAAGTGATCAACAGTGTGCCCAATGAGTTTCACGTCCTGCTGGGAAAGACGTTGCGCGAAGAGGTTGTGGATCCTGAATCCGGTGAGGTGATTGCGAAAGCCGAGACGGTGATCAGCCCGGTCTTGGCTGAACTGATAGTCGAACTCCCGCTGGAGGAGGTTCCTGTCCGTCCCATAGCCACCAACGAGATAGTGTATATGCCGGCAGACGAGGAGGAGAAGCACGTCATCGCCCAAGCCAATGCCAGACTGGATGAGAAAGGCCAGTTCCTGGAGCATCGAGTCTCCACGCGCAGTAGACGTGAGTACCTGATCGAGCCAGTCGAGAAGGTGGACTATATGGATATCTCGCCCAAGCAGATCGTTAGTGTCTCCGCGGCCCTTATCCCCTTCCTTGAGCACGATGACGCCAATCGGGCGTTGATGGGTTCCAACATGCAGCGGCAGGCTGTGCCACTCCTCATGCCGGAGTCCCCCACAGTCGGCACGGGAATTGAGCGTCAAGCCGCCCTGGATTCGGGCCAGGTGCTCGTGGCGGAGGAAGCTGGGGAGGTGGTGAGTGTCACCTCAGAGACCATCGTGGTCCGAGGAGATAACGGCGGCCAGTCCTACCAACTACGTCGGTACAACCGCTCCAACCAGGGGACCTGCATAGATCAACGGCCCATTGTCACCAAGGGCCAGTATGTCCAGAAGGGAGATGTTCTTGCCGATAGCTCCTCGACGGACGAAGGCGAGTTGGCTCTAGGTCAAAACGTCCTCGTGGCCTTCCTCTCTTGGGAAGGGCACAACTTCGAAGACGCAGTCGTCATCGGCCAGAGTCTGGTGAGAGATGACAAGTACTCTTCTGTACACATCGAGAAGCACGAAATACAGGCACGGAGCACCAAGCTGGGCCCGGAGGAGATAACGCGGGACATCCCCAACGTGGGCGAGGAGGTGTTGAAGAATCTTGACGAGGATGGCGTGATCTGTGTCGGGGCCAAGGTCAATCCCGGAGATGTTCTAGTGGGCAAGATAACGCCCAAGGGTGAGACCGATCTTACCCCAGAGGAGAAGCTGTTGCGCGCCATCTTTGGGGAGAAGGCCAGAGAAGTCAAGGACTCGTCCCTCCGTTTGCCTCACGGTGAAAGAGGCAAAGTCGTAGACGTCAGAACCTTCACGCGTGACGACAGCCTCGATCTCCCCGCAGGCGTGGACAAGCTGGTACGGGTCAGCACCGCCCACCTGTCCAAGGTGACCGAAGGAGACAAGATGGCTGGGCGGCACGGAAACAAGGGCGTTATCTCCAAGGTGGTACCCGTGGAGGACATGCCATTCATGGCTGATGGGACTCCCATTGAGCTCATCCTCAACCCCCTAGGGGTTCCCAGCCGCATGAATATCGGCCAGATCCTGGAAACGCATCTCGGCTGGGCCGCGGACCGCCTGGGCTTCAAGGCCATTTCGCCCGTCTTTGACGGTGCGGATGAAGACGAGATTGTCGCTGAGTTAGCCCGCGCCTGGCTAATGGACTGGGCGTGGGACAGAGTGACTGAAGAGGCGTGGCGGTGGTTGAAAGACGAGGAGTATCAACTCGAGGACCTGAGCGATGATGAAGAAGCCCGCACGCTGTACCTAGTCCGCTTGCTGGCAGATGAAGGATATGATCTAGAAGCGGTGATGTCCGAGCGGCGATATGCTCGTCGCAGCGTTCTGGAACATACGCTAAGAGAACTGGGATACAATCCGGATGATCTGCTGGTCTTCGAAGGCGATGAGCGCTCCCTTCAGGAAAGGGAAAAGGCAGACACACTAGCCCATCATGTCTGCCTGCGACTGTGGATGGAGGAGCTCGGCTATCCCACCCAGCATCTTGAGGATCAAGAACTGGAAAGCGAAGCGGCACAGGCAAGCTTGGAGACTGGACAGCCCATTCCCACCTGGGGTAAGATGATCCTCTACGACGGAAAGACCGGCGTATCTTTCGACCACCCGGTGACGGTGGGAATCATCAACATGATGAAGCTTGCCCACCTGGTGGAGGACAAGGTCCATGCTCGATCAACAGGGCCCTACTCACTCGTGACTCAGCAACCGCTTGGCGGAAAGGCTCAGTTTGGTGGACAGCGTTTCGGGGAAATGGAGGTGTGGGCGCTGGAGGCGTATGGCGCGGCTCATGCTCTGCAAGAGATGCTGACCGTTAAATCCGACGACGTGACGGGTAGAGTCAAGACCTATCAATCCATCGTCAAAGGTCAGAAGCACGGTCCTCCGGGCGTGCCCGAATCGTTCCGCGTCTTGGTCAAGGAACTGCAAAGCCTGGGATTGTCTGTGGAGGTCATAGACAACAGCGGCAAGCGGATCCAGTTCGACAAGCATGAAGGCATGGGGAAGGAGTCCGGATTGCGCCTAGAACCGGGCTTCCCAAGTGAACTGCGCATTTGACCTTTGGTGAGAAATATGGTATAATTCCCATTTGCGCATCTGATAACAGCAGTCAACCTATTGTCTCGTGAGGCAATTCCCCCTCACGAGCAAAGCGGGGAGAGATAACCTTGCCGACAGTCAATCAGCTGGTCAAGAAAGGTCGAAAGAAGAAAAGCAGGAGGAGCTCAGCGCCAGCTTTGAGTTACAGGCACAACGCCCTCAGGCAAGAAACGGTGAGGGATGCGAAGGGATCTCCTCAAAAGAGAGGCGTGTGCACACTCGTCAGGACGATGACGCCCAAGAAACCCAACTCGGCGCTGCGCAAGATAGCCAGGGTGAGGCTTACCAACGGTATCGAGGTGACGGCATACATACCTGGCGAGGGACACGGTCTTCAAGAGCACTCAGTGGTACTGATCCGCGGCGGGCGCGTAAAGGACTTGCCAGGGGTTCGCTACCATGTTGTCCGAGGCGCCCTGGACGCCAGCGGCGTTGAGGGACGCATGCGTGGCCGCTCCAAGTACGGTACCAGGCGTCCAAAGAAAAGGGTCTAGATCATCCCCGTGAGATGCACGTGAGGTATCTCCGTTAGCAGGGGATTAAGGTACGACATACCAAAGTATGCATCGTACCTGTTGAGGAGGCTTTCAAGAAGACTAGACCTTGCGCTTAGCTAGTCTTCTTGAATGTGGGGACTAAGTGCCCATTTTCAAATTGTCTTCCGAAGAGAAAGGCAAGATACTCGCAGTAAGGTGGCCCCCGGGGTAGCCCGCGGTTAGCCAAGGGCTAGATAGAGGGGGCGAGGGCCTTGCAACCCGGTTGGTGCGAAGCCCTCGGCCCCATGTTCTTGCAGGGAGAATGGAGAGTAGAGATGCCAAGGCGTTACCGACCCCCACGAAGAGAGGTAGAACCCGACGCCAGGTACGGGAGCGAACTGGTGGCCAGATTCATCAATCGCCTGATGCAGCGGGGCAAGAAAAGCCAGGCTCGTAGGATCGTGTACGACGCCTTTGACATCATTGAGGAGCGGATGCACAGAAGCCCACTAGAGGTTTTCCGTCAGGCGATAGACAACGCCACCCCCACGTTGGAAGTCAGATCTCGACGTGTGGGCGGCGCCACATACCAGATACCCATTGAGGTGCGACCGGAGCGACGTACCTCGTTGGCCATTCGGTGGCTGATTGGAGCTACCCAGGCCCGCAAGGGGAGGCCGATGGCCGAAAGGCTAGCTGACGAACTGATGGATGCAGCCCGTAACACAGGCACCACCGTCAAGAAAAAGCAAGATACCCACAAGATGGCTGAGGCCAACAGGGCGTTCGCCCACTATCGGTGGTAGCAGGAGTCCACTATGCCACGAGACTATCCTCTGGCAAAGACAAGAAACATCGGCATAATCGCCCACATAGACGCCGGCAAGACCACGATCACGGAGCGTATCCTCTTCTACACCCGCAAGATCCATCGGATGGGAGAAGTGCATTATGGCACGACAACCATGGACTGGATGGAACAGGAACGGGAACGAGGCATTACGATCACTGCTGCGGCCACGAGTAGCTACTGGTTGGATCACCAGATCAATATCATAGACACACCGGGACATATAGACTTCACGGTCGAGGTGCAACGTTGTCTGCGGGTCTTGGATGGAGGAATCGTGGTTCTCGATGCCGTCGCCGGGGTCGAGCCACAGTCGGAAACGGTGTGGCATCAAGCCGATAGGTACGGTGTGCCGCGCATCGTCTTCGTCAACAAGATGGATCGCGTGGGAGCCGACTTCTGGCAAGCTGTGGCGATGATAGAGAAGCAACTGGGAGCTCACCCCGTTGCCATACAGATACCCATCGGCACCGAAGAGAAGTTCGAGGGAATCGTTGATCTCATCACGCAGAAAGCCATAGTCTACGGCGATGAGATGGGCACCCGACAAGAGGAAATGGAAGTGCCCTCTCACTTGCAGGAAGAAGCCTCCAGATACCGAGAGGTCTTGGTGGAGACGGTGGCTGAGACAGATGATGCCCTGGCTCAGGAGTATCTCGAGAGCAAGGAGATCTCCATTGAGTCGATACGGCGGGCGTTGCGACAGGCGACCCTAGAGTCAAAGCTGGTCCCTGTGCTTTGTGGCTCGGCTCTGCGCAACAAGGGTATCCAGCCTGTCTTGGAGGCCGTCCTGCACTATCTTCCCTCACCTCTGGATGTTCCCCCCATTGAGGGGATCAACCCTGAGAGTGGTGAGAACGAAGAACGGCCGGTTGACGAAGAGGGGCCTTTCTCCGCCCTGGCTTTCAAGATCGCCTCCGACCCACACGTGGGCCGTCTGGCCTACGTGAGAGTCTATTCAGGTACGCTGACCACGGGCTCCCGCATTCTTAACTCAACTAAGGAGCGTAAGGAGCGAGCGGGACGACTGTTGCGCATGCACGCCAACCATCAGCAGGACATCAAGGCCATATATGCAGGCGACATAGCGGCTGTGATCGGCCTCAAGCACACTTTCACCGGGGATACCCTGTGTGACCCCAGCGCTCCCATCATCTTGGAGTCCATCAACTTCCCCGAACCCGTCATCTCCGTGGCCATCGAGCCCCGCACGCAGGCAGACCAGGAGAAGATGCACAGGGCCTTGGCTCGCCTGACAGAGGAGGATCCCACGTTCCAGGTGCATAGTGACAAAGACACAGGTCAGGTCTTGATCTCGGGCATGGGGGAACTGCACCTGGAGGTCCTCGTGGACCGCATGCTGCGAGAGTTCCGTGTCTCAGCCAACGTGAGCCAGCCACGGGTCTCCTACCGGGAGACTATCACCACACCTGCCCGAGCCGAAGGTCGCTTCATTCGCCAGACCGGCGGGCACGGCCAATACGGCCACGTCTGGCTAGAGTTGGAGCCTCTGGAGAAGGGGAAGGGCTACGTGTTCGAGGATGAGACAAAAAACGGGGTGATTCCCAAGGAGTATATCCCCGCGGTTGACAAAGGTGTGCAGGAAGCTATGGAGAGCGGCGTACTGGCCGGCTACCCCGTTGTGGATATCAAAGTCAGACTGGTGGATGGCTCCTTTCATCAGGAGGACTCCTCGTCACTAGCGTTCAAGATCGCGGGCTCCATGGCGCTGAAGAGTGCTGTGCAGAGAGGAAATCCTCTCTTGCTGGAACCGATCATGAACCTGGAGGTCATACTGCCCGAGGAGTTCGTAGGCGAGGTGATGGGCGACCTCAGCTCACGTCGCGCTCAGATCGAGGGCATAGAGGCGCGAGCAAAGATGCAGGCTGTGCGTGCCCATGCCCCGTTAGCGGAGATGTTCGGGTACGCCACCACCCTGCGTTCACTGACTCAAGGGAGGGGAACTTTCACGATGGAGTTCGATTACTACGCTGAGGTACCCGCTGCCCTCCGCTCAGCCAGCTCCAGAGGAGCCGGGTGACGCCGGAGGCCCGAGGAGGACACCGATCTCTGCGACAGCTCGGGTCATCCGTCAGATGTGAACAATCGTTTCATCAGTGAAGGAGGATTGACAGAATGCCAAAGGAGAAATTTGTAAGGGATAAGGTCCATGTGAACGTGGGGACGATAGGTCACGTGGATCATGGGAAGACGACGTTGACCTCGGCCATGACGAAGGTATTGAGTTTCAAGGGGTTGGCAGACCATCGGCCTTTCGACACGATAGACAATGCTCCGGAGGAGAAGGCGCGGGGGCTGACGATTGCGATTTCTCACGTGGAGTACCAGACGGAGAACCGTCACTATGCGCATGTGGACTGTCCTGGTCACGCGGACTACATCAAGAACATGATCACTGGTGCAGCGCAGATGGATGGGGCGATCCTGGTGGTAAGTGCTCCTGATGGGCCGATGCCGCAGACGAGGGAGCACGTATTGCTGGCTCGTCAGGTAGAAGTACCGAGCATGGTGGTATTCCTGAACAAAGTGGACATGATGGACGATCCAGAGCTGCTGGAGTTGGTGGAGTTGGAGTTACGGGAGCTATTGGACGGGTACGAATTTCCTGGGGACGAGATACCGATCGTGCGAGGTTCGGCTCTGGAGGCCATGAACTCATCGAGCACGGACCCTGATGCTGCGGAGTACAAGGCTATCTGGGAGCTATTGGACGCCATAGACAACTACATTCCCACGCCAGAGAGGGAGATGGACAAGCCTTTCCTGATGCCGGTAGAGGATGTTTTCGGGATCAAGGGACGAGGGACGGTAGCGACGGGGAGAGTGGAGCGCGGGACGATCAACGTTGGCGAGGAAATAGAGATTATAGGTATGCAGTCGGACGTAAAGAAGACGGTGTGCACTGGGGTGGAGATGTTCCACAAGCTATTGGACCAGGGGATAGCAGGGGACAACATTGGCTGCTTGCTGCGAGGGGTAGAGAGGCAAGAGGTGGACAGAGGGATGGTGTTGGCCAAGCCGGGCAGCATCAAGCCGCACACGACCTTCGAGGGGAGTGTGTACGTTTTGAGGAAGGACGAGGGGGGGAGGCACACGCCATTCTTCACGGGGTATCGGCCGCAGTTTTTCATCAGGACGATGGATGTGACGGGGTCGGCGACGTTGCCGGAGGATGTGGAGATGGTGATGCCTGGCGACAACGTAAAGCTCCAGGTGGAGTTGATAGTGCCCGTGGCCCTGGAGGAGGGGTCGCGCTTCGCCATCCGCGAAGGGGGGCGAACGGTCGGCGCTGGAGTGATCACCAAGATCGTGGAGTGATAGACCGGGGGGCAGCATCTCTAGGTTGGCCTCGCGATAAGGACAAGTCAAAATGGCGAAGAAGACGGCAAGGGTGATTGTCACTCTGGCGTGCACGGAGTGTGAGGAGCGGAACTACACGACGTCGAAGAATCGGAGGAACGATCCGGGGCGGATGGAATTCTCTAAGTACTGCCCCCGTTGTCGCATACATACTCTCCATCGAGAAACCAAGTGATCGCACCAGAGGCTAGCGACGCACGCCTCTAGCTGAGGTTGGCAGAGAGCGATCTCCACTGGCGAAGGTTGCGGGATGAAACCCTGCTGGGTCTGCCAGCCGAGCCCCAGCCGCCATGCTTGTGGCGGTGCCATTTGGAGAGGGAACAAGACCCTGATAACAGGATGCGGAGACATACCTATGGCCAGGACCGCCACTAGAGCTAAGAAGGGCAACCGCATAACCAGGTTTCTTCGAGAGACACGCTCGGAGTTGAGGAAGGTGGTGTGGCCCACCCGCAGGGAGGCGGTGAACATGACCGCCATCGTCCTAGGGGTCACGGTACTCATGGCTGCGGGGCTGGGCATTGTGGACTGGCTGTTTACGGAGCTGTTTGCTTTGGTGGTCAGATGAGGACGCGATGGTAGAGGGGCAAGAGCTGGTACAGGAAGAGACGCAGCTAGAAGAGGAACTCGAAGAGCCGCGTCCTGAGATCGAGGAGCGGGAGCCGGAGCAGGAGGCCCTGGACGAAGATGTCAGCGTGGAGCTGGATGCGCAGGAGCCGTCGGCTGTCATAGACGAACAGGCAGAGGAACCCGAGTTGTCCGAGGAGCAAGCTGACGAGCAGATGCAGGAAGACCAGCAGGCCTTCGAAGTTGAGGAAGAGCGGAAAGAGAGGCAGCACTGGTACGTGATCCACAGCTATTCCGGCTATGAGAACAAGGTCAAGAAGAACCTTGAGACTCGCATAGAGTCTATGGGGATGCAGGAATTCATCTTCCAGGTTGTTGTCCCTACGGAAGAGGTGGTGGAGCTGCGAGACGGCCGCCGTCGTACCGTGGAACAGAGGATCTTTCCCGGCTACATCCTCGTGGACATGATCATGACCGACGAGTCCTGGTTCGTCGTGCGCAACACACCCGGGGTGACCGGGTTTGTGGGGTCGGGTACCGAGCCTACTCCTTTGCGACAGGAGGAGGCCGACAAGATCCTCAAGCGCATGGAGGAGGAAGCACCAAAGGTCAAGGTGAGTTTCCGTGTGGGTGACGCGGTAAGGGTAGTTGATGGTCCGTTTGCAGACTTCCTGGGAACCGTTGATTTGCTGAATCTGGAGAAAGGCAAAGTGCGTATTCTGGTCTCCTTTTTCGGGCGCGAGACGCCAGTGGAGTTGGATTTCTTGCAAGTGAAGGGCGAGTAGGAACCCTGGGAGGGTGAATGGCGAAGAAAGTAGCAGCGGTGGTCAAATTACACATACCGGCAGGCAAAGCGAGCCCCGCACCGCCGGTGGGCACCGCTTTGGGTCAGCACGGCATCAACATCATGGCCTTTTGCAAGGAGTACAACAGTCGCACGGCAAGCCAGGTGGGGCAGATCGTCCCGGTGGAGATCTCCATCTATGCCGACCGGTCCTTCTCTTTTGTGACCAAGACCCCTCCAGCTTCTGACTTGCTGAAGAAGGCTGCTGGCATAGAGAAAGGGTCCATGGATGTCGCGGAGGAGAAGGCGGGCACAGTCACTCGCAGGCAAATACGTGAGATTGCCGAGTTGAAGATGGGCGACCTGAACGCCATAGATCTGACTGGAGCGGAGAGGATAATCGAGGGCACCGCGCGGAGCATGGGCCTTGTGGTTGAGGAGGGTTGAGTGGCAAAGCACGGCAAGAAGTACCTCGAGGCCGCTAAGCTGGTGGACAGGAACAGATCCTACTCCCCTGAGGAGGCCATCGATCTGGTAAGGAAGACCTCTACCTCCAGCTTCAACGCCACTGTGGAGACGCATCTACGAATGGCTGTGGATCCTCGTCAGGCTGATCAGCGGGTGCGAGGAGTGGTGACTCTGCCTCACGGGACCGGCAGAGAGATGCGGATTCTGGTGTTCGCCGAGGGAGAGGCGGAGAAGATAGCGCGGGAAGCCGGCGCCGATCATGTGGCGAATGATGACCTGATCAAGCAGATCGAGGATGGGTGGTTGGAGTTCGATGCCACGATCGCGATTCAGCAGATGATGGGGAAAGTGAGCAAACTCGGTCGCGTGCTGGGTCCACGAGGCTTGATGCCCAGTCCCAAGGCGGGGACCGTAGTGTCCATGGAGGATGTGCCTCGCGTGATCAATGAACTGCGCAAGGGCCGCGTAGAGTTCAGGCTGGACAAGACGGCTAACATCCATGTCCCTATTGGGAAGGTGGGTTTCGAGGCAGAGCAATTGCTGGAGAATCTGGGCTCCCTGGTAGACGCGATACAAAGAGCCAGACCTGCGGGCGCCAAGGGCCAGTTTATCAAGAGGATCGTAGTGACGTCCACCATGGGTCCAGGAATCAAAGTGGACATAGCTGGGGCCCTGGCTTTGCGAGCCGCATAGGAACCAGGCCTCTGGTCATTCCCAACAGAATCAATGTGTCGCCAAAGACGGCAGGCGCGTAACGAGCGCTTAATACCCTGCCCAGGCACTGGTCGGTGCTTCATGGCTTACCGGAGAAGCACGCTCTGGCCTTCGTGCGTGGGCACGAAGGCTTTTTGGTTGCTGGCGACCGGTCAGCTCGACTGTGATGGCGGGGTGGTGTGAAGTGAAGGTGAAGTGTGTCGAAGCGTTCGATCTTCCCGGTGCATGGTTTTCCCTGCTTGGTGAAGTACTGGATCATGGCCGGGAATACACTGTACAGCAGGGTAGCTTCGTGGGCCAAAGGCGCAGGGAACTGGAGTTCATGAGCCTGAAGGTTACAAATCCAGGCCATCGCCCGTTGATCCCGCAGATGCCGCCAGGTGTGGGCACCCCTCCCCCGACGAGCATGGAATACGTGGAGGAGTACTACCATAACTATTTTGTGGGGTCAGACAAGCAACGCCGAGAGGAGTATACGTACGGGAGCTACATCCATAAGCAACTGCTTCCTTTGTTGGAGAAGTACAAGCAGGGGCCCAATACTAACCAGGCGTGCATAACGATAGGGGATGCCTCTAGCATCCTTCTGGAGCATCCCCCATGCCTGAGGTTGATAGATACCCGAGTCCAAGACGGGGAGTTGCATTTCGCTGTCTACTACCGGTCCTGGGACCTGTGGGGTGGCTTCCCGGTCAACATGGCGGCCACGCAGTTGCTGAAGGAGGAGCTAGCGAGCGCTCTAGAGGTTGAGGATGGCGAGATACTGGCTCTGAGCAAAGGCTTGCACCTCTGGGAGTATAGCTGGGAGTGGGCTTCGTGTCGGCTGCGGCGGGACGATGCTGGAGCAGCGTGATGGGGGCCAACAGGTGAGGCTCGTGAAATGAGGCCGAGTTGGGATGAGTACTTCATGTCTATTGCCCAGGTGGTAGCTTCCCGTTCCGTCTGTCTCAGACACCAGATTGGAGCGGTGGTAGTCAATGACGACAAGCAGCTTCTCTCCACAGGCTACAACGGCCCGCCGAGGGGGATGAAGCATTGCGCCGACAGAGGAGGGTGCATCAGGGAGAGGGCTGGTGTCCCTTCTGGCACTAGACAGGAGTACTGCTTTGGCTTACACGCTGAGCAGAACGCCATCGTGCAAGCTGCGCGGGAGGGGATCCGGTTGCTGGGTGGCACTCTGTACTGCACTTACAAGCCTTGCTCCCTCTGCGCTCGGATGATCGTCAATGCTGGGATCAAGGAGGTGCATTTTATGGCGGAGTACCCTGATGAGCTGACACTGACCATCTTGGAGGAAGGAGGCGTGAACTATGTCAAATGGGATGGCCCTGAGTCTGAGGGACCATAATCCGCTGGGGAGGTGAGAACGGATGGCCATATCTAGGGAGAAGAAGGAGCAGATAGTAACCGATCTGGCTGAGAAACTATCACGCAGCAAGGCCCTGATTATGACCAACTTCACGGGACTTGACACCGGCGAGATGAGAGAGGTGCGGAACAAGCTCCGTGAGACTGATACCGGGTATCATGTGGTCAAGAACAGCCTAGCGAAGCTGGCCATGGCGGAGGCGGGGCTACCGTGGATGGAGTCCCTATTCGATGGGCCGACCGCCATCGGGTTCTGCTACGAAGACGTGCCGGGCCCAGCCAAGATCCTGGTTGATTTCGGCAAAGAGAACGACCTCTTGTCGATCCGGGGCGGGTTGCTGGGCGACAAGCCACTAGGCGCGGCGCAGATCTCTGAGTTGGCGGCGCTACCGTCTGAGGAGGTCCTCATCGCCGCGGTTGTGGTCAGGATATCGGCACCGCTCGTGGGCTTGGTGCATGTGCTGAGCGCCCCACTGCAGAATCTCGTTCATGTGTTGAATGCTCGCTCAGCGCAATTGCAAGAAGCTGAGGTGTAGGAACTGGCAGTACCGTATAGTCTTGACTGGAAAGGAGACAACATGGCGGAAGAGAAGAAGAAAGCGAAGAAAGCAAGCGAGAAGAAGGAAACCAAGAAGAAGGTGACCAAGAAGAAGGCAACAGCGAAAGAAGCGAAGATGAGCATGGACGACATCCTGGATGCTTTGAGCTCCATGACGGTCTTGGAGCTGTCAGAATTAGTGAAAGCTCTGGAGGAGAGGTTCGGAGTGAGTGCTGCCGCGCCCATGATGGCCGTTGGAGTGGCCCCGGCCGCGGCTGCCGCCGCTGCCCCAGTAGAAGAAGAGAAGACTGAGTTCGACGTCATACTCAAGGATTTTGGGGCCCAGAAGATTCAAGTGATCAAGGCGGTTCGGCAGCTGACCGACTTGGGCTTGCGAGAGTCGAAGGACCTGGTCGAGGGTGTCCCGAGTCCCGTTAGGCAGGCTGTGAGCAAAGAGGAGGCGGAACAGGCCAAGGCCAAGCTAGAAGAAGCCGGCGCCGTCGTCGAACTCAAGTAGGCGTCCGGCACTGGCTCTAGGAGCTGTCCGGTGCAGTCTCACCAAGTGTGGCCTTTCTGCTACCTGCTCTGAGGTAGAGCAGGGACAGGAGGGCCACAATGAACTGCCCCGCTTCGGCCACTTGGCTCCAGCGCAGAGTACCGAAGTACAGCGTCTCATCGGCCCGAAGGAACTCCAGGAAGAACAAGCCTGACGAGTTGAGGAGAAGATAGAGAACGGCCACCATGCCGGGTGCCAGCCGACGATGTGTTCGTGTACAGAAAAGTGCCGCCAGTAGGACGAAGATCAGCAGGTTCAGGGCGCTCATCATGGCCTGGGTGGGGTAGCGAAAAGCCATGATGCCATAGATATCCCTGAGATCGTAAGCGAGAAAGCCTCTGGTGACGAGCCCGTATCCGTAGCCATTGAGCAGGCAACCTATCCAGCCGATGGCTTGCCCCAGAGCCAGTCCAGGGGCCAGCATGTCGGCTAGATGCCAGAAGGAGGTCTGGTTCCAGAGACTGTAGCCGATGAGTCCCAATACCCCTGCCATGAAGGATCCCTGAAAGGCCAGACCACCTTGCGAAAGGGCGAGTATCTCCCTGGGATGGACTGCGAAGTAAGGCCAATAGATGGCTACATAGGCGATTCGACCGCCAATGATGCCTGCGAGCAGGGCCCATAAGGCTGCATCCATGACGGTCCTGACATCGGCCTTCGTCCACCTGCTCACGAGATAGGTGACTAGGAGGCCGAGGATGATGGCCAAGCCCATGAAGGCTGCATAGGAAGATATTGACAGGCGGCCCAGATGCAGTACAATAGGACCCATTGGCTACCCTTGTGCACTCCTGCTCCGGATTCCGGACAGACGCGCCCAGGTCTCGTTCTTCACTCGCCAGTCCGCGCACGTCACCGCCGGCCGTGCTCCCTTCGCGTTGTACCCTATCGGTATCTGATCATGTGGCACCACGGCAGCGGGTGGTGGCGTGCAATCGGAGCTTGTGGACGCTAATGATATCACGAAGGAGATGACAAGTAAAGCGCCAGGCCCGTAGGTGTTGGCTAGACACAAGGGCTCTGTGAAGCGGCTCGACTTGGGATCACGCCGTGCGCTGGACTGGAAATGCAGCGGTGGCTTGAGGAGATGTGTTTGCACATCGACGTCGTGCCGTCTTTTTCTTTTGGCATGCGGTAGGATACAATGATTGAGTGGTCGACGACTGAAAGTGTCACAATCGGTGGGGGAAGCCAATGCAGATCACCTGGTATGGGCATTCCTGCTTTAGATTGCGTAGCAGGAAAGGAACAGTGGTCACAGATCCCTACGGCAGCGAGCTGGGGTATGATCTTCCTCGGCTGCGTGCGGACATAGTGACGGTCAGCCATGAGCATCCTGACCACGACAACGTGAAGGCTGTGAAGGGGAAGCCCATGATCATCGATGGGCCCGGAGAGTATGAGATCAAAGAGATCTTTGTGATCGGAATTCCCACCTCTCAAGGCGACGGGCAAGGAGGGCCGAAAAGCCGTAACACGATCTATCTGTTCGATCTTGAAGGAGTCACTGTTTGCCACTTAGGAGACTTGGTCCGTGTCCCTACCCAGTCGGAGGTGGAGGAATTGAGCGATGTAGACGTCCTGTTGATTCCGGTGGGAGGGGGCAACGCTATAGGTGCTGCCAAGGCGTCGGAGGTGATCAGTCTTCTGGAGCCAAAGGTTGTGATTCCCATGCATTATGGAACCGAGGCGGTGAAAGGATTGAAGCTGGAGCCAGTGGATCATTTTCTGAAGGAGATGGGGATCAAGGAGATTGTTCCTCAGGACACGGTGAAGCTGACCGAGGGTGGATTACCCTCTGAGGCGCAGGTGATAGTCATGAAGTGCTGAGGGCAGGTTTGGAGCTGCTGCTGAAGGGAGAACAGGGGTTGATTGACCGGGACAGGATTGAGCAGGCGGTGAGAGAGATCATCGCGGCCGTTGGAGAGAATCCCACTCGCGAAGGTTTGGTGGGCACGCCAGTGCGCATCGCCGAGATGTATGCGGAGGTCTTCTCGGGTGTGGATCAAGATCCGAAGGAGCTACTGGCGGTTGGCTTCGAGGAGGAAAAACACGAGGAGATGGTGGTGCTCAAGGACATTCCATTCTATTCCATGTGCGAGCATCATTTCCTGCCTTTTCACGGCCTGGCACATGTGGGTTACATTCCAGCGGGACGGCTGGTGGGCATCAGCAAGCTGGCCAGGGTGGTGGAGGTTCTGGCGCGGCGCCCTCAACTCCAGGAGCGCCTGACGGGCCAGATCGCTGATACCATCATGGAGGCACTTCACGCTCGTGGAGTAGGAGTGGTGATCGAAGCTGAGCATCTGTGCATGACGATGAGGGGCATCCGGAAGCCGGGGAGCCAGTTGGTCACCTCAGCCAATCGGGGCATCTTTCGTCGCTACCCAGCCACGCGCGCCGAGTTCTTCTCCATTCTGGGTATGGCGGATGCTCACAAGGGGTAGGGTTTCACGGTGAGCAGCTTCAACGTTCGCATTCTGGATCTCCACACTCCAGACGAGATACGGGCGGAGATGGAGAAGGTAGGCGCCTCTGTGCCAGGCATGAAGATCATGATGCCGAAGGCCTCCTTCAGAGTAATCAAGGTGGAGGGTCTGAACTTCGCCGCAGCCAACATCATCAAGCAGGAGATGTTGGCTCGAGGGGGTGAAGCGGTCACCTCGCGTCAGGTCTACTCGACCAAGGACGTGGATAGCGACGTGCTGCTCCTGGGTACCGAGCGACATTATCAAGATCTCCTCAGGAAGCTCAGAGTGCAACCGTTCAAGAGGCTGAGGATGATAGCATCGGAAGTGGAGCAGGCTCTCGTGCGCCACGCTGGCGAGGAGTTCGGAAGCCTGAACATCGCTGGCAGGGCCTTCGACTGGGGGGACAGAACGTACATCATGGGTGTGGTCAACGTGACACCCGACTCGTTCTCCGGGGACGGCCTGGGAGATGACATCGAGGCGGCGCTGGCGCAGGCGGAGCGGATGATAGAGGCGGGGGCGGATCTCATTGATGTGGGTGGGGAATCCACCCGACCTGGCTCGGAGCCCATTAGCGTCGAGGAAGAGTTGGGTCGGGTTGTTCCAGTGATTGAGGCGCTCGCCCGGCGAGCCGACGTGCCCATCTCCATAGATACCTACAGGGCAGAAGTGGCTGAGGAAGCACTGACGGCGGGTGCTCATCTGGTCAACGATGTGTGGGGTCTTCGCATGGAACCCGAGATTGCCGAGCTGGCAGCCCGGCATCAGGTGCCGCTGGTGCTAATGCACAACCGCAGCCGTCCCAAGGACGCGGCGCAGACAGCGCGTCTGGGCGGACGTTACCTGGGGGTGGAGTACGAGGATCTGATGGCCGATGTCATCCGCGAATTGAGGGACAGCATCTCTCTGGCCGTGGAGGCAGGGGTTGAGAGGGAGAAGATCATCGTGGACCCGGGAATCGGCTTTGGGAAG
>Ga0209986_10002569_pt1 | contig 16510 bp, 16 predicted proteins | sample BlataG_FD_183168 | JGI IMG/M metagenome (GOLD analysis project Ga0209986, IMG submission 183168) | Deep subsurface microbial communities from Black Sea to uncover new lineages of life (NeLLi) - Black_00105 metaG (SPAdes) (version 2) | ecosystem: Environmental > Aquatic > Marine > Oceanic >...
CCCCGGCGTCAATCAGCTCGGCACAACTGCTGAAAACTGCGCTGTCTGTATTGCTGAACTGGAACCAGCCGGTATCCGTCGCTACTGCGACAAAGAGTGCCTGAGCGATTTTTTCGGTTACAGGCCAGTCGGCATATTTTAACAAGTCAAAAACAATCAGCCCTGTACCCGCAGCAGTGGTATCAATCAGCTCGACGTCTCCGAGGCCATCGGCGGTTACGTGGTGGTCGATTACCAGAACCGGCTTATCGTTCTGTTTCAAGTATTGGTCAAACTGCGGCAATTGGCTGTAACTATTCGTATCGATAATCATAATCAAATCCGGCTGGCAGAATTGCCCTTGTTTTAGCTGCTCCAGACTAACATCACTGCCGAGGATTGGGAGTTTTTCGGCAAAGAGAAATTCATACCATTCCGGCACCGGCGACAACAATATCGGCTTTACCTTCTTACCGAGGGCGGCCAAGACATCGGACAATGCCGCAATCGAGCCGCACGCATCGCCATCCGGCCTAATATGGGTCGTTATCAAAATACTGCTTGATTTGTTAATTAACTCAATCGCCTTTTGAAAATCACTGCTATTTACCATCAGAACTCCTCAAATCATTAACACGATAGACAGAGCCCCAAGCGTCATCGCGGGGGGATATTTACCTCGAAAAGTTTGTTAGCTCAACCGCCTTTTGAAAATCATTCTTGCTTACAATTGTATCCTTTCGCTACGTCACTATCCGTTAATTTGCAATATTCTCTAAAATTTCCTTTGCCTTTTCGCAGTCTTTCGCGATTTGGGCAGCAAGCTCCGATTCTGTTTCAAATTTCTGCTGGCTGCGGATTCGTTTGATAAAATCCATCGCGAGGTATTTGCCGTGCAAATCGCCGACATCGTCAGTCAGTATATGAGCTTCTATCACCAAAGGTTTGCCGCTGCCAAGAGTCTCTGACCTGCCGATACTAAAGGCGGCTGGGACTTTTTGTTTCGCCGCACAGACTCCTTCCTCGCTGTCACCGGTTTGGACAAAACCCGCATAGACACCTTCGGCGGGGACAAGCTGCCGAACGGGTTCCATATTTGCCGTTGGAAAGCCAAGCTGTTTTCCTTTGCCGCAGCCGGGTATGACCCGGCCAATCAGCCGGTACGGTCTGCCTAATGCAACGGCGGCATCGGCTGCCCTGCCGCCTTCGAGCATATTGCGAATCATCGTGCTTGAGACTTTGACCGTTTGGCCGGTTGAGAGTCTGACCTCTCTGGCCTCAACGACAGAAACCTCAAAGCCCTTCTCGGCCCCTAACTCCTGCAGTGTATAAACACCACCGCCCCGGCCGTATCCAAAGTTAAAGCTTTCGCCCTCAACCACCACGCCGGGCTGAATATTTTTAACAATGAATTGCTCCACAAAATCCTGCGGCGAAAGGCTTAGAAGCTCAACAGTGCTCTCCAGGACAAAAAGGCAATCCACTCCGAATTCAGTAAGAAGATGTTTTTTCAACGCCAATGACGTTAGAATGCGAGGGGTTTTCTGCGGATGTAAGACGACAAGCGGATGCGGCTCGAAAGTCATCACCACCAATTGCATCCGCCTTTCTGCCGCCGTTTGTCTGGCGGCGATTAAAATTTCCTGATGGCCGAGATGAACGCCATCGAAATTGCCGATGGTCAGCACGCAGCCCTTTTTTATTTTCCTACGGCCCGACGTTGTTTCTACAATCTCCATTTCCGTCTTACCCATCCGTTTATGGGAGAGTACTAATTTCGCGCAGCACACGCACGAACCAGGGCACCATAGATTGCATTTCGGTGCTCGGCGTCGTCGGTCAGTTCCGGATGCCACTGGACGAACAAGCCAAATTCTCCATCGACCCGTTCGAGGGCCTCAACAACACCGTCGTCACTGCGGGCGACAATTTTCAAACCTTTACCCACCTCCTTAACCGCCTGGTGATGGTTCGAGTAAATAAACGCCTCGTCGGCATCGAGAATTTCCGCTAAGGAACTGTTCGGGTCAATCTTCACTTTATGATACCCGCGGTGTTTTATTTTTGTTCCTACCTGAGAAGGGATGTCCTGGATGAGCGTCCCTCCTGCAACTACATTTGTAAACTGCATCCCCAGACAGACTCCCAAAAGTGGTTTGCCGCTATCCAACCATAAGGATATTAACCTTCTTTCAAAATTGTAACGCTGCATTGGCATTATTTTGACTGTTTCATGGGGCTGCTCGGCGTAGGCCAAAGGCGGAATATCCGCACCCCCTATTAGAACCAAGCCGTCCAGCTCTTCCACATATCGCTGCAAAATCTCTTCGCCGGAGATGGTTGGCAAAACCACCGGGACACCGCCATTCTCGGCCACTGCTTTTACATAAGCGAAATTTACCAGAGTCGAAGCCGAATCGTTTTCCTTATCTACCTTATAAACACTCGTAATTCCGATAAGGGGCCGAGCTGGACCACAGGCGCTCTGGCAGCCCCCACAAGCCGCCAGAATCGCCAACCACAGCAACACAAGCATCTTCTTCGTTGTCTGCTCCGTTACATTCATAATTTTCGTTCGCTACAAAATACCTGCCGTTGTCCAGGCCCTTTCAATAAAGATACTAATTTACCCACCTGAAGTAAAATCTGCAATGGCTTTTGCATACCTTGAAGGGAAAAACTTTTACAAGATGCGCAACCTTATGTATAATTGTGCGCCCGAATCCAGGAAGCTATATGGCCTTAGCTTGGTAATAAATTTTAGAAGTGGAGCTGACAATGCTATCAGGAAAAAAAATTAAAAATATAGCGGTAGAGCTGAAAAGCCATGCGCCGTTTACCTTGTTCGGCGCGTTGACAGGCATCGTTTTGATGCTGCTGTTTAAGAATATCGAGCACCAGACAAGCGAAGCGCTGTTCTACGTATTTCACCCCGCTCATGTTCTATTAAGTGCGATGGTAACCGCTTCAATGTTCAAGTTGTACGCCGGAAAAACCAATTTCATTGTAGTTTTGCTCATCGGTTATATCGGCTCGGTCGGCATCGCCACTATTAGTGATTCACTGATTCCATACGCCGGCGAAGTTTTGCTGGGTCTTGACGCCCACTCTCATATAGGTTTCATCGAGGGCTGGTACGTGGTCAATCCTGCTGCGATATTAGGCGTTTTGATTGCCTGGTTCTGGCCTAAAACAAAATTTCCCCATTCCGGCCACGTTTTACTCAGCACCTGGGCTTCGTCATTCCATATCCTTATGGCTTTGCGCAGCGGAATGTCCATTCTTATGGGCATCGTGATTTTTATCTTTCTGTTCATCGCCGTCTGGCTGCCCTGCTGCGTTAGTGATATAGTATTCCCACTTCTGTTCGTTAGAGGCGAGCATGTGCCGCACTCGCACCATTGAGCAAAGTTTTAGCTCACATCAAAAACACGAAACAACTGATGGACAAGCACTCGCCGGCAGGATAAAATATCCGCAATGAAACCATACCCATTAAAATTTAGGCCGATTTACAAGCAGCGTATATGGGGCGGCCGGAAGCTGCGAGGGTTTTTCAATAAGGACATACCGCCCGGCGAAAAAATCGGCGAAAGCTGGGAATTGGCCGATTTGCCGGACGACAAATCCGTAATCGCAAACGGCGAATTGGCAGGGCAAACTCTTAACTCGGTAATTGCAAAATTCCCAAAGGAAATAACCGGTGATGAGAATTTCTCAGGGCCTTTTCCGCTGCTAATTAAATTTCTCGACGCCGAGGACATCTTGAGCGTGCAGGTCCATCCCGATAAGCAGACGTGCCGGCGGCTCGGCAAGGGAGTGCCAAAAACCGAGTGCTGGTATATTATATCCGCTGTCGAGGGGGCGGTAATTTATAAAGGGCTGAAAAAAGGCGTAAGCAAAGAGCAATTTGCCGAAGCGATAAAGAAAGGCAGCATTGCAGAGCTATTAACAAAAGTATCCGTCGAGGCCGGCCAGTGTCATTTCCTTCCCGCCGGCACCGCCCACAGTATCGGAGCAGGTCTGCTAATAGCTGAGATTCAAACACCATCCGACACCACCTATCGCGTTTTTGACTTCAACAGAGTTGACGACAGCGGCAAGGCCAGGCAGCTTCACATCGAAGAAGCACTGGAAAGCATCCACTTCGACGCCTCCGGCGATAACCTCTCGGTTACAACAACAGGTCGGCTGGTAGATTACAAATACTTCAAGATAGACAAAGGCCATCAGGCCCAAAACTGTAAGCTGCTCCTTTCGCCGGGCAAAATGAAAACGCTGATTATTCTTACCGGCTCCGGAACGATTACCGGAGCCGAAGGAAATCCCGTTGAATTCAACGCGGGCGATACTTTACTTGTCCCTGCTGCTTACGAAGGAGCGATACGATTTGCCGACGATACCCAATACCTGACCGTAACGGTTTAATCAATTCGAAATGTAAATATGCAAACGTTAACTTCCGACAATCTTAAGGCAAGTTACATTGCCGTTTTTTTAGCGGCGGCTGTGCTTTATGTAGCGACCTGTGCGCCGGGGCCGCTCTGGCAGGACAGCGGAATGTATCAATACCGAATCTGGCACAACGACGTTGAGGGCAGGCTCGGCCTGGCGCTTTCACATCCGCTCTATCACATTATCGGCATCGTCGTAAAACACATACCGCTCGGTGAATTTGCATACAGACTCAATTTGATTTCAGCGGTTGCAGCAGCATTTACCATTGCAAATCTGTTTTTGCTGCTGCGCTTATGGCTGAAGAAGAATTTGCCTGCGATAATTGCCGCTGTTACGTTAGCCCTTTCACATACATTGTGGCGCCACGCCGTAATTGCAGAAGACTATACTTTATATACGGCACTGTTATTAGCTGAGCTGCTGATGCTGCTGCAATACGTTAAAACGAAACGAATGGTGTTTCTATATCTGTTAGCACTTTTCAACGGCCTGGCAATCGCCAACCATATGTGGGCTGCTATTGCCTTCGCGTGCTACGTGGTATTTCTGGCAGCTTTATTAGCTCAAAAACAAATCAGATTAAGGCACCTTGGGGTCATTATTGGGCTGTGGGTCATCGGTGCAGCTCCCTATGAATACCTCGTTGTAAAGAATATTTTTGAAAACGGTTTCTGGCCGACTCTGGTGTCAGCGCTTTTCGGCAATGAATGGCGCGGAGATGTTCTTAACATGCGTCTGTCGGCCGGGCTTATCAAAGAAAATCTTATCTTTCTAACATACAATTTCCCCACACCCAATTGTCTTCTCTTCTTTGCAGGTCTCTACGGACTGAAAAAAGTATCACCGAGCCGCGGTTTTAAAAATGTCCTTCTGGCATTGTTAATTCTTTTCTTTATATTCGCTTTTCGATATACGGTGCCGGACAGATACGCATTTTTCATACCCTTTTATTGTCTGGTTTCCATCCTGATTGGTGTCGGTTTTAATTCTCTTATTACCTCCCCCAATCGCAATATCCTGCGTTGGATAGTCCTCGCCCTTGCTCTGCTGCCGGTGCCAACTTATATCATCACCCCTGTTGTAGCACAAAGAATGCAGTTTAATCTTCCCACAAGAGCAGATGTCCCCTACCGCAATGACTACAAATGGTTTTTGCGGCCCTGGAGAACGGGATACAGTGGAGCGGAAAAATTCGCCGATGAAGTATTCAAGGAGCTTGACCCCGGTGCCGTCGTTTATGCCGACAACACGATGGTTTATCCGCTGCTGTATATGCAGGAAGTTAAAGGAAGAAGAGCAGATATCAAAATCATCTCCGAAATTGTGAGCAGCGAGGGAACACCTACATTGGCCGAGAAAACGATAGAGCAATGGTTGTCGGAAGGAGACGTTTATTCCGTCTCGCCGGTAAATGGACGTAAGCAGCGGCGAATCGTCTGGAAGATGGGTGATTGACAGATTCCCGTCTCAATCCTCCTTGCGAATTGCTCCCCGCAGCCCCTCCATTTTCAGGTAACCTTTTTTCCACACAACGAAGCCCGAGACCACAAAAACAAAAACATACACAACCGCAGCATACCTTGTTCTTATCTGGCTCATCAACAGGCCAATTACGGCATAAATACCGGCGAGCACATAACAAATAGCAACGGTCCTTTTGAGACGTATTCCCCGGTCAATCATCTGGTCGTAAATATGGCCGCGGTCGGAAACGAACAAAGGCCTGTGATTGAGCAATCTCCTCACCAGCGCAACGGCCGTATCGAGAATAGGCAGGCCAAAAACGACTATCGAAGCCATCCACCATCGCGGCACTCGCTCGGCAAACAAAAGCATCAGTGCAGCTACCATAAAGCCCAGCAGCATACTGCCCGCATCGCCCATAAATATTTTGGCCGGATACCGATTGAAAGGCAAAAAGCCACAGACCCCTCCCACAAGCCCAAGACAAATTATAATCCGTACCGGGTCACCGACTTCACTGTACTCCCACGTCGCCAGATGTATCGAAAGAAGCAGCATAGCAATAGTAATAATTGCTGTCACCCCCGCACAAAGTCCATCCAGCCCGTCAAGCAGATTTAATGAATTCGTCGCACCAAGGACAAAAAATATCACAACGAAAATACTTAGAATCATCTCAAGATTATGGGGCATTGGCAAATGCAACGGGCCGGTAATATAACGTAGGCCCGGAACGATACCTATATTGTAGGATGCGTTTTCCGCATACCAACAGGTGACCAACAGCAGAATAACAGCAGCGAGAACCTGGCCAAGGATTTTTCGCATCGGCTTTATGTCGAATATATCGTCGGCGAGTCCGACAAAACACGCTATTGCCCCGCCGGCCAGTATCCCCAGCAGCCACTTCAACGCCGGGCTGAAAAAATCCTCGTTTCTCAAACAGTAGATACCCGCCAGAACGCCTACTGTCAGGCCGATGAGCATACCGATTCCACCGAGGTAAGCTATGGGCTCTTTGTGTGTTTTGACCAGGTCGTCCGGTCTGTCAACAATGCCAAACTTCACTGCTAATTTTTTACAAAGCCACGTAGCAGCCAGCGCGCAAACAAATGAACTGATGATTACAGGCCAAAACTGGAGCGCCCAGCTTAGTGGTCTCTCATCCCCGATCAGGTTTTCGAACATCATCTCTTATTTTCTTTAGACTTAAAATTTTCAATCCAGACTTCATCATCATAGCGAAGCATAACCAAATTGTCTTTGAAGCCATCGAAACGGATATTTACTTTTGAAGCCAGCAGCTCCTGCAATATCCATTTTGGAAAGTTGGCGCCTGCTTTTATCGACAGTGGGACGCCGCCTCCGAATCGCGGATTTATCTCGATGAATTTTACCTTATCATCGCCGGTCAGGAACAATTGCAAAGTTATAACGCCCGGCCCAGCGCCGAGTTTCTCAACCAATCTCACAGCTTCACGCATAATGGCCGGGTGTTTTACCACCTGGCTCTTGCTCACCTCGCCGGCCCTTACCTCGATGCGCTTTCTCGGCACAACACAGCGAACCTTCAAACAGAAATCAACATATACGTCGCAGGTATGTTCAGTGCCCTCGATAAATTCCTGAACGATACAGTTTGGTATTCTTCCGGCAAAGAATAACAGCTCTTTGCGATTGTTCACGGGGGCATTCCCTCTGCTGGCATAGCCATCCCAGGGCTTCAGAAAGCAAGGCCGGTTAAGTTTCTTTTTCGAAAGTGCGGCCCGAACACTCATAGTAACGGGAGTATCAAAACCGTTTTTGATTAAAAAACTATACGTTTTCCTCTTGTCCTGGCAAATATCGACCACTTCCGGAGTTGAGACAAGGACGCAACAGCCCATCGCAGCGAATTTCGGCTTGTTCTGGGCCAGAAGTTTCAGGTCCAAATCAACGGTTGGAACGAGCAATTTTACCCTGTTGGTTTTGACAATCGTAAGCAATTGCTTGATGTAGCCGGCGTGTGTTATCGGCTTAACCAGAAAACCCTTATCGCACAATTGCAGGGCGGAACTTAGCGCAGTGGTATCCGTGCCAAGTAACGAAGTGTTTATTTTCAATTGTCTTGCCGCCCGCCGAAAACTGTTCAGCAAGGAGACCCGTCTGCCGATGCAGGTGAATAAAATACTAATCAATTTTCGATTCCCATTTCCCATTTTTCAATAACTAACCGTTAATTCTAATTCGAAATTCAGAAATAGTCAATTCCAAATGGTCAATTCTTTTGACCCCCTTAGAAATTTTTCCCTTTTTGTAATCCGTTAGAAGCTCTATAATGAGGTAATAATATGATAGAAAAAGGAAAAATTCTAACGGATTAGATTAGGGAAAATAAAGTTGCTCAAACCAAGCGAAAATCCACCTATCACCTGGCCTGGAGTAAAATCCATCCGCGATTTTACCGGCTTATGGTGGGTTGCTCACACCAGAAGCAGAAACGAAAAAGCCCTGGCGCAGGATTTGATTAACAAAGATATAAGCTACTTTCTCCCGATGAGCTGGAAGGTTCAGCGTCGAAGGCAAAGAACGATACGGTCGTTCCTGCCCTTGTTCAGCGGATATTTGTTCTTTTGCGGCAATGAAAACCAGCGAATCGAACTATTGCGAACAAATCGTGTAGCCAATATAATCGAAGTCAAAGACCAGCAGAGATTACTTGACGAACTACTACAAATCGAGCGAGCTCTTCAAGCCGGTGTTCCCATCGCACCGCACAGCTACATCAAAGCAGGTCAGCATTGCCGCGTCATAGCAGGGCCTTTAGCCGATTTGCAGGGTATCATCATCGGGGTCCCCAAACACAAAAAAGGGCATCCGGGAGGCCCCGTCAAAACGAAAAACGCTGTACGTTTGGTTTTACAGATAGATATGCTCGGCCAGGCGGCAAGCGTCGAGATAGACATCGATATGATAGAGATTGACCATTGATAATTGGTAGATGATAATTAACATTCAATTATCAAATTGAACAATAGGAGACATCGAAATGAAAATTTGTGTGGTTGGGGTTGGTTACGTCGGATTGGTAACGGCAGCTTGCTTGGCGGAGACCGGCAACAATGTCGTATGTGTGGATAATAACGCCGACAAAATCGCAGGCCTGAAAGATGGAGCAGTCCCCATTTACGAGCCGGGCCTGACCGAAATGGTCAAACACAATCAAAAGCTCGGCCGACTGCACTTTACAACCGATTTGAAATATGGAGTGGACAATTCGCTTATTATCTTTCTTGGCGTCGGCACGCCTTCGGCGCCGGATGGCTCGGCCGATATATCGGCTGTCCTTGCAGTCGCCGCCGATATCGCCGAAAACCTCAACGACTATCGAATTATCGTAACAAAAAGCACTGTGCCGATAGGTACACACAAAAAAATAATGGACATTATAAAATCCAGAACAGAAACGCCGTTTGATTATGTAAGTAATCCGGAGTTTCTAAGAGAAAGCTCTGCCATTGATGACTTTATGCGTCCCGAAAGAATAATCGTCGGCACAACCAATCCCGCCGTTAAGGAAATAATGAAGCAGCTTTACGACCCATTTATGCGAAAGAGCAAGCGAATACTATTTATGGACATTGTCTCCGCTGAATTGGCCAAGTACGCAGCCAATGCGATGCTGGCAACAAGAGTCTCATTTATGAATGAAATCTCGGCGCTTTGCGAAAGAATCGGCGCAGACGTCGAACAGGTAAGACAGGGCGTGGGCAGTGACTCACGGATTGGGCCATCTTTTTTATTCCCCGGTGTAGGCTTTGGCGGCAGCTGCCTGCCAAAAGATGTTCGGGCGCTGATTCATACCGGCAACGAATATGGCGTCAAAATGAAGCTAATCAGGTCGGTGCAGCAGGTAAATATAAATCAGCAGGAGCGATTTGCAAAACGCATTAAGGATTATTTCGCCGGCCGAGAAGACAAAACCACATTAGCGGTTTGGGGACTGGCTTTTAAGGCGAAAACCGATGATGTCAGAGAATCGCCTGCAATTTACTGCATAAAGAAATTCCTCGACTGGGGGATGAAGGTAAATGGCTACGACCCGGAAGCCGGCCCTGCGGCAACGGCGGCCCTGGACGGCAAAATCGAAATATTCCAGAATGGGTACGATGGACTTGATAACGCTGATGCCCTGGTCGTCTTCACCGATTGGCAGGAATTCAGAAACCCCGACCTCGAAGCTATTGCCGCAAAACTAAAAAAACCTGTTATCTTCGACGGCAAAAACCTCTACGACCCGAACGTACTTAAAAAGGCAGGATTTGAATATTACAGTATCGGAAGGTGAACCAATTTTGCAAAAAAATCACAAAACGGAAACCTAAAGAAACTAAGGAGAAATATTATGGACATTGTTATTCGAAGTTTAGGCATAGTTATCGTTGTTGTTGGGATTGTGTACTTGCTAAGGCCTGATGTTATGAAATGGCTGCTCGAATTCCTCAAACAGGGAAAACGCATATACTTCGCAGGACTGATAAGACTTGCGCTGGCGGTAATATTTTTGCTCGGTGCCCGCGAATGCGATATTACCTGGGTGATAGTTGTTTTTGGGATTCTTTTCCTGATGGGAGGAGTGTTGATATTCATACTCGGGCCTGAAAAGCTCAGACGGATACTTGATTGGTATCAAAAACAATCCGCTCTGCTTCTTCGAGTTATCGCTGTAATCGCCTTAGCCATCGGAGCAATAATTATCTATTCCGCATAAAGTAAAATAACAGAGCCCCAAACGTAAGTGCGGAGTCATCCCCGAACATTTCTGTCGGGGACCCAAAAATATTTATCCCCGCACCAAATAGGCACCTGCCGCAATTTGGTGCGGGGTCATCCTGAGTGCAGTCGAGGAATCTGTTCAAACCACCGTCGCCCCGCGACATCAACCCCAAATAATCAATCATCAATAATCAATTATCAATTGAACTGCCCCCCCGGCCCAAAGTGCCCTTATGATTATTTTAATTTATTTTTATTGACGTCCGGTTAGTTCTCCTGGTATTATAAATACCAGTTGGGCATATTCTCACGTCTCTCAGGAATATTCTCTTGAAAAAAAAGCGAGAGACAAATTTTATGGTCGTTTAGAAGACCAAAGGAGCACTATAGTGAGTACAGGTACAGTAAAATGGTTTAACGGGCAAAAAGGCTTTGGATTTATCACGCCCGATGATGGCGGCGATGATTTGTTCGTTCATCACTCGGAAATCAAGACGACCGGCTACGCCAATCTTGATGAAGGCCAGAAGGTTGAGTTCGAGGTCGGAGAGGGCAAAAAAGGCCCTTGTGCGACCAACGTAAGCCCTGCCTAATCCAAAGCAACACATGGCTAAAACCAAGGGGCTCCGCCTTGATGCGGGGCCCCTCTTATTTTCACAGTTCCCCCCAATCTTTCAGCAGTACCGGTCGTTAGTAGCGACCTCCGCCCCGGCCGCCTCCTCCTCGTCCGCCGCTGCCGCCTCGTCCGCCGCCGCCTCCTCGTCCGCCGCCGCCACGTCCGTCGCCGCCACGTCCGCCACGATCGACCTTCGGCCGGGCTTCGTTGACATTCAAAGCTCGTTCCATAAACTCCTTGCCGTTCATTTCTTCGATAGCTTTTTCTGCTTCAGCTTTAGAGGGCATTTCAACGAATCCGAATCCTCTTGATTCGCCGCTGAACTTATCCACTATTAGACGGACCTCTGTGACCTGCCCGAATTCTTCAAAAGCCTGACGGACCTCATCCTCGGTTGCCTTATGGGCCAAATTTCCTACATAAATATTCATTGTATCTATTCCCTTTCTTCTAAGAAAACTCTTGCCGGAACTACCGCCGTTCAGTAGTTACCTGTTGTTACATTATTCGCTCGGCTCGAAAGAGTCAAGCATTAATTTTAAATCCCCCTTGCCCCGTTAGAAATTGGTCCCCGGTTTGAGGATTCCGAGAAGCTCACCCGTAGGGATCTCCGCCCCCTTAGGGGTAAATTCGCTTCGAGTTTGATTGGGTTTGTTTTGCATAATCGTTCGTTGTTCGTTGTTCGTTGTTCGTTGTTATAATCCTTTGTTAAATAGAAGTTTAAGTTCATTTGCAATCCGCCTACGGCGGACAAGATTGGCTTTGTTTTGGGTTTGTTTTTTCGGACTGCGAAATCATCTTTTTTTCTGTAATCCTTTGTTATAAGTGAGTTTACATTCATTTGGGCTTTACGGAAATTGGCTTTGATTGGGTTTGAATTGGGTTTGTTTTCACCAAGTGTCCGCTGCCATTTATTTTCATAATCCGTTGTATTATATAGATTTACGTTCATTTGCAATCCGCCTACGGCGGACAAGATTGGGTTTGTTTTGCATAAAAAGAGGTGATTTGTAGAGAACTCTTTACAGTTGTAGAGATGCCGGCTTCGCAGAAGGAAAAAGGGATAAGTGAAAAGGGAAAAAGGAGAAGGCAAAAAGCATAAATTTGGGCTTCTGTGGCCATGTGTAACACCCCTTTACGATTGACTCCGCCGTAGGCGGATCTTCGATATTGGCCATTTACGAATCACGAATCTTGGCCTGTTTTCGGCCGGGGGCGAAAAAAGACGCGCCTCTATAATTGGGCGAACATGCGCGTTTGAGTCGAAATTTGGTGCTTTTTTGACAGGATAAACAGGATTAACTCGTTGTGAGAAAAGGAGATAAAAATTTTTTAGATTTTTCGATTTTAGGTTCCAGCTACCCGCAGATTTGATTGAAAATTACGGGTTACGAGTTGCGGGTTGCGGGTTGCGAGTTGCGGTTTGCGGGTTACGGGTTACGAGTTTCAATGCCCCAATTGGGAAACTGGCGAAAACGGTGTTTTATTAGCACAGGTTTACACGGATTTTCACGAATTTATTGCCACGAAAAAGGACAAAAAGCAGAAAAGGGACAAAAAAACGGCCAAAAAAGTGCTTTATAAGGTGCTTTATAAGCACGTAAGATAATATAAAAGGATAAATTTTGGGGTTCGGTGGCTATTGTAAGTACTCCGAATTCTGGATCCCGGTCTAATGGGGTCTTGGGTTCCTGCCCCCTGTCTGAGACTTGCTGGGGCAAGCTAATACATGCAGGGATTCGGATTCGGGCAGGCCCCCTTAGAGTAAAAGACACTCTAAACAAGGGGGCAGGCGGGGGAGGGAAAATTAAAGATTAAAATGTAAAATGCAAAATTGTGGAGGCCCTACGGGCAGAATTTTATGTGTTGACGCGGGTTGCCCCCTGTTGTAGGCCAAGGGAGAGGTTTTCGGGGGTAAACTCGTTGCGGGTTGCGAAAGGCATTTTACGGACAAGACTGTGGATTTTTTGAATGAAACTATTTGCCCCGGCTGCTTGCCTTTTTCGGAATCAGCACTACCCAAAGGAGCAACGATGTAAATAGCTGTCACGGTTACTATGGAATAGCCAATCTAATTCTATCTTGTAGGGTGTAATATGCTTTATTGGGCTTGACCACAACGTGATCTTTGCCGTCCCAAATAATCTGTGTTGCTGAAACCATATGAAGTCGAGCTGCTTCCTTCTTTCTGTATTCTTCAGGCAGCTCTGGCTTTACGAAACTGCCGACATTTACAGGTGCCTCAAATATCTTTGGCTTGTCGATGCCGGCACCTATATTAACCCGTACGATATAACTCTGTTTTTCATGATTGCATAAAAAAACCACGTCATTTGCATCTTCGGACCACAAAAAGGGCGAACTTCGGAGATACCAAAACGAGTTTTCCTGCTGCTGGCGCGGTAACACATATGCTTTGGCCTCTACGTAAGGCTTAGGGTAAATAGGTAAACCAACCTGCACTTTGGGCCATTCGGTATAATCTTTTACAGGCACACGATTTTCTAAAGTCGTTCTCTCCATATCATACACAAGAACAACAGTAGTTTGTATGCTTTTTAACCCGTGATAAGGGTAGAACTTTTCATACACCCAAAAACGGTTTAAGGGTGCAAGCACAGGGTCATAGCACCAAAACATATCTACAACTTTATGGGTTTCACATTCGACTACGTAAATAATGTCAGCTCGTTCTAGGTTTCCGTGCACCACCAGTTTATTGTTTTCAAATAAATATAAATTTTCTATTGATCTGATTCGTTCCCCTATTCCTCCAATCGTAACATGAGCCACCTCATTTGTCTTTTTATCCCTTATTTCTAACGTAAAAACTTTTAGTTTGCATGACTCCTTGGCTTTCTCTTCTCTGACGATTTCGGCGGCATAAGTGTTATTTGAGGTAAAAGTATTGGGGCGATTTTCCGCCAAAACTTTCATGGGGAAAAATAAGAGACAGCCACAAACTACCCTTAAGACAAAAGCAAATTTGCAACCACCATTGAAATTCTTATATTCTCGCATTTTTGAGTTCCTTATAATAAAATGGTTTTTCTTATCATGTGTTTAATCAGAATAACTTAATTGTCATTATATCATTTCCAGGTGGGGTACAAACATTACATGCTGAAACACCTGTATAATGATCAAGTTGTGCCTCGGCAACACCAGATCCAGTATCTACAACCGTGTGTGTGCCATGACCATACACACAAACCGTATCGTCACAATCCAAATATGGATGACTCGGTTTAACAGCCACGTCTCCTACAGATACGGTGCCGCCACACTGGGCACACGGTGCACCAGTTCTTCTTAATTTCGGCGAATAATCATTACCTGTACAATAATGTTCCAATGAATAAATATATCCGCTAACATCCTTCCCAGATCCGTTTTCTTCGATCTCATCAAGCCATTCTGATTTGCCCTGGGCGTTAGTCCACGTACAATCTGTAACAGTACAGGTTCCGGTAGTGTAAGAGAACCACTCGTTTGAGCCGGTGCAACCCGACTCATCCGGAGTGTTATAACAAGTATGGTCATATTCGCCTAATACTCTAATATGATAATTGTACTCGTCAACACAAGGGCTATTTTCAACAGTCCATGTGGCTTTAACCTTGGTGTATTCTCCTGTGCTGAGGTTCGGAACATCAAACGTTTCGTCATAGCTACCTGACGACCTTGTCACTTCCCGTATAGTGTGAGAGCCTCCCGGACCTGTAAGCTCCAATTTCAGTGTACCTGACAGACCAGACGGCTCAAGGTTGACGTGAATCTTGTCCTGACAAACATCTGCTGAGGTTACATCGCACTCGACGACAGTAACTTGTTTGTCCTTTTCGCTGTCGCCGCAGTCAGGAGTTGCTGTTACCGTATATGTGTCCGGCGTGTCCCACTGCGTAATAAATGTACATCCACCGTCTTGAGACTCGGGGTCGCCTCCGCCGGACCAGTCAACGCAGGAGCAGTTTCCCATCACATCTGCTGTGAACGTAACGTCGCAGCCGACACACGCATAATCATCCGAAGAAACAGAGTTTATCGTGATGTCACATTCGCACTCGCAATCCATACAATTCCAGCAATCGGGGTCTCCACATTCGCTGTCATCATCTTCGCACATGCCCATATCACATTTACAACAACCCGAACACTTACTTTGATCGTCTTCACACGTACAGGTATCAAGATTACAGCTATAACATTCAAAGAAACCATCACAATCAGAATCATAACAACATGCTTCATGACATACGCATCCTACATCGGGGCCGCCCCAATACTCACAAGGGTTGGGGCAGGGAGGCGGCGGACACGCTCTTGCGCAAACCGCAAAGCTGGATAGTAATAACAAACAAGTCAGGAAGATGGTTTTCGATTTAATCTTCATTTTTGTATCCTCCCAATTCTTCAAGCCGTGCCTCTACTCTTTTTATACGGGGGTCAGCCGGGTCAGCCATCTTTATGAATTCGCCATAGACCTGTGCGGCTTGTTCAAATTCTCCCATTTTTTCATAAGCCCGGCCCAGGTCATACAATATATGTAGTACACGATTCGGTCTTTGACCATCACGGCTTTCCTGCAGGAATAGTTCGAAATACATAGCAGCGTCCACCCACTGGCCTTTCTCGAAATTCGGCCGGGCCAATCTCACACAGGCATATTTAACCAGTGAACAATCCGGATAGTTTTCAATAACTCCGTTATAAGCCTGCTCGATTCGCGGTATAGCTTCCGATTCTGGTAAAGTACCTGAGTTTCTTAACTTCTCATAACATTCGCCTATTAAGCACTGAGCATTGCAGGCGTACTGGTAATTAGGCCAGTTATCAACTACAGCTTGAAAGTACTCGACCGCCTTGTCATATTCGCCCAATTTGCGGTAACAGGCAGCCGAAAAAAAGTAAGCATGTTTGAGGCCGATGGATTGCGACTCCGGCCGTTGTGTTATTATTCTTTCCCAGATATCTTTGGCCTTCTTGAGATGCTCTTCAGATTTGACCTTTCGACACTTATCAGGGTCCTCAAAAGCCTTGTAATAATATTGTTCACCAATTATAAATACCGCTTCGGGCAAATCCGGATGGTCGTTAAAATCGGCAATTAAGTTGTCAATAGTTGCCTCAACCGCGGCGTCATTTCCAAGGGAGATATTTAACTTTGCTATGCCCGTTTTTGCCCGCATTTCATGCTCGGTCTTGGGCCAGTTGTCGATAACGTATTGATAGAGCTCG
>Ga0209986_10002570_pt1 | contig 16506 bp, 11 predicted proteins | sample BlataG_FD_183168 | JGI IMG/M metagenome (GOLD analysis project Ga0209986, IMG submission 183168) | Deep subsurface microbial communities from Black Sea to uncover new lineages of life (NeLLi) - Black_00105 metaG (SPAdes) (version 2) | ecosystem: Environmental > Aquatic > Marine > Oceanic >...
TGAAATAAAGGCAAAGCCTTTACTGCAGAGCAGTATTTCACAGGGCTGGCGGAGAGTAATTTAGCAATTTCATCGACTGCTACTGCAACTTCACTTCACCCTATGCTCTCAGCTCTTTCTCCCCATCTCCTTCACAGACTCTGCCAGGTTCTCCTGCCACAGGCATCCCTTCAGGAAAACCCTGGCAGGTCTCTACTACCCAATCTCTCAGTCTCCCCGTCACTTAGAGTCTCTCTTTCTCCCCATCTTCCATTATTCCATTGTTACTTGCTCCCATTTCACAGGACAGGCAAAAAAGATCTTAGTAGCCTACCATATTAGTGTTTCCCTTTTCCTTTTCCTCTACCTTAGCCTCAGCATCAGCCTTTTACCATAATCATTTAAGAATAGTACCTTTCGTTAATTTTTTGTATAGTTTCTACTAATAGTACCATACCATATTCTTGATTTCAACTTATTTTGTACTGAATTTATAAATTGTTGTCTGGGAATATTTTTCTCCCGGCTTCAGAATAGTTGATGGGAAGCCGGGTTGGTTGGGTGAATCAGGAAAATGTTGCGTTTCAAGACAGAATCCAGATTGCTTCTTATATACAATTTCGTTTTTCCCCGTCAGGCTCCCATCCAGAAAATTACCAGTATAGAATTGTACACTGGGTTCGGTTGAATATACTTCCATTACCCTTCCACTGGTTGGTTCATAAACCCTTGCAACCAGATCAATCTCCGAAGAACTTTTATTAATTATATAAGTGTGGTCATACCCGCCAGGTACCTTGTCGAACCGGGATCCAATGGTTTTCGGACTGGTAAAATCCATTTCCGAGCCAATCAGATCGCGGAGTTCGCCCGTAGGAATAAGGGTTTCATCAACCACAACATATTTATCAGCGTTTATTTCCATTTCATGATTCAGAATATTTTCCTTTCCACCGGTCAGGTTAAAATATCCATGCCAGGTGAGATTTACAGGGCAAGGTTTATTTATAGCAGCTTCATAATTGATTTTTAACTCATTCTCATCTGTAAGCATATAAGTTACCGTTACATCAAGGTTGCCGGGATAACCTTCTTCCATATCCTCACTGACATAATGCAATTTCAGTCCAACACCTTTCTCATTTTCAACAGGTTCAGCATCCCATATTTTCTTGTCAAATCCAATTTCTCCACCATGCAAATGGTTTTCGTCATTGTTTGTTGCGAGCTTGTATTCTACTCCATCCAGTTCAAATTTCCCCTTGGCTATCCGGTTTCCATACCTTCCAACAATACATCCAAAATAAGGATGACCATCAAGGTATGCCTGCAGGTTATCAAAACCCAACGTCACATCATCAATATTTCCATTTTTGTCCGGTACCAAAAGGGAGGTAACAATACCCCCATAATTTGTAATTTTGGCTATCATACCATTATTGTTCATAAGGGTGTACAAATCAACCGTTACGCCTTCGGCTGTGGTTCCAAAGTTTTCTTTGATTATTTCCATTTTACTTTCATTTTGTGTTTTGTTTTTTGATTCATTTTGCGACTTGCATCCAATAAAGTCGAGTACTACTCCGAGTCCAACCATACAGGTTCCGATTAAAAAACCCCGGGTAAGAAAATTAAAAGTTCTTCTTTTCATATTAAATTAGTTTAATTATTAATAACGATAAGGAATTTCAGAAATAGGGTGACAAAGAAAAAAGTTTGCACAATTTAGCTATTTTGTCGAAAATAAGAACATAGCTTCGCAAATTAATTAAAAAGAATAGTTAAATTAAAGGTATCCTCTAATTTTGGAACAAAGTGGTCAAGGCTAAGGATATCAAGAGGAAATAGTTATGAACTTAATAATCAATCATTATTATCAAGGACATTATATATATTAGCGATGAAGAAAAAAATGTTCTCATCAAGGGCTATTGAGCAGTGATAGAAAAACTGGATTCAATGATAAAAAGTATAAAAATAGCCAGTAAATAACAATAGAATATATAACAGGAAAGGCCTGTCTAAAGAATAAAAAAATGAGACAAATTGAATTCAATAAGTCTAAAATGAGCAGTCAAATCCCTTAGCCTTAGCCTTTAATTCGAGAATGATTATTAAAATGATATAACTCGGTGTATGTCAATGAATAATTTTGAACTTAGCCCCGATGGCTATCGGGGCGATCTCATGAACGAAGTGAGTAAATTCCGATACATATTAATTAATGGTTGAAATAAAATTCAGCATTTTTATTTACTTTTGAAAGGCTGAATGTTAAGAAACAGATAACATTATTGCACTAAACTACGTATATAGAGACAAAAAAAGATATAAGCATGAAAATTTTACTAAAAATAGTTCTAATCTTATTTGTCCTGACCCTTTCGGGCGGTTGTAGTACCTCGAAGAACACGAGAAGCAAGAAATTTAAAAAGAAAACTATCTGGCTGGACACAACCCAGAACGGCCGCAATAAACTTTACTTTTCAAAAAGTTACCAGCGCAAACTAAATTCCAGGTCTAAAGCGATGAAAAGGAGAAGATAAGATTAATTTTGCCGAATGTTTGATGTAAATAGTAAGGAATTGATGATCGTAGGCGGCCCGAATGGTTCAGGAAAGACAACCTTTGCGCGTGTATTTCTAAAAAAACATAAATTCAAGTTTCTGAGCGCTGACAATATCGCCAGGGAAATAAATGCAAACAACATCGATAAAGCTAAATTCTCTGCAGGACGGGAATTTTACTACCGTTTGGATGATGGCTTGCGTCGTGAAGATAACATCCTGATTGAAAGTACATTATCAGGCATTCTGATGAAAAAAATGATTCCCCGTTTCCAGAATCTCGGTTACAACGTGTCAATAGTCTTTATTTTTCTTGATTCGCCAAAACTTTGTATCGAACGGATTAAGGAAAGATTACTTAAAGGGGGGCATCCTATACCCGATAAGGTTGTTCACCGGCGATTTTACAGGAGTATTAACAATTTCTGGAATATTTATAGAAATATAGTTGATGACTGGTATTTATTTTATAATGCCGAAGACAGGTTTACGGAACTTGCTTTTGGTGTGGATGAAAATTTTATTGTTAAAAGTCCGGAAATTTTTAATACATTTGTGGCAACCATAAAATAGAGGGTTATGGAGATAGACAAACTGGTTACAGTTGAAGTTTATCAAAACGCTTTAGAGATCGAGAAAATTGGGAACGAGGGGGTAAGCAAAGCCAAAGCGGAAAATCGTAGAAAAGGAATACCTATTGTATTTACAGTTAATGGGCGTATACTTTATGAGTTGCCTGACGGAACGATTACCAAAAAAAGTCCGTTTAAAACTGTTATGAGGTAAATGGGGATTTATAAAGGTTTTTTTAGCCAAAAATCCTCATCCGTTTTTAAGGCTCAAATTTCTTAGACAAAAAATCTCTAATTTTATAAGCTTTGTGCTATGCATAAGGCTTTTCTCATATGTACACAATCATAAAAAAGAAGTGCCTAAAGTGACTAAAGTTTAAAGTGACTAAAGTTTAAAGTGACTAAAGTTTAAAGTGACTAAAGTGACTAAAATTGAAAATGCCTAAAATACCTGAAAAAAGTTAATTTTATAAAATAACTCAATTACATGATGTCAGGTGCCTGTCTGCCTCAGGCAGGTTTCCACCTGACATTGAATACTGGAGCAATTAAAATCTTGCCATATCATTAACTGTCGGATGGAAACCTGCCAGACGTCAGGCAGGCATCCGACAGCATCGTAAAAAAGTTAATTTTATAGAATAACTCAATTTATGGGACTAAACCAATGGCAATAGACAATTCCTTACCTCCAGGTTTTTCTGAGATCGATGCTGTCCGAATTGCCGGAGAATATTATGGCATGAGGGTCACTTCCAGGCAACTTTCAAGTTATATCGACCAAAATTTTTACGTGACCGATCCATCAGGTAAAGAGTATGTATTGAATATCAGTAATCCTTCTAAGACTGAACATATACTTGAGGCACAAAACCTGGCAATGAAACATATTACGGACCATTCTACGGTTGTGGAGTGTCCCGGGGTTATACCTTCCGTATCCGGCAGACAGATCGAATCAGTAATTAGTAAAAACAAAAAAACGTATTCTGTTCGCTTGCTTACTTACATCCAAGGCAAATTCTTATCGGAAGAACCGTCACCAACGGCTGATTTATTACACAGTTTGGGTGTTTTCCTTGGAAATCTTGATAAAACACTGAAAAACTTCACCCACCCTGCAGTTGACAGATACTTTCTCTGGGATTTGAAAAATGGAAGGGATATCATTCATTTCACCAGACATATTGACAATCCACACAGGAGAAGCCTGGCAGAGTATTTCTTTTTACAATTCGAAACCTCTGTTTTACCCGTTCTCCCTAACTTACGCTCCGGTGTCATCCACAATGATGCGAATGATAACAACGTATTGGTTAGGAAGTCGGATTCAGGTAAGGAAATTGTTTTCGGTATTATTGATTTCGGGGACTTGGTATATACTTACACGATTTGTGAACTGGCTATTGCCCTTGCCTATGTTATGTTCAATAAAGAAAACCCACTGGAAACCGCTATCCCGGTAATACAAGGTTATAATACGATTTTTCCTTTAACAGAACCGGAACTTGAAGTTCTTTTCTATCTGATATGTACAAGACTTAGCACCAGTGTTACTTTATCGGCTTATCAGAAAAAAATACAACCGGAAAATAAATATCTGACCATTTCAGAAAATCCTGCCTGGACTTTGCTTGAAAAACTCATTGAAATAAATCCCGTAAAAGCGCATCAGGCTTTCAGGAATGCTTGTCAAATAAACACACATTTACAATATGGAAAAACAAGCGGGGAAATATTAAAGGAGAGGGAAATCTACATTGGAAGATCTTTGAGTGTTGCTTACCGGAAACCCCTGAATATCATCATGGGAGCAATGCAATATTTATATGACGATACCGGGCAGACATACCTTGATTGCGTCAATAATGTATGTCATGTCGGGCATTGTTATCCTCATGTCGTCAGAGCTGCTCAGAAGCAAATTGCAATTCTTAATACCAATACAAGATATTTACATAAAAACCTTGTACTATATGCAAAACGACTTACTTCCCTATTGCCCGAACCACTAAAGGTTTGCTTTTTTGTTAATTCCGGCAGTGAAGCCAATGAGCTTGCACTGCGAATGGCACGGACATATACAAAACAAAAAGACTGCATTGTAATTGACAATGCATATCACGGGAATACTTCTTCTCTAATCGAAATAAGTCCTTATAAATTCGATGGCCCCGGCGGAACCGGTCCTGAGTCTTTTATTCACAAGGTAATAATGCCTGATGTTTACAGGGGGCTTTATAAATCTGAAGATCAGGATGCAGGGAAAAAATATGCAGGACATATCCGGGAGGCTATTTCGAAGATACAAAACCAGGAAAAAGGGTTAGCTGCCTTTTTTTGCGAACCCTTAATGGGTTGTGGCGGACAGATCGTAACACCCGAAGGCTACCTTAAAACGGCTTTTCAATATGTCCGGGAAGCCGGGGGTGTATGCATTGCCGATGAAGTCCAGATCGGATTTGGACGGGTCGGAATCCATTTCTGGGGATTTGAAACCCAGGGCGTGATCCCCGACATTGTTACGCTTGGGAAACCCATTGGAAACGGACATCCGCTGGCAGCCGTGATAACCACTCCTGAGATTGCCGGATCGTTTGATAATGGTATGGAATATTTTAACACCTTTGGAGGAAATCCCGTGTCTTGTGCCGTTGGAATGGCGGTTTTGGATGTTATTGAGAATGAGAAACTACAGGAAAATGCCTTGAAAGTAGGCGCTTACCTCCTATCCGGGCTAAATAAACTGAAATCAAAATATTCCATTGTTGGAGATGTCAGGGGATTGGGTCTTTTCATTGGTGTTGAACTGGTTTTAAACCGGGAAACCCTGGAACCGGCACCTGAACAAGCAACCTGCATCATCGAAGCAATGAAGGAACAAGGTATATTAATAAGTATTGATGGTCCACTGCACAACGTATTAAAGATCAAACCTCCGTTGGTCTTCACAAAAGAAAATGCTGATCAGGTTGTAAATGCGCTGGATATGGTTTTATACAACCTGATTTAAGGTTAAGGTTAAGGTTAAGGTTAAGGTTGAGGATGCAAAGGGCATGGGGAAGGATGAAAAAACCAGAAAGACCTGCCAGGGTCCGAAGGACCTGGCAGAGTCTGTGGGCTGAAAGGTTGTTGGATTTTAATATCCCTTTTACAAGTAGGACGAAGTTCCGGTTCGTCATTTAAAACTGAGAACCAGAACGTTTGGTTAGAACGAAGTGGAAACCAAACTTCACGAGCAGGTGGTGGGAAGGCTTGTGGGAGTGAGTAAACTAGTTCAGTAGAGCCGAATTGTATTCGGCTGGAATACAATAACGCATACCCCTTATTGTCCGGTAGGGGAAACCCGTCCGACCGCTTTAGTCGGTCCGACGGTTAAGGGAGGGAAAAGGAGCCGAATAATTGTACCGTCAGTCAGGGTCCGACTTAAGAAATACTAATTTTCTTTCCCTCACTGCGTAAAAAATGTATCCATTACTTACAAATCAAGAAAAGAACCTCGGAGAGGTTCCATTATTGTAGAACATTTAAATAGTTAGCAATAGCGCCTGCCGAGGCATCCCTTTGGGAGAAACTACCCAAGTCGATCAAAGAATGAATCGATTCTTTCGGCGCAATGATCCGGCGGCTAAATTAAAGAACCAGTCCCGTAGGGACTTTAAGGTAATAGCCAATCAAAGGTATGATGCCCTCAGCCTGTAGGGTTTGCTTGCTTACCCGTCCGACCGCAGGCGGGAAAGAATAGCTCTCACAGATTCGAAAGGCTCAACATTTTTTTCAAATCCTTTTTTAAAAGGTGTTTTTGTCTTATTTTTGCACGCGGTTTTTATTGGTCCAGTAGCTCAGAGGATAGAGCAACAGTCTTCTAAACTGTAGGTCCCAGGTTCGAATCCTGGCTGGATCACTAAGAGTATAAATAAACCCCTATATCACAATTAGATACAGGGGTTTATTTTATTTTACCTACGTATTTACATACAATTTAAAGATTCACTTTTTTTACGTAACTTTGATAATACTAACAATTAAATTATTCAATCATGGCACAATGTAAATGGTGTGAAAAAAAAGGCTTTTTTCTCAAAGTAAATCAATTTGGCATCTGTGATAAATGCTCTTTATTTATTATAACCCCGGTTCAACAGAGTTTGAGAATAATTGAGGAGAGTGCTAGCATAGCAGAAAAAACAAAAAAGTATGATGTGGCAATATCAAGATGCGATTTAATAATCGAACATTTCGAATCATTAATACCATATGAAAAAAAAGATATTACTTTTATGTCAACGTCATTAAATGATGCGATTGATAAAACAATTGAATCAAAAAATGAAAAGATATTCGAATTATTAGAAGCTAAAATTAAATCATTTATACAAAAAGCTAATACATCAACAACAATAGGAACAAAGACTGGTTATTTTAATAAAGCTATTGCCGAGATAGTAGAAATAATAGATTTGTTTGATGATAGACATATTAGCTGTAAGAAATTTAAAGATGAATTAACAGAAAAAAGAAATGAGTATGGTAACCAAATATTGAAAATTAAATACAATGATTTTATTGAAAATGGTAAAAAAGAGGAGTTTAAAGGAAACACAAAGAAAGCATTAGACAAATATTTAGAGGCTTTATATTTATTAGAAAATAACAAAGAATTTACTGAAATAATCGGTGATAGTGAAAAAACTGATTTAGAAAACAAAGTAGCGGATTTAAAAAAGTAGTTTTCAAATAATCAAAAACAAACATTATTAACCCCCGGTTTCTGATGACTTCCGGGCTCAAAAATAAGCTACATATATACCCCACCTATTAGATTAGAGATATTATTTCACTTAATTAATAGAAAAAGTGCCCCAAGATAAAAAAGGCTTGTATAACCGAATATACAGCCCTTTTCTTTTTTGTTTACTTAAACAATACTTAAACAAAAGATCACTCCGAAGGATGGCAAAAGAATCTTAAAAGGAGAGAATTAAAAATCAAGAAATAATTTCAATTAACATTTTGTCTTAAATACAAGATCAGAGTGTTCTAACATACTTTTTTTCACTCCATGTCTCAACGTATCCAAACAAACCAAAAGTCCTTCCTTTCTGGCAAATTTCATTGCTGGGATCAAATCAGAGTCTCCCGCAATAATTAGTACTTTATCAACTATATTCTTCATAGCCATCCAAGCAATATCAAGTCCCATTTTAAGGTCTACTCCCTTTTGAGTAACTTTCATTTTGAAATCATCACCAGAAATATTTTCATTTTTGCTCAGTTTATCTCTAAACTCTCTAATGTCCTTGATTCTCCAACCATCATAAGATAATTCACCGTAGCGAAATGCTATATATGGTTTTTCCTTAAGTATCTCAAATACTTTTCTTTGCGTTTCTATTTGAATATTACTTAGCAATCCTACTCTTTGTCTGGTCACTGGATTTCGATATACCCTTTTTTCATGAACATCAGGTATACAATCATAATAAAATATCCTCAACAATTCATCTCCTGGAAAGTTATTTGATACTATTGATATTATCTTTTGATAAATTGTATTTGCATCTGGATATCCAAAAAGTTGGTCTGGATTATCAGGGTCTCTGCGAGTACATAGTTTAGCTCGGATAAATCCACCGTCAACTATTATTGCAAGTTTTGCCATAATAGGGTATATTAACAAAGATGGCACTCGTTTTGACTGATATATCAGTCTAACAAGTGCCAATCTTTTTTGCTGGGACTACCCAGCTTAGTATATTTTTAGTACTTTTATATATTTGACGTAAATATAATAAATATTAATGTTCGTAAACATGTCGTAACTATGTTTTATAACATATTCTTGATTCCTTATCTTTCCAAATAATATCATTGACAAAAAATGTTCCAAACTTAAATTTTAATTTCACTTTCTAATCTATAGACGCATTATTCTTAAAAAGGTTGCTTAAATAATGTTAAAAAATCTTAAAATCAGTAAAGCCCCACCAATCCTTTAATCAAGGTATTTTTCCGGGATCATTGACAATTTTTCCTGCACACTGGAATGGAAATGCGCTTTCGGTTTTCAATAAATTTCTCAGCATCCTCTTCGCTGACCTGTGGTGGGTTGTAGGGCAGCACATGACTAACCTTCCTGCCATGGAAAACTTTTTTAAGGCATGTTTTGCTGTAAGTATAAAATCCTTCATCCAGTGTTCCCGGGCAATATTTTATATCTGGTAAACTCATTTTTCAGATTTTACAGGCACTATGGTTACCGCACCAATGGTATCGTTGGTAGCAGTAGCCAACAACAGCCCGAAATAATCGTTTTCGTCTATTTTCAGTTGCCGGTAACGGGCGTCTGCGCAAAAACCCCTAAAATGTAATTACCTTTCTCTTTTTTAAATCATATTCATTCCCCTTTTTTCAACAAATAAAACTCTCTGCTACCTTGTAGTTATTTTTCATATAGGTTAACTTGTTGTTGGTTTGAAATTACATTAACCATATAACAAATCCAAGGGACTTACAATGTTTTGATGGTATATCGATTTACTGAACGATTAGTGTTATACCCACAGTTGAAACTGTAGATGGAAAAAGATTATTATATTTATAAAACAATATTCAAAACCATATTAAAATAAAAAAAACAAACCGGTGGAATTCCCTGACTTCACCAGGGGGAAATGGAAAACACGAAAACCTTATTTTGATGTCTATAAATAAAGATAAATGAATCATAAATTCAGACTGGTATATTTTGTTTTTATTGTTATCCTTCTAATGGGCACAACGCTGATTATAATAGGAATAGGTAACAGGAAGAAAAAAAGTAAAATGGAAGCGGAATTAAAGATTGAGGATATATCCTTAAAACTATCCCCCGAAACAGCTTTGTTTTTCTCCGAATTAGCGCTGAATTGCATTTCGAGGGAATACCCGAATAAGCCAGGACATGTAATAAATGATTCTTCAGAGGTATTAACTCCTGAAACATTACATCCTGCATTTTATGGTTGTTTCGACTGGCATTCCTCCGTACATGGGCATTGGATGCTGGTGCGGCTACTACGTATGTTCCCGGATCTGCCCAATGCGGATAAAATAAGGAAAAACATTTCAGGGAATCTTACCGCAGAAAATATCTTACAGGAGGTCAGGTATCTGGATCAACCCAACCGGAAATCGTTTGAAAGAACATATGGCTGGGCATGGTTGTTAAAACTGGCGGAGGAATTACAATCATGGCGGGATACGGAGGCAAAATTATGGGCAAAAAACCTTGAACCACTGACTCATGCCGTCGTTGAGCGTTATCTGGAATTCCTGCCTAAACAAGATTATCCCATCAGGCGGGGTGTTCATCCCAATACGGCATTCGGACTTTCATTTGCGCTGGATTATGCACGTCGATCCGAAAATACGGAGCTGGAAGATCTAATCCTTGAAAGAAGCATAGCGTACTATGCCAACGACAAAAATGCACCTGCCGCATGGGAACCCGACGGTGATGATTTCTTTTCTCCTTGTCTCCAGGAAGCCAATCTGATGCGGCGTGTCTTGAAACCGGATGAATTCGTTGAATGGTTTGAAAATTATCTTCCGGGGCTAAAAGCCGGACAACCTAAAAATCTTCTTTACCCCGCCAGCGTTTCCGACAGGAGTGATCCGAAAATTGTACATCTTGACGGATTGAACCTGAGCAGGGCATGGTGTATGTTCGAAATAGCAAAAATACTACCCGAAAATCACGCGGCGAGAGACATGCTTATAGCTTCCGGAACCAGGCATTCAAATGCCACATTACCTCATATCAGCAGCGGCATGTATGAAGGCGAACATTGGCTGGCATCGTTTGCGGTATACTTGTTATCGACTATTGAATAAAATATTATTTATAATTTTACGTGTTGTTACTTAGTGTTTAGTCAACCTCTTATTAATCAGAAATTTATTTTTTTGCTAACTACCTGAAATATAGGGTTCTATGGAATGGAGATTGAGGACAAAAATGTTTGTATATATATTAGCTACTGCCGTGCTAATATACACCCTGGCTATTGGATACATAAGTATCAGTTTCAAAAACAGGGCAACCAATGATGCTATGCTTGTTGCCGATTCGTATGCACATGAAGCGGCAAATTTTGTTAAAGCCAGGCTTAATGAACATTTTGGCATTGCCAGGGCGCTGGCCCAATCCTTCCAGGGGTATGAAAAAATACCTCCCGAACAGCGAAGGGAAATTTATTCCGACATGATACGGAATATATTGGTTGAGAACCCCGAGTATATTGCAGTCTTTGAACAGTGGGAAATAAGTGCAATTGATCCTGCTTACAAGAAACCCTATGGAAGGATAAGAAGCACTTTTTACAGAGAAGGGAAAAAAATAATTCATAAGATAGATACATTAGATCTTGAAGGAGATAATTTGGTAGGTATTTACTACAGGGTTAAATCAACTCATAGGGAATATATTACAAGACCTTATTACTACTCCTATGAATTGGATCAGGCATTGCCCCAGGATATTCCTGATGTTGAAAACGCTGTTTTGGAAGCCACTATTATCATTCCGATCCTGAAGGATGGGAAATTTGTCGGGATGACAGGGATGGATGTTCCGCTGGAGAATTTTCAGGATATTGTTGAGGAAATCAATCCATTGAAAGGGTCCTATACATTCCTGGTTGCCAATAATGGTCATTTTGTTGCTCACCCTAATAAAAAGCTGATAAATCAATCCATTGCCAGGCTAAATCCGGATGAAAATGCAAAATTCAAATTTGAAGCAAAAATAAGAAACGGGGAAAAATTTTCTTTTCTCACCAGGCGGACAAAATTTGGCAAAAAAACTTATGTGTCTTTTGCTCCGCTTAGTATTGGCAGAACTAACTCTCCCTGGTCAGTTGGGATTGTTGTACCCATGAATCTCATTATGGAAGAAGCAAACAAAACCTTCTTTATTTCGATAACCGTGGGCTTAATCGGGTTGATCATATTGACCATTATCCTTTGGTTTATCTCTCACAATATTACCCTGCCTCTTAAAGACACAACCCTTTTACTGAAAAAGCTTGCCCGTGGAAACATTCAGAAATCCAACCGGTTGGTTATTCGATCAAGGGATGAAATTGGTGAGATGACCCGTTCGGCAAACATTCTTCTGGATGAATTAAACCGTACTACCAACTTTGCAAGGCAGATAGGGGAAGGAAATTTAAACGCCGATTATGCTTTATTGGATGAACAGGATGAGCTTGGCAATGCATTGATAGAAATGCGTAACCGGTTAAAGCAATCCACAGAAGAGATCACCAAACAACGAGACGACCTGAAAGAGTTAAATGCCGCCAAGGACAGGTTTTTTTCCATCATTGCCCACGACCTTAAAAACCCTTTCTCAGTCCTCCTTTCCGTAACAGAGGTATTAATTGAAAGTTACAAAGATCTCAGTGATGAGGAAAAAAATCTTTCGATAAGGAGAATAAACAAATCTGCGAATCAATTATTCAATTTGCTTGAGAATTTGCTTCAATGGTCCATGTCCCAAACAGGCAGTATAAAATATGTTCCTGAGAAAATGGACATGGGAATAGCCGTTGCCAGTAATGTATCCTTGTTAAAAATGAATGCGGAAAGTAAAAATGTAAAGCTTACTTCGGAAATTAAAGAAAAAACCTATGTTTACGCGGATGTCGATATGATTAGAACAGTGGTCAGAAATTTACTTTCAAATGCGATAAAATTCAATAAAACCGGGGGGAACGCAGAAGTGATCTCAAAGAAAAAAAATGGTTTCCTGGAAGTTTCGGTAATTGATTCCGGTATCGGATTAAATAAGGAAGACCTGGGGAAGTTGTTCCGTATTGATGTGCAAAACAAATCGATTGGCACATCGAAAGATAAGGGCACCGGACTGGGCTTAATCCTCAGTAAGGAATACATTGAAAAGAACGGTGGCAAAATATGGGTTGAAAGTGAATTGGGGAAAGGGAGTAGGTTTAGCTTTACTTTACCTTTGTCTTGATTGTTTGGATTTTAGGTTTAAGAATTGGGATTGCTGGATGAAGTGACAATAGCAGTGGCTATTTGGTAACATTGTTAAATTGCTAAATTGCTAAATTGTTGGAAACAGTGCATAGAGCAAATCGTAGAGCGCATGGAGCAAAAGGTGCAAAGAAGAAAGCCGAAAACCAGGAACCCGCACCCCGTACCCAGTACCCCAGTGAAATATGCTCCTTCGTCGCATTTCACGGGGCAGGCCCAGCAACCAGCACCAAGCAACCAGTACCCAGTACCCAGAACATCCGCTGACAAAGCAGACAAATAAACTACAAATATTAATTATCTTACTGAATTTACCGGATTTGAAAAAATTTCTGCTGATATTTATAGTGAAAAAATATTTTACGTCATTAAACAAAAAATATAACAATGGAAAAGAAAATAACAGTCAGTCAAACAAAAAAAGAAATTCTGGATGCATATCATGAATTATTGCAAAAAATGGAGAGCAAAACCGAAGAACCGAAAGTAGTCCAAAAAAGAGAAATGGAAGAAAAAACCATAAAAGAGGTTTCCGGGCTCTCGGTCGATTCAATCAATAAAAACATTGCCGGTTTGAAAATTAATATTAGCGGCGCTTTAGATAAACTTGAGGAACAAATGGCAGGCGTCTTTAAAGAATTTGAAAAGCTACATGAATCGGTAAAAATTGAAAGAGAAAACCTGGAAGAGCTCTACCAGATTTCAGCTAATGCTCATTCATTATCTGCCTTGATTGCTGCACAGAAAGAGAAACAAGAAGCCTTTGAAAAAGAAATAGAAGAGAAAAAATTACAGTGGAAGGCAGAGGAAGAAAAAATACAAAGTGAAATAACAGAAGCTAAAGTTATTTCAGACAAACAACGAAAACGTGATGAAGAAGAATACCAATACAATTTGAAAATCAGACGGAAGAAAGATCAGGACGAGTATGAAGAAAAGAAAAACAAATTAGAAAAGGAGCTGTTAGAGAAAAATGCCATGTTTGAAAAAGAGATGGCTGAACGGGAAGCCAAATTGAAAGAAGCCGAGACCGAACTATTGGAACTACGTAAAAAAGATGAAGAATTTCCTGTTATATTGGAAAAAGAGGTGAAAAAAGCCCAACAAGAAACAGAAAAAACACTGAAACAGCAATACGATTTTGAAAAGCAATTATCTGATAATAAAATAATTGGTGAGCAGAAGCTGAAAGATCAAACAATAAAGACCCTGGAAGCTAAAATCAAGGATCTGGAAGCCTTGCTCCGTCAACTGACCATAAAAACAGATGCATCGGAAGAAAACGTAAAACAAATGGCATTAAAAGCCCTGGAAACCTCCGGAAAAGAAAGAGTGGTAACGGTTGAGAAGAAAAAAGAAGGGGAATAGTTTTTGCCAGAAGCTGTGCCTCATAAACTTTATTATGCCAGACTGAAATAAAAGTATGCCAGACAGAGAATTCCATAATCGTATTAAAATGAATTCGCTTTATTCTAAGTATTGTATGATTTGGTATGGTATATTTCTTATTACTGATATTTTAAAGTTTTGGAATAATGGATACCGATAGCTATCGGGAGGAAAATTGGAATACCTGCCAACCAGCAGGTTGGTTAAAATTCCCATTATTCCAACAATCCATAATTCCACCAATATTCCCTGTTAAATAATATAAATTTTAGAACACAGCCAATGAATTTTAAAGAAATATTTGATAAAGCAACAGATAAAACAAAACTTGATTTTTTGTTTGCCATTTTGGAACATAATGAAAAGTTAAAAGACGAATTTACCAATTATGTTGAAACCCAAGGCAAATCCGATAAAACTCCCGCGTACGGGATGTTTGTTTCCGTTGTTAAAAAATATGAGCAGGAATGCAGGGAAGAACTTGAAATAATTGATGTCGAAAACCCTGATTGGGATAGTTACACTCCATCACACAGCGGCTATATCGAAGAATGGGAGCAGTATCAGGAGGCTACCGAACAGGAAATAGAAGCCATTTACCGGTTCTGGCAGAATTCCCTTATCGATACGATTATCGGTCAGCAGACAGAAACAGGACTGGCTATGCTGATTGGAGCGTATGAAGCAAGCCTGAACAGTGAAATTAACGATACGATAGAAAGCCTGGGTGATCCGAATGAGTTTTTGGTAGATCAGCATGAAGAATTAATGAAATATTATATAGAAAAAATAAACCAAGCTGCCATAAATGAACATTCAATATTCGGTTCTTTCAGGCTTTTTCTTGAATATTGTGAAAAAGAATATCCCGGAAATGAAAGTTATCCTCGATATTTTGAACCGGTATTGCTTGCTTTGGCAGAAAAATCGGGAAATCCTGAAACAATTCTCCATTTATTGGAAGGTTCAAAAGTTGAAAACAAATTCCTTCCCCAGCTTGTATTGCTTCTGAATAAGTTATGTGGTAACTCCGATAATTGGTTGAAAAGCGCTAAAGCATATTATCTGATCGACAATAAAGTAGCCGAAGAACTGCTCGAATATTATCTTGAAAATGACATTGATGCATTCAATCGAACAGCTAAGGAACTGTTTGAAAAAGACAAATACAGGTGGGCTAAATTTTTAGCTGATAAAATTAGCGAAACTTCCGACAGACAATTATTTAAAAATGTTTTCATGGAATTGACAACGCGCAATGAAAAAATTGAATATTACAGAAAAATCAAAAACATCCTGAACGAAGATGAAAAAGAGCAGCTTATTAAATCTGTTTATAACGAGACCTTTAAAGTTCAAATCTTTGAAGAAGAAAAGCAATACGACAAAATAAAACAGATAGTAGAAAATAATACCGATTCATGGGATTTTACAAAACTCATTAAACCCATACTTGAAGAATATCCAGATTTTTGTTTTGAAACCATCAAAAACAAAGCTTTAAAGACTATTGCAACCCAACGGGGCAGGGCGGCTTATGAAAGGATTGCCGAATGGATAAGTCTGGCAAAACTTATCCCGGCTTACGAAAACCTAACCCGGGAATTAATCATGAAATTGTATAACAATAAACCCAATCTTCCGGCTTTAAAAGATGAATTCAGAATAGCGGGTCTGGTTTGATTTTTATTGGGAGTAAATATTCTGAAACATTTTTAAAACATGAAGAAAGTATCAGTTAATGGTATGCAGCAACCACGCCATTATTTCTGGTTAAACCCATACAGGGAAATGGCATTTACCCGTTGCCCGAGTTGTGAAGGAAAAACCAAGGTCAGGAAAAAGCGACTTGCAATTGATGTGCTCAATAAAACCTTATTGCTGGCAAATGTTACAAACAAATACTGTCCCGAATGTGATTTGATCATTACCAGTCAGGAAAAAATTGAAAACATGCT
>Ga0209986_10002571_pt1 | contig 16503 bp, 19 predicted proteins | sample BlataG_FD_183168 | JGI IMG/M metagenome (GOLD analysis project Ga0209986, IMG submission 183168) | Deep subsurface microbial communities from Black Sea to uncover new lineages of life (NeLLi) - Black_00105 metaG (SPAdes) (version 2) | ecosystem: Environmental > Aquatic > Marine > Oceanic >...
CCCGGCCTGGGCACGGCAAGCGAACGCCGCCGCCGAGAAGGGGCAGGTGGTCATCGTCCTCCTCGACGAGATCACAACGTGCGCCCCCGCCGTGCAGGCGGCACTTCTCCGCGTTGTCAACGAGGGCTACGTTGGCGATCTCAAACTCCACCCCAACGTCGTCTTCATGGCTGCCGCCAACCCGCCGGAGATCGCTGCGGGCGGATACGACCTCGCACCGCCCATGGCGAACCGCTGGATTCATATTGACTGGGGCGACCCCAGCGCGGTCGACTGGAGCGAAGGCATCCTTTCGGGCTGGCAGGAGTGTGAGAACGTCGAGCCGGCGAGCGACGTGATGGCGCGCATCGACTCCCGCTTCGCTGTGTGCGAGGCGAAGGCGAAGGGCGTCGTGACCGGCTTCTTGCGAGCCAACTCCAGCCGGCTGATGATGCTGCCCGACTCGGGCGACCCGAACGCGAGCAAGGCGTGGGCCTCCCCCCGAACGTGGGAGATGACCATCAAGTCGCTCGCCGCCGCCGAGGCAGCTGGGCTGCGAGAGGTGGACGCCGACGTGCTGCTCGAAGGCTGCGTCGGGCGAGCGTTGGCGGGGGAGCTCCGCCAGTACGAGCAAGCCACCGACCTGCCCGACCCCGACAAGCTGCTCGACGCGAAGGACTACACGAAGGTCTGGCGGTACAACCCCGAGCGGCCCGACGTGGCGAGCGCAGTGATCAACTCGTGCGCGGGCCTCGTGGCGCCGAAGAACGCCGACCGCCGCAAGGAGCGAGGCGAGGCGCTGTGGAACATTCTCGGCGACGTAGTGAAGGACGCCGCGGACCTGACCGTGATGGGAGGCAAGACCCTCGTGCGCTCCGGCCACGCCCAAAGCGCCATCGCCCGAAAGGTGATGGCGAAGATGGGCCCGGTGATGCAGGCGATGGGGGATATGTGAGCCGCTCGACGTTCACGCGGCGACGTGCCCGTGAACGGGCTCGGGCGCTCACCGTGGGCACCTCGCTCACGGTGCGCGTCCCGTGTTCGCACGGTGGGGACTACGGGCACCAGCTCACACTCGAGACCGACACGTCTGGCACGCTCAAGTGCGTCCGAAGTACGTGCTCCGTGTCCCCACCCCCACCCGATGAGGCGGCTGTGCTTCGCGCCTTGCTCGGCGGGGACGACGAGTACCACTGCTGCGGTGAGATCCCGAGCACCGTGCGCAATGCCTTTGTGAGACTGTGGACGGCACACTACGACCACGTGAGCAAGGCTCTTAGCATGATCCCGCCCGACGTTTTGGAGAGCTGCCCAGGTGTGCGAGCGGTCCTATTTGCTGCCTTGAATAAGGCGCACGAGCAGCGGATGCGGAAGCACGTTTCTTTTAGCGAAGCAGAGCTTGCAGCGCGTCTGCGAGAAGACCTGTGGGCCTCGCGAATGAAGCGCCACACCGATGAGATCACCACGCCGACGGGGTGGTCGATCCACATCGTCTCGAAGGCGCTCAGTAAAAACTACTCCGGCCCCGGCATCGCCCGTGTGTCGATCCGCTGGGAAGGGCACTACTGTGACGTCGCGCACTACCTCGGTGGAGGGCGTTTCTCGATCAACGGCAACGGGATTCGATCGCTCGCACAAACAGTCTACACGGGGCAGCGTTCCGCAGGCAAAGACGTGTGCACGGTGTGCGGCAGCCGACACCGCTCCATCAGGACGCACGCAAAGTCACAACGCCATCTCAAGAACGTCGAACAGGCGGTCTACAACTTCCTCGAAGAACTCGGGCCACGTCTGGCCCGCAAGCACACCAAAGGAGCCCAAGAGTAATGTACACGTTCGACGTCAAGCTCACTCATCGCGACAAGCTCGCCGCCGCCCGCGGTCTCGCACGTAAGCGGATGCCTTACTTTTCCGCCGCGTTGTTCGCCCTCATGCCGCGCCCGATGGACGGGATGCTGCAGGCGGTCGGTGCTGCCATGGCGGTGACGTCGCGTGGGGTCATGTACTACGACCCGAAGGTCGTCGAAGAGGAGTGGGATCTGGAAGATATCGAGTTCGGTCTGCTGCACGAGACCGGCCACATGCTCCGAGATCACGCCACACGTGCAGAGGAGTACGGGTATGACCCGAAGCTCTGGAACTACGCAGGCGACGCCGCCATCAACGACGACCTGATCGCAGCCGGCTGCAAACCGCTCCCGTCCGACATCACCCCCGACAAGATTCCGCACCCGAAGACCGGCAAGCCGATGAAGGCCGGTCTCACTGAGGAGGCGTACTACGACGCGCTTCGGCAGCAGAAAAGCAAGCAGCAAAAGAACGGGAACGGGCAGCCCCAGACGCAAGGCAACCCAGGCGGCAAGACGCCGCGCCCCGGTGCGGGCAACTGCGGCGGCGCAGCTGGCAACCCCATCCCTGGGCTGCCGGGCGACGTGCTCGAGTCGCAGCAAGGAAACGACGGCCGGTCGGCTGTGGACATCGACCGCGTGCGCAAGCAGGTCGCGGGTGCGATCAAAGAGCACGTCGAGAAGCACGGTGCGGGTTCGGTGCCCGGCGGCTGGAAGGTGTGGGGCGACAGCCAGCTCGCACCCCCGCAGATCCGCTGGCAAGACAAGGTACGCCGGGCGGTGCGGGCCGGAGTCGCCAAGGTTCGCGGGCAAGTGAACTTCCACTATGAGCGACCGTCGCGGCGACAGTGGGCCCTCGGCTACGGGGTGGGACGCCCCATCCTCCCGAGCATGTATGCGCCCTTGCCCCGCATCGGAGTATTCGTCGACACCTCCGGGTCCATGGGGCACGAAGATCTGAGCATCGCCATGGCGGAGGTCTCCGGTGTGCTCAAGGCTTCCGGTGGTGAGGTCGTATTCGGGGCGTGCGACGCAAGCGTTCACGGGATCAAGAAGGTGCGAGACATCAAGGCCGCGTGCGCAGCGCTGCAAGGCGGCGGGGGGACGAACTTCTGCCCTGTGTTCGACGAGCTCGAAGCGATGAACCGTGGAACCCGTCCGCACGTAGTGATCTTTCTCACCGACGGCGACGGGCCCGCACCAGCTCACCCGCCGCAAGGCGTGCACGTCATCTGGGTGCTCGTGGGTCGGCACGCCCGTGTCCCGTACACGCAGGGCGGCAAGAAGATCGCCTGGGGCGACCAGATCGTCGTGCCGACGCTGGGCGCTGCCAAGGCGGCCTGAGTGTAGGTGATCGTGCGCAACCCCGGTGAGCGTTTCAGGGGTTGCACACGATCACCTCGACTGATACACAACTCACAGGAGGCCCCATGGCTGATCTTTCAACGCTCGAAGTCCAGACCTTGCGCCAGCGGTTGCTCCGCGCGGCGCCCCACCTGCAGGACGAGATCGACGCGCTTGCGGGCGCGGCAGCGCACCGACTTCGCGTCGAGTGGGTGGAGGTGACGCACCAGGACGGCACACGCGAGACCATGCCGGTCGACCAGTACCAGCGTTTGACCGCGCTGGATCTCGCACACACACGCCTGCGTGTCCTCTCCGCACGTGAAGCGGAGGGGCTGCCTCGATGATCGACTTCGACGCGCTGCTTGGCAACTTCAACGTCAAGGAACTCTTGTCGTCGGAGTTCCGGCGGCAGCTCGAAGAGTACATCGAGCACACCACCAACGCGGCCGGTGAGCCGGAGAACGCGACGGAACGAAAGCAAACCGGAGAAGACGAAGACTGTTCCGGTGACTTCCTGTTCGCGGTGTACGACCAGCGCAACCTGCTGAGCCGTCCGCGCCGCAAGTGGTACTCCCCGAAGACCACGACCTCGCGCAAGAAAGGGATCTGTGTGCACCACACCGCAGTTCATGGCGGGCACGGGCCGCACCGCAGCAAGGTCAACGAGTACCTGAGAAGGGGCGTGCAGGACTACAGCGCCAGTTCGCCTTGGCTGGTGGCTCCAATGGACCCGGACTACGGACGGGCGGTCGAGCCGACGCGGGAGGAGTGGGCGAGGGCGATGGCGCTCGCGTGCCGCTTCCGGGGAGAACCCGCGCAGAAGTACAACTACGGGCTCTCGTACCAAGTGATCAGCGCGGCGAACTCGGTGCTGTATCTGAACCTCCCCTTCGACTGGGTGACGTGGCACGGCAACGGGGCGAACCGGGACTACTTGGGCTTCGCGTGGGACATGGACTCCCGCAAGGCCGGGCCGACGGCAGACGATCCCGCGTGCGAGGACGTGCTGGCTGATCTGCAGTACACGCTCAACCTCGCGCGCAGCGAGGGGCACCCCATCGAGAGGGTGACGACGCACAGCGCGTGGACGAACAAGCCCCACGACCCGGGGGCGCTGTTCATCGAGAACGTGATCGTCCCGTTCGCCGAGAAGAACGCCTTGGTGGTCGACTGGGACTTCAAGGTCGAAGGTGGACGTTCGATGGCGGAAACGGTAAGGGAGGCGGCATGAAGAAGATCACAACCGCCTTCGCACTCTCGGCTGTCCTACTCACCGGCGCCTGCGCTGCGAGTGCACGCTCCACCGCTGCGACCGTCGTGGCTGCCTCCGACGCTACCGCGGACACGCTCGCCGAGGTGTGGTCGGCTGCTTCCGACGCGCGCATCGACGAGTGTCGCTCGCAGGAGCTCCCCACCCCAGACGAGCGCCTGGCTTGCTTGGGGGAGTTCGCCCCCGAAAACACCGCCAAGGTCATCGCGGCGGTGCAGGCGCTCGTCGTGGCCCAGCTCGCGGTGAAGGCCGCCGCCGAGTGTGAGACGTTTCAGACCTGCTTGGAGAAACCCGACTGGCAAGCCCTCGCTCGAGAAGCGCGTGAGGCGTGGGCTGCCTTGCTTCCCTTCGCACGCGCAGTGAAAGCCAACCGATGAACATCGCCATCGCCATCGCCCAAGCGCTCGTCGCAGGGGTTCCTCGCATCATCGAGCTTGTGCGCGCGGGGCGAGACCCCGGGGGTATCAAGCTCGACGAAGTGATCTCCACCGACGCACTCGACAAGCTCCGCTCCGCCAAGACACGGGCGGACGACTTCCTCGCCAACGGGTAACCGGACCATGAGCGCCCGTTTCATTGTCCTCGAAGGCATCGACGGCAGCGGCACGACCACGCAAGCCCAGCTTCTCGGAGAAGAGCTCGCGCGCCGCAAGCACGACGTGCTCTCCACCCGTGAGCCTCACGACCCGTTCCTGAACCGAAGGATCAGGGAGTGGCTCAAAGGCGACGAAGTCCCGCACCGCGCCTTGCTGCTGGCGTTCGCACTCGACCGGGAGATTCACCTGCTCGACTACATCAAACCGGCCTTGGCCAACGGGCGCACCGTGATCAGCGACCGCTACGCTCTGAGCACCGCGGCCTACCAAGCAGAGCACAACCCGAAGGAGTTGCTCGACGCGGTGCTGTTCAAGCCGTTGGCTCCCGACCTGTATGTGTTCCTCGACATCGACCCCGCGGAGGCAGCAGCTCGCGTGGCGTCGCGCTCGAGCACGCCCGACTACTACGAGAAGAGCTTGGCGTTCCAGACCAAGGTGCAAGCCAACTATCGTCGGTGGCTTCGCAACACGGGGCTCGCTCCGGTGAGCCGCACCATTCAAGTCACCGGGCTGTCGATCTTGGAAACGCACGCGGCCGTGCTTGCGGCCGTCGAGGACGCGCTTGGCGTCTGACCGCATCATCGCGCTCGACCTCGCTACACGGTGCGGCTTCGCGGTTCTCTACGGGAGACGTCGCGTTGAGTCCGGCCGGTGGACGTTGCGTTCGGGTACGAAGGCCCACCGTGGAGAACGGTGGCTGAAGTTCGAGTCCATGCTCATCGACCTCATTGAAGAACACTCGCCGACCGTGATCGCCTACGAACGCATCCGCCGGCACGTCGGTACGTCGGCGGCCCACGTCTACGGTGGGTTGCTCGCGTCGGTTGAGCGGTTGGACTACCAGACCCGCGCGAAAGGTATCGAGTGGGTGCCGATGGAGGTCAGCACGTGGAAGAAGACCACGGTTGGACACGGTGGCGCCGTGAAGTCTGACGTTCAGGCTTACGTGCGGCGGCGGTTCCGCTACACCGCGAAGACCGAAGACGAGGCCGACGCACTCGCCATCGCGGAAGCCGCTCGGCTGCTGCGCAAGGAGGACACGTGAAGGTCTACATTTGCCCCACCGACGCGAACACGCTGGCGGCCGTCACGATCGAGCCCGACCAGATCTTGATCACGTTGGCGCACGAAGGCATCCCGCAGATGGACGCTGTGTTCATGCTGCGCGACCGCGTGCAGGCGCAGCCGTTTGGCCCGCATAAGGTGCTGTGGGTCGACGATCCGCAAGCACACCCAGACCTCGCGGCGGCACTGGACCGCCTGAGTGAACCCCCTGACGACGCCGAGCAAGACCACGGCGTCGAACTGTGCACCTCGTGCGCGCACCAGATCGTCTGTGGCGCGGCAAACGAAGCACGACGCCTGGGCGCAGAGATCACACGCTGCCCCGAACACGTGGCGATGCCACAAGAGGAGAACCCATGAGCAAGCCGAAGAAGATCCCCGAGTTCAACTACCTGCTTCCCCCCGAAGAATGTGAGCGCGTCTACGAGGTGCTCGGAGGCCACCCGAACCTCGATCCGTGCGGGCACCCGGACCAGTTCCTTCAAGCCGACCGTGTGCTGTACGGCATGGGCGACGAGGACGACGGGCTCATCCTGCCGTGGCACGCCGACGCGGCGACGGTGCTGATGAATGCGACACACGGAGAACGCGAGCCCGACTGGGAAGGTCTTGAGCAAGACAATCCGGGGTGGGTGCGGCCCGACTGGAACTGGCACGCCTTCTCGAAGTGGGTGACGAAGGCCAGCGTCGAAGCGCAACACGGCGCCACGGTGCTCGCGTTCATGCCGGCCGCTACCGACCGCCGGTGGTTTCACCAGTACGTCGTCGAAGCCAACTCGATCGCGCTGCTGTCTCAGCGCGTGAAGTGCTACGTGCCGGCTGTCGGCACCACGCCGAAGCAAGGCCCGCAACCGATGAACTCGCACATGATGGTCCTGTGGACCACGCGCAAAGACGTGAGCGAGCGGTTCTTCGAGGTGTACAAGGGCCGAGGCATGATCGTGGAGCCGAGGCCGCTGTGAGGCGCGTCGGTTACTGGCTCGTGTGGGCGTGCGTCACCGCGGTCGTGGTGGTGTGCGGCGCTGGAGCTGCGGCGCTCGCCTTGCAAGGCCAACTCACCGGGCTCGTCGGCGTGCTGGCGGTGGCCGCGGTGCTCGTGGTACTGGCGCAGGTCGCCGCCCTCGGCGCGGACGAGTGACGCACGCACCGCGCGGGTATACGCGCGCAGTGCGCGGGAAAGGCCCATCCACGGGCCTTTCCCGCGGGGTCTGCCCGGGGCACCCCTCCCACGGCCCCGCATTTGCCCCTGTGCGGCGTCCTGGGCTTCCGGGGCGGGGGTGAACGCGGGGCAGACCCGCGGGCGCACACAGGGCACGTGAGGGGCCCGCGCGTTACACGCGGTTCTCGTCCTCGGGCACGGGCGCCGGCACCCCTGCGTCGGGGTCCGTGGTGTCCGCGTCCGGCCCCCACCCGCCGATGCCGTCGAGTAGCGCGTTGAGATCCCCGATGTCGACGAGTTGCCCGTGCCCTTTGTGGCTGATGCCGCGCGGCATGGCGAGCGCCTTACCGTGGTCCGAGACCGAGATGCCGCCGATCAAGGTGAGAGCGAGAGCGTTGACGGCGTACAGCAGCGTCTCGAGCTTGTCGGGGTCGAGCTCGACGCCGAACACAAGCGCCACGTCCACCGCGACGGTGAGCATGGCGATCAGGAAACGCTTGGAGGCCAGGAGGGTCTTGATGCTATCCAGCATGACGCGGGCAGCTTACTCGACAACGGTGTCACCGAGTAGCTTGTCGGCGGAGCGGGTCAACGACGTGATGATCGAGACGAGCACACCCGCTTGCGTGGGGAACTCGTCCGTGATGTCGACCGCAACCTGCAGCAGCGCGCGCTTCGTGTGCGCAACTGCCCGCAGGTGATCAAGAATCCGATCGTCGAGGTTGTCGAGGTCCATGTTCGCCGAGCTCCGCCGAAGTACGCGCAGCAAGTGACGCAACCGAACGACACTCGCGAACAACATCGTAGGCCCGTTGACCAAAACACGCTACCACCCGGTCGGAGTGCGCGAGTTCCAACGCTGCGAGGGTGTCGAGCTTCTGTGCGAGAGACACTGCGGGAGAGCACTGCTCGCAAAGGGTTGCGAACTCGGTCATGTCGGGGGTGGCGATGGACATTGTTTGGATCTCCTACAGGTCGCCGATCGGGTCGGCGGGGTCGTACTCGGTGGTCACGCGCTTGGCTTTGATCGCGCGCGCCTTTTCTCGGCCCGCCTTCACGGACGCGGGGACGTCCATGTTGCGAGTGCGCGGGTGCGCGGTCTCAATCTTGCCCACGATGAAGTCGGCAGATTCTGAGATCTGAACCTGCTGGTCGAGCAGCACTTCAACAACGCGCTCGATCTTCTTGTCGTTGTTCTTGATGTGCCGGTCCAACTCGTTGACGCGACGGTCGACCTTGGCGCCCACGGCTTCAACTTGCGCCGACTGTTCGATCGCTGAGGGGTCGGTGGGTCGCGTTGCCTGCACATAGGCGAGCAAACCGCCGGAGATTGCCGCGATGAGTCCCGACGGCCCAAGTACGAAGCGAACCAAAAACTTGCGACGTGCCTCCGCGCGTTGGTCAGCCGCCGCCTGCATTTCCAGCATGGTCTTGAGCAATGCCTCGGTGTTCTCCGCCTTGGCTTTGCGCTCGCGCTCGCGCTGCTCCTCAATCTCTTTCAACTGCCGCAGTTCGGCGTTGAAGGAGTTGGTGAGCGTCGAGACGAGTTCTTGGTCGATCGGCATGGCGTCACTGGTTCGAGTTGAACACTTCGAGTTCCCACTGGACCGCAATGTTGCGGGTCTGTCCGGCGTTGGCGGCGAACGACACGGCGAGCTCCAACCGACCCGACAGTGCAGGGGCGTTGAGTTGCACGAGCGACAGGTTCGTAGCACCGGACGCAGTCTCGAGCGCGGCACTGATGGCCTCGTCGAACACGACGGTCTGGTTCACGCCTGCAGACAAGTAGAACGCCGCGCTGAAGTCATGCGACGTTGCCGCCGTCGGGTTGCTGTTGTCGTCCCAGATGTGAACGCGCCCAGTGATTCGCCCAGTGAGGGTCTCGATGGGCGCGGTGGTCCCATCGAACAGGTCGACGGTGTAGATGGTGGGCGACGCCGTGAGGGAGTGCTGTTCGGTGACCCCGTATTTGCGGATGGGGCTGGGCTGCCCGCCGCGGACGAAGACCCAAGCAACGCCGCCGGCCGCATCTCGGGGGATCAACCGCCACGCCACGTCGCGGAAGTTCACGGAGCTCTCGACGCGCGCGCCTCCGGTAAACGTGTTGAGTGCGGCCCACGAGTTCGCGTTTGCGAGTGAGCCCTTCGCCGCGTCGACGGCAGCGAGCTGCTGCTGGACGGTCCCAGCCGACGTGAGGTCGGGCCCTGCAGTCGCCGAGGCGCCTACGAGGGAAGCCCCGGTGACGGCGGCCTGCTGCGAGAGGTCGTCGACCACCGCCTCGAAGGCGAGTTGCACCGTGGGGGAGGTCGCCAGCGCAGACCAGTCAGCCGGAATGGCCGACGGGTCGAACGTGATGGCGGTGGCTGGGTGCGCGTTGCCGGCGGTGGCGATGTGCAGCTCGAGCGCGTCGGTGAAGGCCGCAGCGTACTCGGTGATCGTTCCGGCCTTGATCGAGAAGAAGCCGTTGTACTCGAAGACGGTCTCTCGGCGGGTGTCCATGTCGATGACACCGCCCGAGCCGCCGGGGTCGGGCTTGTCGACAACGGAGGTAGAACCGAAGCGCACGAGCACGTCGGCGAGCAGCAGCGCGTCGGGGCGCAGTGCGGGGCGGGTAGGGCCACCCGCCCCCACGGCAGGAACGAGCGGCCAATCGAACACGCCGAGCACGGAACCGCCGGCCGCGAAGATGCTGGCACCAGGGCCGGTGGAGGCTGAGGTGACGGCTACCGCGCCGCCGCTGTCCGCTGCGGTGACTCCAACGACCTGCGCTGTGATGACCGCGGCCACTTCGGCAGCGGTGGCCGCGGCGATGTTGGAAAAGTCACCGGAGTTGAAGGTGACGGTCTGCGGGGCCTGCCCGTCGACCGAGATCTCCAAGGTCGCGCCGTTGGTAAGCGCGAACGGCTCCGAGTTGCCGGAGGTGTACACCGCGGCGGTGCCGGCGGTGTTTTCGGCTCCTTGGTCGAGGATGAACTGGAAGGACTCCGCCCGAAGGTACTGCAACGGGACACCGTTGCCGTCCACACGCGGGTCGCTGAGCACACGATCGAACGCGATGAAGATGGAGAGCCACTTCTCGTTGCCGGGGTTCGCCACGGCAGTCGGGACACCGTTGCTGTCCTGTGTGATGTCGAGCACTTGGTCGACCGGCACGAAGCACCGGCGCCCGGTCTGGTCGTAGGCGACCCCGTCGAGCACCTGGACGGTCATGTTCGGGGTGGGGGCGGCCTCCACCACGTCCAGCCCGCGCACGATGCCCACGTAGTCGTTGTCCGCCTGAATGCGTCGGTCGGCGTCCTCCGCGAAGTTGAAGGCGCCATCCATGTCGGCTTGCGTGACAAGCTGCTCGAAGTAGAAATCAAATCGGTTGATGGTATCCCTAGCCTTTCTACGCGAGGATCGTCGCGGGCGGTGAGGTAGCCCCCAGTAGGGACACGTTGAGAATCCAGTAGTCGCTCGGCGTGATCATGTTCCCAGGCTCCAACACGCCAAGGATGTGCTCGTGCGCGGCTTTCATGTAGTCCGCGATGCACAGGATACGCGACCGCTGGTCGTCAGTCAGCACGACCGGAGACACCACGAAGAACGAGTACCAGAGCGGCGAACCGACTCCCGGTGCAAGCGTGGTGTTGATGCCAAGCAAGGACACGTTGAGCTGCCAGAACTGCCGCGCGTTGATCACGTCCAGCGTGACCTCGATGCCCGTGAAGAACCGGATGGCGTTGATGACCCCCTGTGGCGTACCCTTCTGCTTGTAGATGCTGATCAGGATTCGCGCCAGGCGGCGCTTCTCGATCACGGTAAGATCAGAGATGCACTGAGCAAACGGGTTGCCGAGGTCTTGTAGGATGGCGTCGAGGAACGCCTCCGGCGCGAGGTCGATGTCGATGATGTCCGTCCACGAGTCGACAGAGCACAGCAGCAGATCGACGACCTCCTGCAGCACGGAGAGGAACCGCCGCAGGTCGCCGCTGCCGGGCGACGTCTCGCACCCGCCTTCGGTCGCAGTGCGGTCTTCCGCCACGTTGAAGTCGGGCATGAAGTCCAAAAGCTCGAAGCGCCGCCCGTCTGGCCGCGGCGGCTGGAAGCCCACGAACCGGATGCGGCGCCCTTGCGGGTCGAGCACGTTGCCGGCGTCGTCGACCACCCGCCGGGCGATCACTGCGTAGTCGCCACTGAACGTGGCCTCGGTGTCGAAGTGCAAGTCCACCGCGCTCGAGGACTGCGACACGGTTGTGACGGCCACCACGCTGAGGGACGCGGTGGGTTGAGACACCCGGGTGATCGCGTAGTTGTCGGGGTTGAGCGCTCCCTTGTCCGAGTCGTCGAGCAGAACGCCGTCGGTGAAGAACACCCGCAACGTTCGCTTGCCGGTCATCACCGCGCGCTGTAGCGCCGGAGGAATGGTGTCCGCCGAGATGAAGGCCCACGTCTCGGACAGGGGGGAGAGCCCACCGTTGAGCTCCGAGGTGACCGCCACCTCGACAAGTTGCTCGCTGCTGTACGGCAGCAAAGTAGCCGGAACGTTGAGCACGAACACGGTGTCGGCGCTGGTCGGACCAACACCAGCGGTCGCTGTACCAGACCACGGGGCCACGAAAGCCCCCCCGGTGTACGCCACCGCCCCGTCGACCGTGACGGTCGTGTTCGCCAAGTCGACACCGGCACCGTTGAGGTCGGCCAAGGTGAACGAGATGGTCGGCAGTGCGTTCGGGACGTTGCGCTGTTGCGGTGCAGGCGACCGGCTTTCCAAGTACAGATCGGCGGGCACCACCTCGGGGGCAATGAGCCGGTCGATGTACACCGACGGCAACACGACCTGCACGTCGTCGGTGGCGCTGCCAGCGTTGTCCGGGTCTTGCAGGAGCGTGAGCGACCAGTTGACCGCTACGGACCCGGCAAGCCCCGCAACGTTCGGGGCGATGTCCGACAGGTCGAACGAGACCGGGAACGCCAACGCACCGACGCGCGACTCGGAGAAGTCCACGTTGACGGTGTGCGCGTCGACCTCCAACGCCACGCGCCACATGTAGCCGACAGGCGGCGCGGCGTTGAGCCGCACCTCGCCGCGCACCTCCAACCGCTTCGCGTCGTTGACGAGCCCGGTGGTGCCGACCTCCACGGTGTCACCCACACGCAGCACTGCCGTCTCGTCCGTGGCGTCAGAGCCAAGGACGAGCGAAGCCGGCCCGCGTCCGCCAGGCGGCGGCGTGCGGGTCTCCGACCGGCGCCAGAGCTGCCGGTAGGACTTGCTGCGTGTGAGTGCACCGAAAGGCATGTCAGTAGGCGACCTGCTGGAAAAGCGCGAACAACACCACGAGCCCCACGGAGACGTAGAGCAGAATAGCGGCGGGTGACCGCAGAATGTACCGCGGAGGGGTCACGGGAGCTGGCGGGCGATGGTGATCTGGTCGAAGGCAGCGCGGCGTGAGACGTCGCTAGCGAACATGCCGAAGCCCGCACGGCCGCCGGTGAGGGGCGGCGACCCGGCGTTGATGCCGAGGGCGTCGTCGATGAAGTCGTCCATACCCGGCACGGGCTGCCACACGGGGGCGGTCACCGGATTGATTTGCAGGTTGTTTTGAAACACCCGCAGAATCACGTCTCCAGTCCCTTGCACGATGGCGTCGAGCCGCAAGTGAACCCAGGTGTCGGCCGGGATGGACTCGGAACCGCGGCGCAAGATCCCGCTCTCACCCACGAGCCCCGCAGGGAGACCCTGCGCAAGAGAGCCGCGTCGGAGCGTGATGAAGGAGGGGTCGTCGTCCTGCAGCCCGAGCATGTAACCAACACCTGCCGCGTCGTTGGCCTGCTCCAGCAGGAACAGGAACGGCGCGAAGCCGGTGTTACCCCCGGAAGGCAACCGCTTGAGCGCGCCGGTGATGCGCCCGCCAGTGTTGCTTGGGAACGGGTCGAAGTTTGCCGCTCCGGTGTACTTGAGCGCACGTGCCCCGGAGAAGCCGGTCGTGCGGCTGTTGAAGCCGTAGACGAAACTGCCTCCACCGTTCGGAGGGGTAACGCCGGAGGTGACACCACTGCGGAGCGATGCGTTGTCGATGCTGTTGGGAAGGGTCGCCCAGTCTGTGCTTGCCACTTGGAACTCCTAGTCGAAGTCGGGGTTGAGGTCTTGGCCCACCCACTCCTCAGCGAGAAGCGGGTAGTCCCGTGCGGTCACGGTGTCTACCGTGCCGCCGGACGGAGGGGCCACTACGATGAAAAGGTCGGCGTCGGGGTCAGTCGGCCAAAGCGAGAGAATAGAACCTACGACCGAAGAACCGACTCCCGTACTCCCGGTGTTGATTGCCGTCCGCAGCTGCAAGGCAATGTCTGCGGCGGAGTCACCCCCGGTTGCCGTGTATGTGTGCGAGATGCCATTGATCGTGATGCGCCACAACCCTGCCGCCGCGGTGATCGGCTGCACCACGTAGAACGCTGGCGATACGTCCTCGAAGTCCTCCGCGTTCTTTGTGCCGTTGGCGAAGGAAGTGTCCGCCGAAAACGAGGAAGACGGTGGCCCGCCTTGCCCCCACGAAGACTCGAAGGTCTCAGGGGCCACAGGCAGCAACGCTGGCGGTGGGAAAGCGAAGTAGGTCGGGCTGCCCCAGCCGGTCTCGAACGGCTCGAAGGCTTCGTTGAAAGCGCCAAACGACGCTGCCTCCGCCAAGAACGAAAGCAGCAGACCCGTTGAGCTCCAGCCTGTGAATGTCTCGAACGGTGCCGGCAGGGTTGCCGCGTCGAAGATGGCGTCGCTGAACGAGTCGGATACCATTGCGGTGACCCACCCGTCGCCGTCGAAGATCTCTTCGGGTCGCCCGTTCTCGTCGGCCCACTCGGCCCACTCGTTCACGCTGTCTGTGTCGGTGAGAACGTTCCAGCCGTTCGGGGCGCCGCCTTCGTAGGTCTCCCCGTTCACCGCTCCTGCGGGGAAGGCAAGTTCCGCGTTTGCACCGCCCGCCAACACCTCCAAAGAGATGTCTTCGCCGGTGAGCAACGAGGTGAGCCGCACGAAGCCACCGTCGTCGGCGGCCCCCAGGTCGTCCACGCGGGCCTCCAGCAAGGCCGCGACCTCAGCCGCGGTAGCCGCCCCGATGTCGCCGAAGTCGGAGGCGAGCAGCACAACGTCCTCCTGCACGCCTGCGAACTGCAGGGAGAGTATCTGCCCGTCCGTGAACGCGAACGGCTCCGCCGCGGCGGACACAAGCGTGGGACCAGTACCGGGCGGGTTCTCGAAGGACAGGTTTGGGAAGGTGGCTGCGACCATTTGCTCCTCACAGCGGCAGCACCACGCTGCCGGTGTCTCCGTCCGTGATGGTCACCGAGCCCAGAAGCGGGAACTCGAAGAACTGAAGCGGCAGGTCGCCATGCACCATGTTGAGGAGGAAGTCGAGGTCGCGGTCGCCCACCTTGCGAACACCAGCCACGCGCTCGAGCAAGCAGAACAGGTCCGACATCGGGAGGGTGTTGTCGGAGCCGTACTGCAACCCAAACTTGACACGCTCGTTCGGCGTTCCGTCTGGGTTTGTCACGCGGAAGTATTCAGCGAAGGCGTCTTCCACCGCGGTCACGGTCGCGCGCTTGCTCGCTCCCGAGTCAAAGTACACGGTCGCGGCGATGTCGACCGTCACGTACTGAGCATCGACAACGAAGAACTGAAACGTGATCGTCTTAGGGCGGGCGACCGTGAGCTCGGTAGACACCGCGTCCTTGAGGGCCTGCGGGGCAACGCCTCCACCGTCCGGCACGATGTACAAGAAGCCACGGTTCTCCGGGATGCCGACCACTTGGTCGCTCGTGACCATGAGCGCACGAGCAACCCCTGGCACGTTCACAGCGCCAATCTCGTAGTCGTCGAGAGACACCGTGCGGTCGGTGAGCTTCGTGCTTGCTGGCGCCTTTTGCTTGATGGACTGGATGCTCTCCCGGTCCACTCCACCACGCGCGGCGTTCGGGTTGGTCACCGTCGCGTTGACGCGGTTGCCGTTGGCGTCCGTCACCGTGCCTACCAGGCGCGTGATGGTGAAGGCGTCGACGTTGCCGCCAGAGCCACCACCTGTGCGGTAGAACAAGCTGACCTGCCCTTGTGGGATCTCGCCGTTGACGCCGTTGCCGAAGCGGACCAGCGCCCGACCGTTTTCATTGACGAAGACGGTGTAGTGCCGGTCGTTGGCGGTGCTGTTCAGGAAGTTGTCGACCTGCGTGTAGGCCCCGTTCAGCGCCGACACGACGAGCGTGCCGTCAATGTACGGCGAGCCTTGCAGCACGAACTCCTGGTCGGGCAACGTGTTGCTCGCCTGGGTCTCGTCGTTGTCTTCGCTGTTCTCAACGGAGACGAACAGCTGCGGGGGGTCGAGCCCAGGCTGGAAGGTCACGTCGAAAAGCTGCTGGAACCGCACGCGCTGCGTCACTTCTGCGGTCTCGTACAGGCGCCCAGCCTCGAGCACGACGGGCACAAGTGGCACCGCATCGAGGGACACCAGAAGGTCAGCACGCGCGGGGGCGTTGCCCTCCGGCGTGTAGTTGAGCATCTTCGCCAAGGCGAGCACCGACTTGCGGAGCTGCGCGTCACTCAACCGGCTCTCCTGGGCTTGATTGTCTTGGTAGAACAGCAGCGTGTCGCCGACGAAGGCGAACAACTCGACGAGCAGGTTCCCGAAGTTGGCGACCTCGCGGTCGGTCCACTCGGGAAAGACCTGCGAGATCATGTCGAACAGGCGCGCCCGCAAAGACGCGAAGTCCTTGTCGGTGTAGTCGAGGTTCAGCGGTAGCAGTGCCATGGCCTCAACCTCCGATCGGGAGCTCGACGGTCTCGATGTTGTTCGTTACGAGCACTGAGCGCTCGTTCGTTCCAAGGATGTCGTACAGCACGCGGATGCGGAGCGCGCTAGCGTCGAAGTCCAGTTCGACCGAAGCGTCCTTCACCCGCACCCGGAAAAGCCAGGTGCGCAAGGCATCCACGACGTAGGTGCGCGCGAGCTCGACCAGCGTTTCGTCCATGTTGCGGTGCCGTAGGAGTTGCAACGTGGTCCCGAACTCCGGCCGCCACTGGAGCTCTCCGCGGGAAAGCCCCGAGGACGCCAAGGTGCCAAGCACCTGCCGCACATTGGAACGCACCAGCGAGATGTCATCTGCGTTGGCGAAGTCGCCCTTCCCGTCACGCTGCAGCGGCGCAAGCACACCCGCCCCGAACGCGATCGGAGCAGTGATGTTCGCGGTACCGCTGATGAGCTTCGTCGCTGCCCC
>Ga0209986_10002572_pt1 | contig 16495 bp, 16 predicted proteins | sample BlataG_FD_183168 | JGI IMG/M metagenome (GOLD analysis project Ga0209986, IMG submission 183168) | Deep subsurface microbial communities from Black Sea to uncover new lineages of life (NeLLi) - Black_00105 metaG (SPAdes) (version 2) | ecosystem: Environmental > Aquatic > Marine > Oceanic >...
CTACAACCGCGGAGCATCTATCAAAAGGGGAGATTTCTAACGGGGCGGAGGTGGCAGAATGACTGAGCCGATGAACCAATCCGTCAGTTCAGGCAGACAAACTGCCGGGTCGAGCCTTCGCGGACTGCTCAGTCAGACCAGTGTCAAGCTGGTGCTGGCCTTGATAGGGATTTTTTTCTTTTTTGTGGTTGCGGTCGGTGTACAGGAAGCGGTCAAGACCCACGACTGGTGGGAGGGTTACGACGCCTCGCTGCGTTTCTTGGGGCGCCCGAACATCGAGATGATAGCCCGCCACACCACGATTGTGGGAATGGCGGCGCTGGGTATGACGCTGGTGATTATCTCGGGCGGTATCGACCTGTCGGTCGGCTCGATTGTGGCGCTAAGCAGCGTGGCCATAGCGTGGCTGCTGCAATATGCCGGCGCCGGGCCGTTGACGGCGGCATTAGGGGGCGTGGCGGCGGCGGCATTTTTCGGATTGGTCAGCGGACTGCTGATAACGTGGCTGCGGGTGGTGCCATTTATTGTTACCCTGGGTATGATGTTAGTGGTTCGGGGGGCGGCCAAAGGCATCGGACGCGAGCAGAAAATCGATGTCGATATCGCGCGGGCGAAATGGCTGCCGGAGCTGCTGCGCTCGGTGGTGGGGACAGAGCACAACTGGACGCTGGCGCCTGCCGGCGTGTGGGTCTGGTTGATTCTGGCGGTGGCTATGGCGGCCGTGCTGCGCTACACGCGTCTGGGTCGACATATATTTGCCATCGGTTCCAACGAGCAGACCGCCCATCTTTGCGGCGTCGCCGTCGAGCGCGTCAAGGTCATAGTTTACATGCTCTGCGGCGCTTTTGCCGGGCTGGCGGGACTGATGCAGTTCTCGTATTTGACGGTGGGTGACCCTACGGGGGCGGTCGGGCTGGAATTGAATGTAATCGCGGCGGTGGTTATCGGCGGCGGCAGCCTGGCCGGCGGGGAAGGCTCCATCCTCGGTACACTTATGGGGGCGCTGATTATGACGGTCATCGCTACGGGCTGCGCGCAGATGTGGCTGCCGAACTGGGTGCAGGAGATTATCACCGGCGCGATTATCGTCGTGGCGGTAGGGCTGGACCGCCTGCGGCACCGGCACGCTCGATAAATTCTGGCAATTATGTCAAAATTACATTATCATAGAAATTGATTATTACACCACGAATTCACAACTATAAATTAAAATTGGTGAAATCCGGGAAATTAGTAGAAGTTTTTAGAAACAGGGTCGGCAAATGAAATCTATGAATCTGTGGACAACCGATGTCGCAGATATTGAACTGCTGCGGCAATGCAAAAGAGCCATCACAAAAGTTGCTGCCAATGCAGACGTGATTCTATACGGGTCGCGAGCCAGAGGCGACGCCGATAAGTACGCCGACTACGATATTCTGGTAATAGTAAACGGGCCGGTAGATATGGCCCTCAAGGAGAAGATACTTGCGAATATATACCCATTAGAGCTCCAGAGCGGCGAGATGCTTACATTGATTGTCTATGGCAGGCAGCAGTGGGATTCGGCCCTCTATAGAGCTATGCCACTACACAAAAATGTGGAGCGAGAGGGGGTGCTGCTATGACCGATGAGGAACGTTCCGTGATTGCGTATCGTATGGAGCGCGCCCACGAAGCCATAGACGAGGCCAAATTATTATTTGATGCCGGCCACACCAACTCGTATGTAAACCGTCTTTACTATGCCTGCTTCTATGCAGTTTCGGCCTTATTGCTGTTCAAAAATATATCCACTAACAAACATGGATATCTTCGCTCGCTGCTGCACAGGGAGTTTGTCAAGACAGGCGTAATCCCGAAAGAAATGGGAAAACATTTCGACTTACTATTCAGCAGCCGCCAGGAGGGTGACTACGCAGATTTGGTCGTATTCAAAGCCGACGAGGTAGCCGGCTGGCTGGTTCAAACGCAAACATTTGTTTCGCACATCGAAACCCTCATCTCAAATCTGCTCGAAGAGACAAAAGAATAGAATAAGGGGGCTTTGTAACCCCAAAATTTTTCAGATTTTTCTTGACAAGATTGGGTGAAGTTGGTTTAATATTAGTATTATGAGGCAAATTGACCGCAAAATCGAAGATCCGCCAAGGCGGAATACCGGTAGCTGGTGGTGGCCTGCGGGATAAAATCCGGCAGGTGAGCGGTGATTTGCTGTAAACAAATTTGTTCGATTTGCGGAGAACGCAGCCTGTTGGAAAAGCAGGCTGCTTTTTTTATTGTATTTTAAGTGATTTGCGAATAAAAACTACAGTAAAAGGTTCAAACTATGGATGATTACAGACAAATAATACTCGATGCCAGGCCGGGACAAATCGTGCCTATCGTCAAAGAAATCGATATGGACGAGCCGGTGGATTTTTTTGCCAAGCTCAGTAACTACGGCCGGGCTGAAAACTGTGCCCTATTAGAGGCAAGCGACTATTTAGCGGAAAATGCGTTGAGCTTCGGCACAGCAAGGTCGGCACTTTACCTTACCGGCACCGGCGTTGATTTTACTATCAAAGCCCTGAGTAATACCGGCAAACGCATATTAGATTACCTGTCCACTAAGAAAAAGCGGTTCGCTTTTTGCGAATCGGTCGAATTCGGCCCGGAGGCGATTACCGGCCGAATTAAACAAATCCAAAAAACAGTAGATGAGCAAACGCGGCTGCAAAGCACAAATCAAATGGATGTATTGCGGGCCGTTGCGTTTGCCTTTAGCTTAGCAAGTCCGTCACTAATTGGGCCGCACACGGGCTCAATTAGTGCCGGATTCCGCGTAACCTGCGGATTGCTCGGAGCCATAAGCTACGATTTTATAGACCAGTTCGAAAAACTTCCTCAAAGTTCAACCGACCTGCTCGGCAATCCCGATTATGAGCTTTACTTTGCTGACAACATCTTTCTATGCGACCACGAAGCAGGCCGCGGTTATACAATTGTCAATTGTGTCGTAACCAACGGCGACCGTGACGCCATAATCGCCGAGGCACAAGAGTGCCTCGATTACTATTTCAATGTCGCAAAACTCGATATGCCGAAGGGGGAAAAATATACGGGGTCGCTACCGGCTGCTTCAAGTGATACTAACAAGGACGAATACGAAAGGATGGTCAGCAGCGCCAAGCAGCACATTATCGACGGTGATATTCTTCAAGTGGTCCTGAGCAGGACAATAATGGAGCCCTGTCCGGATGAGCCGCTGGATGTTTACAAGCGGCTTAGAGAATTGAATCCTTCGCCATATATGTTTTATCTCAATACACCCAATACGATACTGATGGGCTCCAGTCCGGAACTGAATTTACGTGTCTCCGTAAGTCCACTCGGGGACGCCTTACGGCGGAGTCCCAAGGACAGCGGGACCGAGACCATGGGCCCAGGGACTCGCAATGTAGAGATAAGGCCGATAGCCGGTACAAAGCCCAGAGGCCGAGTCGGCAAAACAATCGATATTGATACTGATTTTAGATATGAGGCCGAGCTGAAGCTCGACCGCAAGGAGTTGGCCGAGCATATAATGTTAGTTGATTTGGCCAGAAACGACATTGCACGGGTGGCCGAGCCGGGCAGCAGAATCGTTACCGAATTGCTGACAGTCGAAAAATACGCTTCGGTGCAGCATCTGGTAAGTAATGTTAAAGGCACGCTCGCGGCTGAGCTTGACGCATTGAGCGCATATCTTGCCACGATGAATATGGGGACACTTACGGGGGCTCCGAAGATTGAAGCAATGAAACTGATACGTCTGTTCGAAAAAAACAAACGCGGCTACTACGGCGGAGCGGTTATGTATCTGACCGTGGACGGCCAGTTCGACAGTTGTATCACCATAAGAAGCATGCAGGTCAAAGACCATACGGCCTATGTTCGAGTTGGCGCAGGTATCGTGCACGACAGTGTCCCGAAGACCGAATTTGAAGAAACGGAACACAAGGCAAACTCCTGTCTGCGTGCGATTCGTGGAAAGTAAAAGAGTAAAACAGTAACCACGAAGACACGAAGGCACGAAGAAGTTAAAAAATAAAAAAATAAATATAGATAAAACTTGGTGTTTTGGTGCTTTCGTGGCAAAAAGTAAAAAGGGCAAAATCTTATGGAAGAAAAAGCCAAAAAAGTTTTGTTCATCGATAACTTCGATTCGTTCACATACAACCTGGTCGATGACTTCTGCAAGCGCGGCTGCCAGGCCCGGGTTTACCGGGCCGACACCGAGCTCGAGGAGCTTAAAGTGCTGGCCGACGAATTTGGCCCCGACCTGCTCGTGATTTCGCCGGGCCCGGGCACGCCGGACACAGCCGGTGTCTCGCTCTCAGCAGTAGATTATTTCAAAGACAAACTGCCAATACTCGGCGTATGCCTGGGTCACCAGGTAATTGTGCAGTATTTCGGCGGGAAAATCGGCCATGCGCCGGAACCGATGCACGGCAAGCCCTCAAGAGTAACACACGACGAAAGGGGCGTATTTGCCGGCGTCGAAAATCCGCTCCAGGCAGGACGCTATCACAGTCTTTGCGTGCTGGAGCTGCCGGATTGCCTGGAAAAAACTGCTGAGTTCGAGGGGATTATTATGGGCGCCCGCCATAAAGAGCTTCCGATATTCGGCGTGCAGTTCCATCCGGAAAGCATTTTGACTCCTGCGGGGGGAAAAATAATCGAAAACATTTTATCAATCGCAAAGGAAAAAACAAGAAGAAAATGAACCACAGAGACCACAGAGGACGCAGAGAAATTAGAAAGTGACATGCAGATGTCATTGCGAGCCCGAACAAAGTGAGGGCGTGGCAATCTTATCCGTTACATTTTAGATTGCTTCGCTGCGCTCGCAATGACATGAAGAGGGGCCGACAATGGCAACAATAATCGAATATATTGAGCCGTTACTGCGGGGTGAGAGCTTGAGCTTTGAACGGGCGACCCGGCTGCTGGACACTATTTTCGAAGGACAGGTCAGCGATGTCCAGATTGCGGCGCTTCTTACAGCGATGCGGGCCAAAGGAGCAACGGCACCGGAACTGGCAGGGCTTGCCAGATCGCTGCGAAACCACGCTGTTGCCGTAAAGGTTGATATCGATAACTTGGTTGACACCTGCGGCACGGGCGGGGCAGTAATAAAAACCCTTAACATTTCAACCGCATCTGCGATAGTGGCGGCCGGCGCAGGGGTTTATGTCGCCAAGCACGGCAATCGCGGGATAACCAGCAAATGCGGCTCGGCGGACGTGCTTGAGGAATTGGGTGTTAAGATAGATGCCTCTGCCGAGGTCGTGGCAGAGTGTATAAAACAGGCACATATCGGATTTATGTTCGCACCGATGTTCCATCCGGCGATGAAATATGTTCAGCCGATACGCAAGAGTCTCGGCTTTAGAACGGTCTTCAACATCCTCGGGCCTCTGGCCAATCCGGCCAATGCAGCGGCGCAGGTGTTGGGAGTGGCCGATGAAAGTTTGATGCAGATTGTTGCCGAGGCACTCAAGCTGCTGGGCACCCGGTACGCAATGGTGGTCCACGGTAATGGAATGGACGAGATAAGCACAGCAGGAATTACCAAAATAGCTGAACTAAAAGAAGGTCAAATTACAAATAAAGAACTGAACCCGGAAGATTTGGGCATCACGCCGGCCGGTATAGACGAGCTAAAAGTAACCGATGTCAAAACAAGCGCGAAGATTTTAAGGGACATACTAAGCGGCAAAGAAAGCGGGCCGCGCAAAGACATTGTTATTCTAAATGCCGCCGCTGCAATAATCGCCGGCAGTTTAGCCGATGATTTCGAGCCGGCAACAAGAAAGGCAAATGTCTCCGTGAACGATGGCAAGGCGTTTGCTTGTCTGGAAAAGTTAATCGAGGTCTCAAATAAAGCGTAAAACGTGACCCGGAAAGCGGGGCACGAGCTACGAGCGACGAATATGCTGATAGTGAAAGTTAAAATTTGTGGTATTACCAATTACGAAGACGCTGCGGCGGCGCTGGATATGGGGGCGGATTTGTTAGGCTTTAATTTTTATCCGAAGAGTCCGAGGTTTGTACCGCCGGAAAAGGCGCGGGAGATAATAAGCAAACTGCCTGGTTTTATAGACATCGCCGGCGTGTTTGTGAATGCTTCGCTCGAGCAAATCCGAGAAACGATAGACTTGTGCCAATTAAACTGGGTCCAGTTGCACGGCGATGAAGGCCCGCAGTTCTGCAGCTCGTTTCTTTCTCTTAACGTGAAAACTATGAAGGCGCTGCGGGTAAAAGACCGGAACGACATTCAACAAGCAGAGAATTTTTTTACAGATGCCATTTTGCTGGACGCCTTCCATCCTGAGAAATACGGCGGCACAGGGCTGACCTTCGACTGGAATATCGTCGGGCATATCGGCAAGCGCATTTTCTTGGCCGGCGGGATAAATCCCGATAACGCAACGGAGGCAATCGAACTGGGTGTTTACGGAATTGACGTCTGCAGCGGCATTGAAGCCGAGCCGGGCAAAAAAGACCATAAGAAAATGAGGAAACTATTTGAAAATATACAGCATTTGACAGCTTAGGGAAATCCGATATGAAATACAAAGGTAGATTCGGAGACTATGGCGGCTTCTATGTGCCGGAAGTCTTGATACCGGTGCTGGAAGAATTGGAGCGGGCGTTTTATCGCTTCTACGAGGATGAGCGGTTTGTGTCCGAGCTGGCGCAGCTTTCGAAGGATTATGCCGGCCGACCATCACCTCTTTATTACGCAAAAAGATTCAGCGAGCACGTCGGTTTTAAAGTGTACCTGAAACGCGAAGACCTTCTGCACGGCGGAGCGCACAAGGTCAACAACACACTCGGACAAGGGCTTTTAGCAAAGTATATGGGCAAGACCAAACTCATTGCCGAAACCGGCGCAGGCCAGCACGGTCTGGCTACGGCGATGATTGGGGCCTTGTTTGGTATGGAGACGAAAATCTTTATGGGCGTGACCGATATTGAGCGGCAGAGCGTCAATGTCCATAAGATGAAGCTGTGCGGCGCAGAAGTGGTTGACGTGGAAGGAGGGACAGGGACTCTCAAAGACGCCATCAACGATGCCCTTCGCTACTGGACGGCTAATGTTACCGATACGTTTTATCTTTTCGGCTCAACGTGCGGGCCGCATCCATATCCTACCATAGTAAAACATTTCCAAACCTGTATCGGCAAGGAGACAAGGCAGCAGTGTCTCGAAGAAATCGGCAGGCTGCCGGATATGATTGTCGCCTGTGTCGGCGGGGGCAGCAATGCAATAGGTATCTTTTCGGCCTTTTTGGATGACAAGGACGTCAAGCTAATCGGCGTCGAAGCGGGCGGCAGGAGTTTGGCCAGCGGCAAACACGCCGCTACACTGGTGGCCGGAAGGGTCGGCATCTTACACGGGGCAAAGGCATATCTGCTGCAGGACAAGGAAGGCCAGGTGTATGAGACCGAATCGGTAAGTGCCGGGCTGGATTACCCGGCTGTCGGGCCTGAACATTGTTTGTTAAAAGATACCGGCAGGGCCGAATACGTTGCTGCAGAAGACGCCGAGGTGCTTGATGCCTTCGGACTGCTGAGCAAAACCGAAGGGATACTGCCGGCCCTGGAAAGCGCACATGCCCTGGCGTTTCTTTGCAGCCAAAAAGGCAAGTTAGACGCGGACACAATTGCGGTGGTAAATCTTTCAGGCCGGGGTGACAAGGATGTTTCAATCGTGGAAAAACGCCGACCCCTTGAGAATTGATTCCGCCACACGGACGACGGATCCCGCCATAGGCGGATCTTCGACTTCGATATTGATTAATGATTACTGATTAGTCATTGCGAGCGAGGCACAGCCGAGCGTGGCAATCTCAAACCTAAGCGATGAGATTGCTTTCCGCCACAGGCGGGCTTCGCTCCCTCGCAATGACATTTTGCATTTTGCGATGTAATTTTGATATTTGCACTTTTTTCCAGAGATGTGACTTATGAAAACATATAAAGAAGTTTTTTCCGAACTTTCAGAACCCAAAAGGGCGGCATTGATACCATTTTTCGTAATCGGCGACCCGGATTTTGATACAAGTCTGGCGATTGTAAAAACAGCCATTGATGCGGGTGCGGATGTTCTGGAATTAGGCATACCGTTCTCCGACCCGATAGCGGATGGGCCGACAATCCAGAAGGCCGATATTCGCGCTTTGAACGCCGGGATGAATGTGCAAAAGGCACGGGAATTTATAGAGAAGGTCAAGGATTACAAGGACATTCCAATCGGACTGCTGATGTATTACAACCTGATTTACCAGTACGGAACGCAAAAATTTTTCAGCGATTTTCACCAAGCCGGCGTCAACAGCGTCTTGGTTGCCGATTTGAGTATCGATGATGCGGATGAAATTACCGGCCCTGCTACTTCGGCGGGCCTTGATACCGTTTTTATGGTAACGCCAAACACCAACCCGGAGAGAATGAAGCTCATTGCCTCCAAAACCACCGGCTTTATTTATACCGTTTCGCTTTTAGGCGTTACCGGCAGCAGAGAAAAGCTCTCCGATACGGTTGAAGAGATGGTCGGCAAATTGAAAAAGCTTACCAGTGTCCCTGTTTGCGTAGGTTTTGGAATCAGCAAACCCGAACATGCGGCAGCGGTCGCATCAGCAGGCGCCGACGGCGTGATAATCGGCTCCAAAATAGTGCAATTGATCGAGAAAAATTTGGACAACAGAGAAAAAATACTTGCCGAAATTTCAACCTTTTTAAGCGAAGTCAAAAGTGCAATTTCACCCTGCATCTATTAGGGAACCCCATTATGTTTTTCATTGTTCTAACCTCCCGGACTATTCGGTTCCTTTGCAACCACCGCATAAATTATACCATATTTTCGCCAAATCGCAGGAAAAACAAAAAATAGGCTCCTCTTCAAGAATTGTCAACTTCACCGCCACCCGGAGAATCTTTGAGCGATTCACAGTTTTCGCCCCTGATTACCTATGAAGAATAAATTCCCGTCTCAAACAATTTATACAGAATCACATTTGAGATCCCGCACCAATTGCCGGCGAGAGAAAGCGGCCTCTTCGTCAACCTTCTATTTTCCGCACGGTGGTTCAATTGGTGCGGGACGGACCTGTTTGCACCTGAAAAAATTACAGCACTATGCTCTGCGAAGCGCTACGCATAGCAGAGAAGTGATTTTGCCTGCACCCCCCTTCTTGCTTTCGCCTGCCCCCGCGTCTCCCGACGCGAGTCGGGGCGGCGGGCAAGAAAGCAGGGGGAGAACCGCAGGCACAGGTGAATCTTTAATCCCGCCCCTGCCGCAGGGGCGGGATTAATCGTTTATCAACCGATACGCCCTTATCAGCTCGGCCACGCTCCAGGCCTGAGCGATGCACCCTCTCGGCTTATGAGGGGTATCGCCATCGAATATTTCCGAGACACTCCCGATGCATCCATCTTCGGTCAGATGCTGCATCAGAGGCCGGATAAACTCAGCCGCTTTCCTTCTACTTTTTCGGCTGAATTCATTGACCTTCAAATATGCTTCTACGAACGGCCCTATCAGATACGGCCAAACCGTGCCCTGGTGATAAGCCTCATCTCTCTGTTGCTGCGTACCTGTATATGTCCCTTTGTAACGACTGTTCCGGACGTTCAACGTTCGCAGGCCATAGGGCGTCAGCAGTTCTTTTCGCACCACATTCACCACTGACTTTTGCTGCCGAAGCGACAACGGCGAAAACGGAAGTGAAACGGCAAATATCTGGTTCGGCCGAATGCTTGCATCAGCCGAACCATCGGGCAGAATGCTGTCGTTTAAGTAACCGCCCTTCTCATTGGATTTCCGCGAGGCGGGGTCCCTCCAGAATAATTCGCAGAAACCGGCCGCAACTTTATCTGCCATAGATTTGTAATGCTTTGCGCTTTCTGTATCCCGGCCGGCATAAAATTGGGCAAGACAGCAAAGACTATTGTACCACAAGGCGTTAATCTCGACCGCTTTTCCGTTCCGAGGCGTAAAAGCAACGCCGTCATATTTGGCATCCATCCAGGTCAGCTGCGTTTGGTCATTGCCTGCGGTTATAAGCCCATCGGCATCAGCGCAAATACCAAACCGCGTCCCATTGTAGTAAGATTCTATAATCCAGCGGATTGTCGGCAGAAGCTGCTGCGTGAAGGTTTTTGAATCACCCGTAGCATTTAAGTATTGAGAAGCTGCGTTGATAAACCAGAGAGAAGCATCGACACTGTTAAAGTAGGCGGTGTCACTGCGGTCATCGAAGCGATTCGGAATCATACCCTTATCCGCCGCATGGGCAAAGCTGGTCAAAACCGACTTTGCCTCGTCGAACCTGCCTGTTGAGAGCAGTAAACCCGGCAAGGCTACAAAAGTGTCTCTACCCCAGTCTGCAAACCATGGAAAGCCGGCTAAAATAGCGGTTCTGTGTGTGTGATCTGTTTGACGCTTTGCAATAAACTGGTCGGCAGCTAAACAAAGTATCTCGTATTGCGCATCCCGTATTGCGTATTGCGTTCCCGCTTTCGCGGAGACAGCCCTGCTTGTCGCCGGCAGGGGTCGCTTTTGACCCTTCGCTTTAGGTTTTACGCTTTCCGCTTTCCGTTTTACGCCTTCCTGGTGCCTGCGTAAATCTTTGCAAACCGCGTCAATATCGGCATTTATTAACTGCTCAGGCTTGCAGCCCACCCAGGACGGGCTCAAGTTTGCCCAGAAAACGATTTTGGCAGGTGTTTCTATCCGGCACTTAAAAAAGCCGGGCGTCCACAAATCTTCGGTAAAATCCTGGCCCCTTTGTTTATCATTACGATATACGAAACTAAACCACCATTGCTCATCCTTTTCGAAGTTCGCGGCCGGACAGCTTAAAAACAACCCACAACTGTCCGGTGTATCATGGTGAACCAGCAAACTATGCCCCAGCCAGGTCGAACATAACGGAGCGTAAGATTTCTGCAGCGTGTGGAAATCCCTCAAGCCAATAAATGGGCGCAAAACGAATTCCAGCGGCTCTTCAATACTCACAAAATCATACACCAGCGCAACCGTATCCGTATCGCGGAGAAGATATACGGATTTAGTCAGTTCGAGTTTGTCCAGCTCATAATCAAAATGCAGCCCGGTATCCCGACGGAATTGCACAAGATGCGTGAAACCTTCCGGTGCGAATTTGTCACTGAATTCAAAGGTTGAAAGGTTAAACACCTTTCCTTTAGATATCACCATCTCCAGGCATTTGGCCAGCGCCATTATCCTGTTGGCCGGCGGGTTAAGCGAGCCGATGAGCAGGCCGTGATACCCTCTGGTATTGCAGCCGACAATCGTTGATGATGCATAGCCGCCACGTTCATTAGTTAACAGCCATTCTTTGGTCAGTAAATTCTCAACATTTTTCTCACCGGTTAATATGGATACAATTGCCGCATCGTTAGCTCTTTGCAACGCCAACACAATTTTACTCCCAAAAAAGAAATGGCAGACAGGAAAAGAAAAACTACACGCTACACGCTACACGCCGCCCGGAACAGCGCCTGTGGAGATTATCCAGTACATTCATAAAGTTTATATAAGAGTCGTAAGGTGAGTCATAGGGATTAAAGTATTTGTGTACATCACCGTCGGCAAAGTATTTTGTGCACATATAATAAAAATGGTCTGATGCCTGCAGTTTTCGCCAGTCTGCGATGATTTTTTCGTCGCCGGTTTTCTTGATTCTCTTTTCGAGCCGATAAAGCTCATGGATGGCGTTGGATTGCATTGCGTTTCCGAGCCAGGCTGAGAGGTCCCTCTCGGTATCGGCCCAGCTTATCAGATGCGGCACGTCAACCGTGTCGACGGGCTCATAAGACCGAGCTATCTCGCCGGGGGTTTTGAAATCGTTGTCCGGATGCTTCAGAATCTTTTCCGGCAGATGCCGCATAAAATCGAATATGCCCGTATCCTTCCATTGGTGCTCGCCGAATGTCTCATAATCCAGAAACAGGTTGACTATGTTGCCGTTACCGTTAACGTCACTTATCCATCGGGCGAATTTGTCTGCTGTCAAAGGCCATTCCGCCCAATCACGGTTGGAAAATCTAAAGGCAATATCGTCGCTGAGGGAATAGTTTTTCAGCAGGAGCCTTAGCTTGCTGCAGCCTTCGGGGCGGTAGACAAAATTGGGATTTCGCAAGCCCAGGATGTGGTCCGCCCCCTCGGTCATTATTGCATCGAAGCTGCCCATTGACTCAATAAGGGCAGCCAAATCGTTATTGTATATCAGCTCCGTATTTCTAAATACCCGCGGCTTTTGACCAAAAAGATAGTCAATAGTTTCGATGTGTTTGTTCACCTGCTCTATAAATTCATCGCGCGAGTATAAGAAACTCAAACTGTGATAGTATGTCTCAGCCAGAAACTCCACGCAGCCGGTTTCCGCAAGGGCATCAAAAGTGCTCATAACTTCCGGCGAAAAGGAAAGAAGCTGCTCCAGCAGCACGCCGGTTATACTGTATGCTATCCTGAATCTACCCTCAAATCGCCGTATTATATCCAGAAGCAATCGATTGGCCGGGAGGTAGCATTTATTTGCCACCTTTCTGCAGACGGAGGCATTCTTATAATCGTCAAAATATTGGTCGTTTTTGTCAAATACCGTATAGTGCCTCAATCGCATGGGCTGATGCACTTGAAAATAGAAACATACCGAAGCCATATCGTATCTCGTATTGTGTATTACGCACGACGCATCACGCAGGACGCAGGACGGTCAAACCGCAACCAGTGCCTCTTCATAAATCTTCGCACACTTCCGCGCGCTGTCTTTCCATCGTAGTCTTCTCACCTCAAAACCGCCGTAATTTCGCAGCATTACCTCCAACGGCGGATGCTTCAGTACCGCTACAACCTTGTTGGCAATCTCGTTGACATCCCAGAAGTCCACTTTCAGGGCGTGCTTCAAAACTTCTGATACACCACTTTGCTTGCTTATTATGACGGGCACATCGTTTTCCAACGCCTCCAGAGGCGCAATCCCAAACGGTTCTGATACCGAAGGCATCACATATAAATCAGCCATTTTATATATCTTCCGGACGTCTTCGCCGCACAAAAAGCCGGTGAAGAGCACCTTGTGTCCGATGCCGAGTTCTGCCGCCATTTCAACCGTCCGGTGCATCATATCGCCGGCCCCGGCCATAACAAACTTGACATTATCCATCACCTCAAGGACTTTCTTGGCCGCCTGGAGGAAGTACTCCGGGCCTTTTTGCATAGTAATTCGGCCTAAGAACAAAACAATCTTCTCGTCTTTATCGATACCGGTTTCGGCCAAAGACCAATCACCGTTGCCTTCCACGCCGTTATGCACCACTTCAACTTTTTCACCGCTAATGCCGTATCGACTGATTATAGTATTGCGGGTAAAATAGCTAACAGCGATTACCCTATCAGCCGTGTGCAGACCCTCCCGCTCGATGTCATAAATCATCTGGTTGACATTTTCGCCGCTGCGGTCGAATTCTGTCGAATGCACGTGCACAATCAGCGGTTTTCCGCTCATTGTCGACACTGCAGCTCCCGCAGGATAGGTCATCCAGTCATGGGCGTGAACAATGTCGAACTGCTCATTTCCAGCTAATTGGGCGGCAACCGCAGCATAACGCTGGACCTCGGCGTACATATCGTTGCCATAGTCTACTCCGCCGAAAACATCGCCGCCTGTGCCGGCGTTGTTGCCCTGTTTCTGTCTCAATTTTTCTTCGATTCGCCGCTGGTAAACACCGGAGGTCGAATACGGCTGTAACGGCGAGTTGATAGTGCGAAATGCCACATTCTTTAGCTCACTGAATTTCAATGTGCCCGCGGACATCTGGGAATCAGGGCTTAGCAGCTTCACGTGGGTAGCATATTTGCTATCGGCCATTCTCGGCAGAACAAAGGTTACTTTTATGCCAAGCTGGCCCATCGCCTTGGTAAGTCCGTAGCAAGCCGTACCCAGACCACCACTGATAAACGGTGGAAACTCCCAGCCTAACATAAAAACCCTCATCCCGACACCCTCCGACTATTCGTATAACTATATATTAGACAAGAGCTTACAATCAATTTTCTTCTAAATTCCAACATTACAGTCAATTCGCTCTGAAGCTGCTTGATTACCTATCGAGTTACGATCTGACGTCAAGCAACTTATCGACAAGAAATTACGCAATCTTAATTGTGAGCGGCCAAAAAATGCCGCTTTTGCCTTAGTCCTTGGTATATAAATCGGGATTTTAGCCAGCGTAAGTTCAACAAATTTTCCAAAAATGCAGATTTTGATACTGATAATGCCGATTTTATAGGCCGACAGTCGAAATTAAAAAAATATCATAAAATTGAATACAACCATTGGCTCTCAGTCCCATAGCATTGGTCAATTCTTCTCTACGAAGACAGCTAAGGACGGACAACTAACGAGAGGTAATTAAAATATGCACGCAGCCAACCCCCAATCAAAAAGGCCGCTCCGCTCTGAAAGAAGCGGAACGGCCTGGGTTAAATAACATTGCCGCAAACGTAAGATGCGTAACCAAAAGATGTTAGCGCATAACTTCTCTGCTGCATTAGAACTAAAACGCCGAAGGACTTCTAACGCGCTCTACAAGTCCTGCGGCTTGACCGTGCTGCGACGATTGGCTTTGGTTCGGGCAATAGCGTCATCAAGCATACAATAGACCTTATCACTAATTGCTCCGAGCGCGTCGGATGAGGTCATCATCTTTTTGCTCTTGACGTAGGCCTTAACTTTGCTGGCCACAATCAAAGACTCTTTTCCCTTTGCCATTTTTAAAAACCTCCATGTAAAAAGTAAAAAGTTAAATTCTATTAGTCCGGCACCAAATCCTTGAGTCCGGCACATTCTCAGCGACCCCGTTTTGCGATAAATCGCAAAATGGGAGCTTTCGGGTATCGTTATTACATAAACCGCCCGGGATTTGCAACAAAAAAATACGCTCAAATACTAAATTTTTGCAACCATAGAGCCGATAGCCAAAAAAGCGCTTATGAAAAATCTAACCGGTAAATCGCGGTTTTTCTTACGAACTCGTGATTTTTAATAATTTAGATAATTCAGGCGCTTTATTTTGACGAAAATATCTGGACAAACGTTTTTTCAGTGCCGATAACAAAATAGATTGAGTGGGACCCCAAATGTGGAAAAAACCTTTGGGAACCCAGTTTGTTGCGGAGAGACAGAATGGCAAAGCGTTCCAAAAAAAAACATAAATCGCAGGTCAAAGTGAAAGATTTCGTAGTCGTTACTTTTGTCGAGGATTTGGAGCAGGCCAGAGACTACGAAACTCTGCTGAAAACCAATGATATCCCTGCCATACTAAATGAGCAAGACGAACAGCCAACCGGTGTTAAAGCCATTGCTGTAATGGTTCCCGAGGATTTCCTTGATGAAGCACACGTAGTAATCGAGTCGCAGGATGCCTATGACGATTTTTATGATTTTGCATTAGAAGACGAAGAGGAAGAGGATTTCGACGCCGACCTTTTCGAGGATGACCTCTAAATACGAGATACGAAATGCAAACAGAGCGGCGGGCCGGTAAAGACCGCAGACAAAGCGTTGTTGACAGGCGTTTGGGACTTGACCGCCGGCGAGGGCCGGGCAGACGCAGAACCGATGAGCGAAAATCCGCTGAAGAAGGACAAATGTCCGATGAGCAATTTGAGTTCCTTATGGCCGTCAATGAGTATAAAAAAAAGAATGCAAGACCCTTTCCGACCTGGACCGAGGTCCTTGAGTTGATAAAGGCGCTGGGCTACCGCAAAGTAGCCGAGCCGCAGCCACTTCAGCCGTTTAAGAAGGACGCTAAACCCAATAAAGCGCCTTTGGACCCTCATAAAGAACAAGAATAAGCCCAGGCGGCGAAATAACCGTGCCTGGGCATTTTTTTGCCTTTGAAATTGGTCCCCGGTTTGAGGATTCCGAGAAGCCCACCCGTAGTGATCTCCGCTCCCTTAGGGATAAATTCGCTTCGAGTTTGATTGGGTTTGTTTGGGTTTGTTTTGTTCGAGCCTGAAAGCGGTTTCATTTTCATAATCCTTTATAACATATAAGTTTACGTTCATTTGCAATCCGCCTACGGCGGACAAGATTGGCTTTGTTTTGGGTTTGTTTTTTCGGACTCTCCGCTGCCATTTATTTTCATAATCCATTGTATTATATAGATTTACGTTCATTTGCAATCCGCCTACGGCGGACAAGATTGGCTTTGTTTTGGGTTTGTTTTTTCGGACTCTCCGCTGCCATTTATTTTCATAATCCATTGTATTATATAGATTTACGTTCATTTGCAATCCGCCTACGGCGGACAAGATTGGGTTTGATTGGCTTTGAATTGGGTTTGTTTTTTCGGACTCTCCGCTGCCATTTATTTTCATAATCCGTTGTATTATATAGATTTACGTTCATTTGCAATCCGCCTACGGCGGACAAGATTGGGTTTGTTTTGCATA